>Ga0209091_10003641_pt1 | contig 12325 bp, 13 predicted proteins | sample ArcticOcean_MG_C_6_FD_187438 | JGI IMG/M metagenome (GOLD analysis project Ga0209091, IMG submission 187438) | Marine microbial communities from western Arctic Ocean - ArcticOcean_MG_CB8_128 (SPAdes) (version 2) | ecosystem: Environmental > Aquatic > Marine > Oceanic | place: Arctic Ocean...
CGTTTCCATTAGTCTGGGTAAAAAAATAATTACCCATTGCAATAGCGTTATTATCATTTAAAATAACTGAAGCGTTTTCAAACCTAACGTTTGTCCATGGCTGTAAAGCAAATCCACTATCTTCGGGAAAAGCATTATTTTCACCAATAAAATAAGATTTAGCTCCTTCTAATGTTAGGCGAAACTGATCATCTTTTGCTTTTGTGGGCTTGAAAAGAACAGTGCCGTTATTGTATCCATAAAGTTTGTTTATTAAACTCTCTACTTCTTTTTCACAAGCATCTCTATTGTTTTTTAAACTTCCAAGCTTAACTAAACTATCTCCCCATTCTTTTTGAATATTTTCAATGTCTTTTAAAGAAATCATGTTTTTTAAGTTTAATATGTTTCAAATTTAATTATTTGCTTTTTAATTAATATCATAGATTTACAATTAAAATTATTTTGATGTATAAAAATTACTTAGATGTAACCAAAAGAGCAAAGTATTATCAAATTGGAGAAGCAAACTCCTCAATAAAAAAAGTTTGGATGGTTTTTCATGGTTATGCGATGTTAAGTGAATTTTTTATTAAAAAATTTGAAGTTCTAAATGACGGAGAAACTCTAGTAATAGCTCCTGAGGCTTTGAATCGATTTTATATTACAGAAAATTTTAGTCGTGTTGGAGCGAGTTGGATGACAAAAGAAGATAGAGAGAATGATATAATTGAAAACAACCGATATATTGAATCTCTTTACCAAAACATAGTTAGTCAGGTTGGGCATTCTGATTTCCAATTGAATGTTTTAGGTTTTTCTCAAGGGAGTCCAACGGCATGTCGTTGGATATTTTCTTCAATATTAATTGTGAAAAATCTAATAGTTTGGGCTGGAGATATCCCAAAAGACACTCTAATTGAACAAAACAAAGCACAATGGGACACTTTCAACACTTATTTGGTAATGGGAGAAAAAGATCAATTAATAACTGAAGAGTTGAGTCTCAAGTTTCAAAAAGTGATTTCTGATTTTAAATTAGATTATAAGCTTGTTAAATACGATGGTGATCATAGAATCTTTCCAGATGTATTAAAAAATATCTCAGATAATTTTTAAAAATGACTTCTATAAACAGACTAGAAAATTTAGATTCTAAAACTTCAAAGTTATTTAAAAAATTAGAATCCTTCTCTTATGACAAATTATCTTTCTCTAATGACAAGTGGTCTGTTTCACAAATACTTTATCATGTATGGCTTGCTGAGGTTTCTTCTGAAAAATACATTAGAACAAAAATCAAATACCCTGAAACCATTATAAAAACACCAGTTTCATCATATGTTAAAGCTTTTCTTACTAAATATTTTCTGTTATTAGGATTTACGATTAATGCTCCTAAAGTCACCGCTAAATTTCCTGAAAAAATTTCTTTGAAAGAACTTCAAAATAATTGGAAAAACTCAAGATCTTCTTTTTCTAAATTAATCGAAGAGCTTGATCAAAAGAACCTTTCGGAAAAAGCCATTTTTAGGCATGCCTTAATGGGTCGAATAAACTTATCGCTAACTTTGTTTTTCTTTGAATTACACTTTAATCATCACCTAAAACAAATAAATAAAAGAATAAATAGATCTTTTACTTAGAAGAAGTCCCGTCTCGATTCGGTTTTCTAACAGATGGCCATCCTCTTGATTTCATTTTTTTGCCAGTTCTAGGATTAATAATGGTTTCAGGTATTACTTTTTTCTCTCTTGATGCCTTATCAACATCTTCACTTGCTTTATAAGCCAGTATTGCTGTTAAAATAACATTGTTTTTTAAGTCATCAAAAACAATTTTATCATGAGTATCAAGGTTAGTATGCCAAGTATAATTCCAGTATGCCCAGTCTAAAGCACTTAAATTAAATGCTGGCACCCCTGCAGCTACAAATGAAGCGTGATCAGTTCCACCTCCGCCTGGATTTCCAGGAAATTCTGTTTTAATATGTTTTTTAACATTCTTTGGTACTTCAGAAAGCCAATCAGACAAATAATCATATGAATTTAAAAACCCTTGTCCATTAATATCAATTACTCTACCTGTTCCGTTATCTTGATTAAACACTGCTTGAGTATTTTCAATAATTTTTGGGAAATCTTCAACAAAAGCTCTTGATCCGTTTAGACCCTGTTCCTCACTTCCCCAATGACCAACCATAATAGTTCTTTTTGGATTTGGATAAAATTTCTTAAGAATTCTCATTGCCTCCATCATAACAAGTGATCCTGTACCATTATCTGTTGTTCCTTGTCCTCCATCCCAAGAGTCAAAATGTGCAGAAAGTATAACATACTCATCTGGTTTTTCAACCCCTTTTATTTGTGCAATAGTATTAAAAGTAGGCATCTCTCCAAGTTCTTTTGAAGTTGAAATAATCTTAACTTTTGGAGTCGTTCCGTTTTCAACCATTCTGTACAACATTGTATAGTCCTCAAGATTTAAATCTACGTTAGGTATTTTTTCAGTTCTTGCGCTAAAAACTTTATTTGCACCAAAAGCTTTTGACCAATAACTTGAAATTAAACCAACTGCACCAGCATCTTCAAAAGCCTGGTTGATGTCTCTATAACCATATCCAGTCTTTCTAACATTCCCAAACCATTTTTCAGACATTTTATCACGGTCTTCTTTCATTTTTTCGAAAGATTCAGGCGTTGCATATTCTTCCCACTGGTAATCAGGTCTTCCAGTTATTTGATTTTGACTAACTAAAACAAATTTACCTTTTATGGTTTTTAACCACTGGTCAAATTCAGATTTATCGTTTATTTCAGGAACTTTTACTACATCAGCAGTAATACCTCTTTTTGATGTTGATGGACTCCATGCTAATTGTCTTCCTGCAAGAGTTCTAATCCTTGGCTCCAACATGTCAATATGCGTAATTCCTCTTTCCCATCCTCTCCAAACACCCCACTGGTGAAGTCTAGCGGTCATTCCCCATTCCTCATACTTTGCCTTTGCCCAATCATGGGCATTTTTCATCTGTGGAGTTCCTACCAGCCTTGGGCCAATTAAATCAAAAAGTTCATGAGCCAATACTTCTAGTTGAGAGTTGTCTGTTGCTTCCTCAATTATTTTATCTATCGTGCTGGACTGACTGAAAGAACTTATTGATATACTAAATAAAAAGAGAATGAGTAATTTTTTCATATTAAAAATATTTTAATGTTAAATTTAGGTAAAAATAATAAGTGTTGGAAATTAAAAAAAATATCATCTTAACAAAAACAGGGGCTAAGCCAGTTTTGATTGATCTTTTTTATAAAAAAAAAATTTCTAAGATGCCTGTGATAATTTTTTGTCACGGCTACAAAGGATATAAGGATTGGGGGGCATGGAATTTAGTAGCTAAAGAATTTGCAAAGAACAATTTTTTCTTCTCAAAGTTTAACTTTTCACATAATGGTGGGACGTTGAAAAACCCAATAGATTTCCCTGACTTAAACGCTTTTGGAAATAATAATTTTACACATGAACTAAATGATATTGAACGAGTTATTTCTTTTATTTCAGAAGACCCTGTCATTTCTAAAAATATTGATACTAGTAATATTTTTTTAATAGGACACAGCAGAGGCGGCGGGACATGTGCAATAAAAGCTTCTGAAAACAAACGTATTAAAGGGCTTATTACTTGGGCAGGTGTGAGCAATATTAAAATTCGATTTAACGAAGGTTCTGAGGAATTTAAAAAATGGGAAGAAAAAGGAGTTAAATATGTTGAAAATAAAAGGACAAAACAGAAAATGCCTCATTTTTTTCAATTCTATCTTGATTTCAAAAAAAACGAGAAACGGTTTAATATACAATCTGCTGTTCAGAGTCTTAAAATTCCGTTTTTAGTAATACATGGTGATAATGATAAGTCAGTTCTTCAAAGTGAGGGAAGGGATTTACATTCGTGGAATAAAAACAGTAAGTTTTTTAGTGTGAAAAACGGAAATCATACTTTTTCATCAATGCATCCTTGGAAAGGATTAAAACTTCCAAAAGAACTACAATCAGTAACCGAAACCTCAATTAATTTTATTAAAAACTGTATCTAGGCTTTTAATAACGACATGTACTGAAAGTTATCTTTAGCAGATTCCAGTTGAGTTGTTCCTGTATAGGCTTCTTGTTCTACAATGTAATTATTAAGCCCTTTACTTTTTCCGTGTGCTAATATTGTTTCAAAATCAATTGTACCTGTTCCAAGAGTACATGATTCAAACTTGCCATCAGGCAAAGTTGTGTAATCTTTTACGTGACAATATGTAAACCTGTTAGGATATTTGTCAAACCACTCGATTGGATTTTCTCCAGCGGCAACTACCCAATAAATATCCATTTCAAAATCGACCAGTTCTTTATCTGTGTTATTCATTAAAATATCTTGAAGAAAAACTCCATCTATTTTTTTAAAAGAATAAGCATGATTATGATAGGCAAATTTTATTCCATTATCTTTTGCTATTTGACCGCATTTATTAAATGTTTCTGCGATAGCTTCAAAACCTTTAATTGATCTCTCTCCTTCAGCCCACGGACAAATTAAATATTCCACGCCAATCTCAGATGCTTGAGCGCATTTTATTTTAAAGCTAGGAAGGTCGTTTGTATTTCCACAATGACTAGCTATCATTTTCAAACCTAAGCTGTCTAAATAATCTTTGAATTCTAAATTGGTCATCCCCCAAAACAGACCTTTATCACCTTCATAACCTTCAATAAATTTATAGCCATAAGATGCTACTTGGGCTAAAGTTTCTTTAGGATTTTTATTCATTTCGTCTCTTAAAGAATACAGCTGTATTCCAATTCTATTCATTTGGTTTGCTGAATTTAAAGTACAGGAGCTAATTGACATAGGTACTAATATAGTTGAGGTTATAAGCGTGCTTTTTAAAACAAATTCTCTTCTTTTCATTAATTTTATTTGTTAAATTATTTAGAGTTTAAATTAAGCAAAATGATTGAATCCATAAAATTACTTAAATATGTTTTTATTACCTTTATTAAAAAAGAAAATATTATGAAAAAACTATCACTATTATTTACATTTTTAATCATGATGTCGTGTAATAATACGGCTGTGAAAAAAGTAGCGGACTCAATGACTCCAGACGCAGAAATCGTTGAAGTTGAGAAAAAAGCTGGTTATCTTAAGGCGGGAGATTCGCAATACGATCTTTCTTTAGGAGATCAAGCTGCTGTTGATATTTGGGACAAATATATTGAAGCTCACAATAATCAAGATTTAGGAGCTATTATGGCAATGGAATCCGAAACAATAAAAATTTGGGGACCTGATGGCGTACTAACTGAGGGTAAAGAAGCTCATTCAAAATTTTTAGATGAATGGTTTAAGGCTGTAAATCCAAAATGGAGTAATTATTTTTCAGTTCCTGTTAAAGTTAATTGGGAAGAACAACCTGGTACTTGGGTAACTAATGGACATAATTTAACTCTAACTATAGATGGAGTTGAGTCTACAACTGGAAATATTGCTGATGTATACATTGAAGACGGATTAGTTCAAATGTTTTATGTCTTTAGCAGAGAACTTCCTGCTCCAGTTGCTGCAGTTGCTGCAGAATAAGCTTTAATTTTATTTAATAAAAAAGCCCTGATTTTTTATAAATCAGGGCTTTTTAAGTATTTATAATCCCTAATATTAACTAGATTTAAAAGGTAAATAAGGGCTTTTGATCCAATTAAATAGAGAGCTTAAAATTCCAAAAAAGAAATGATAAAACGCTAATGCTACATACAGGTTAGCTAAAATAATTACAACTTGTATGTACTCTTTAGCAACGATAACAAAGCTTTCTAAATTGTAACCAAGAGCACCGTCAACAGTAATATCCCAACTAAAAAAATCAGCAATAAAGCCTCCAACAAATTCTAGTCCTAGCATTCCCATAAAAGCAGCCATTGCATCAACTGGCAAGGCGTATGAGTAAGTAAAGCCATCGTAAAGGCCAGCGCTAATCGACATACCGTCAGAACCTAATGCCCATCCAACTGTTATGCAAATTGCACCAAATAAAGCGACTAGAGCAGTGATATGGCCTAGAGCTTTAATATTGGCTACTATGAAATCTTTAAAAAAGAAATCTACCATCTTGCTTTTAGATGCAGCAAGTGAATCACCAGCAGATCTTACAACCTGAGCAATTGGAAATGCTGCATAAATAAGGATTAATGTACAAAGTCCTGCAGAGAGTTTTCCAAGGCCTTCAGCTCCATTAAAAGCATCCATTCCTCCCTGGACAACTGACACCAACATTCCTACAAGAACCACTAAAGCTCCGACTTTGAATATTTTTCCTGTCCAGTCACTAACTGACCCTTCGGAATTATCCATCATCTCATTAAAGCAATTCTTTGGAAGTTTTTGATTTAACATCTGAGGTAAATCAAGAATTTGATTAATAATTTTTTCCATAATATATTGTTTAGTTATATGCTTAAAGTACAATAAATATGATCAATTATTAAGAATATGCTAAATATTTTGTTAAATTATTATCAACTTTTTGTTTATTTTGTTAAAATTTTACAAAATTTTTAATGATAAAAAATATCAATTTCATATATGATAAAAAACTTAATTATTAGTAAGTTTGCCATTCATTATTATAAATAATGAAACGGTCCTATAGCTCAGTTGGTTAGAGTAGCTGACTCATAATCAGTTGGTCCCTGGTTCGAGCCCAGGTGGGACCACCCTTAAAACCCCTCTTCTTGAGGGGTTTTTTGTTTTCGAATCCAAAAAAACCTATTGGGGTAGTAAAAGGGGTATCAACTATAACTTATTTTCACCTTCTTTAGCAGGGTTGTTTTATTGGATAATACTTATTTTCATCAATTGCCAAAATATTATCTTCTTCCCAACTTTCAGTAAAGTTTTGATTCAAGATCAGATTCAACTAATTTAGATTAACAAAAGTTATAATTTTATTATGTACTTGTGAATAATTAAAAAAATTGAATCAATTTAAAACAATAATATGAAACCCATTTGCAGATTTTACGTTTTATTTACTTTCACCTTATTATCCTTATTGGGGTGTTCACCTGATTTCACGGATGAGCAATCCTCAGTCATTTCTGAATTCTTGAATACTTCGTTTTACGGACAAAAAGACGTGTTTTTTTCTGATCAAAACACTTACTCATACGTAAGATTATCATTTGATAAATCAGAAAACGACGGACTTACTTATAAATACACCGGAGTTACTTATGCTTCTTTTATGAATACTCGTTACAGAGACTCGGGTGATGTTGTTTTATCTTATGACGACAAAAGATCTAAAATCATAATTGAATTATTAAATCAAGACGGGGATTTTAAAGATATAGAGTTTAGAGTTGAAAAAGATTCAATTATTAAGAATCTTAAAGAAAGAATTTTATACAGACAAAGAGTCAAAGAATTTAAAGACAATAGAAAAATAAAACAATCGTATGGAATCACCTCGGAATTTATTTCTAAATATACCCTTGATGAGAATGTTATTGCGGGTCCTTTGTGGAATGTAGACTATAGGAATAATACTTTCTCCCTTGGTGAGATTCGTTTTGGAGGAAAAGTGGGTAACGTAGATCTAATTGAAGAATATGATGAATCGTTTAAGGATCGTCCGAAATTTCCTAGAATAGGGGATGTGACAGAAAAGAAAGGCGTTCTTGACTTCTTTAAAAAAGGATTTAGAGTTTACGACACTAATATTTTAGAAAAATCAGACATTCTTAACGTAACAGAGATATTATCAGCTAAACCCAGAAGTAAAGAAAAATCTGTCTTTCGCGAGGAAGGTTATGTACATGAATTCGATAGTAAACACCTTGACTTTCTAATTGACAAGACGTGGGAGTTAACATATCTGGTAGATCCTTTAGATGAGAATTATTACAGAAGTAAAAAAGTTTCAATAGATGACGAAACTGTAATTGATAAATCTATAGGTCTATATAACAAAAAAGAACCAGACGGTTTTGGATTCTATAATGACAGGTTGTATCTAGATGTAATCATCTCTATGAAGACTGATAAAAAAATAGAATGGTACGATGGAGACACGTATGAAGAAAAATTTATGAATCATCAACTTACAGAACGATACAAATTGTATTGGGGTTCTGACATGAAATTTTTAATATTAATCAAGAAAAACATCACGCATCGTGGACTTCCTCATGGTGCATCAAGAAAGAAACTTGAAGTTAGTAGAGCTGGATCATACAATAACGACTACATAATACTCGAGAAGAAATAATAATAATGATACAACAGACTTAATCCGAATTTTATTGGGATTTACATCAAACTATAGTCGGTAATCTTATCATTATCAATTTTTTTGATATGAAGGTTAAAGGAGTTCTTATATTTCAAACATGTTTTTAATGGAGAATATATTGATATAATAAATTCTGTTAAATCTAACAGAAGTTATATAAATATTGGGTTTATAAAATAATTAACCTCCCTTTTATCTATCTCAGAATACTCCCTTATGATAATGTTTTTATTTGTTTTCAAAAAGAACAGTTACAATTCTATTCCCAACTTTACGACTACCAATAGAATACTTCATTAAAATAGAGAAAAGAATTTCCTCTCGACCATTTAATGAGATCTTATTTAAATTATAAAAATATACCTCATCAATCTTTATGATTTTATTCCAGAACCTTCCTGTTAAGAAGAATAGTATAGATATGGAAATAATTATTAATATTGAGTATATTAAATAAACCCAAGGGGAAGATTAATAAGGTTTAGATAATTATTATATTTAATTTAAATAATTAATAAATTAGTATATGAAAAAGATAATATTACTATTGTTTTTTATTGCTCCTTATATCTCTGTCGGACAAAGTGACAATAACATTAACTCAATTGATAATTATAACTTTGAGGCAGATATAAATTACAGAACTGGGGATGAATATATTAACAAAAGATGTGTTTTGGATTTTTATTATCCAAAAGACATTAAAAACTATTCGACTATAGTATACTTTCATGGAGGAGCTCTAAAAAATGGAAATAAATATATTCCGGAACACCTTATAAATAAAGGAGTTGCTGTAATCGCAGTTAATTATAGATTTTATCCAGAAGTTTCCACCAGTTTAGTTATTGACGACACGGCTAAAGCCGTAAAGTGGGTTTTTGATAATATTGAAAAACACGGAGGCTCAAAGAAATTAATTTTTCTTTCAGGCCATTCGGCTGGAGGATATATTTCTAGTATGCTGGGCCTAGATAAGGCATATTTAGAAAAATACAATATAGATTCAGACCTCTTGGCTGGCTTAATTCCGTTAAGTGGGCATACCATAACTCATATGACGGTAAGAGAAGAAATGGGGATCCCTATCAAACGGCCATATGTTGATAAAATGTCTCCTCTATTTCACATTAGAGACAAAACCCCACCTTACATAATGATAACTGGAGATAGAGATCTAGAATTATTAGGCCGCTACGAGGAAAATGCTTACATGCATCGAATGATGAAAGTTGTTGGAAATGAAGATTCAGAGCTCTACGAACTGGAAGGATATGGGCACGGAATGGTTTATCCTTCAATCCCGATTCTTTTAAAAAGAGTTAATGAACTTAGTGATAAAATAAAAAACCAGGATCTAGTTAATTAATTCTTCTTCTGAGTAAATTTTTAGCAACTCATAAGAACTTTCCAGTTTGTTTAACATATCAATATACCTTTCTATTAAACTCTTAAATTGGTTGACAGAGCTTAGAAACTCATCAGATTTATAATATGACATATCAATTTTAAAAAATACGGGAACTAAATCCGAGTATACATATCCACTATCATTTTTTTCTTCTTTAGAAATAATTATAATTTTCTTGTTTATGTTTGAAATCTCTCTGAAAAAATAATCATCAATTATTCGACTAACAGCCAGGTTTCTAGAGTTTAAATTATTATAAGTATTAGATAATGCGTATCTAAAATTTTTTGATTGAATTAGCTTGGTAGATCCGGTGTTTATAAGTTCATCATAAATGCCCCTCTGCGGAAAAAATGAAACAGTTCCCCGTTGAGAAACTAAAAGTATTTTTTCAGAAATTTCTTTGTTAGACAAGCTCGTGTCATTAAATCGAATATCATAAATCAAATCTTCAGCAGCCTTTAAGCATCTATATTGAAGATCTCTAATGTTATTAATTTGATTTGTTTCACTATCAATAATTGTCTGTAAATCTTTAACTAATTCGTTCTTATAATTAGTATTTCCTGAGCTAATTATCTGATTATCAATATAAAATGACAGCAAAATACCAATAAAAACAGGGATCGCTTGAACAAAATATTTTAAATACTGTTTCATATTACTAATATAAAAAATGTATTAAAATCTAACGTTATGAAAACTGAATTTGAATTAAAAAATATTCAGATGGCATATTTTAAGCCGCAATATTTTTACTCTTTTAAAAAAGAGATTTTTAAATTATTCTGCGTTTCTTTTCGTTGGGTTTTGTCTCGCTTTTTCAATATCTTTTTTGATATCCTTATCATACGAGTCATTAGCATACTTTATCATATATAAATAACCTGTCAAATACAATCCGCAAACAACACAACCCATAATGAACATTCCAATATTTTCCATTATTTGTTTTTTAGATTGCGATAATCCCCTCTTCTTTGTCTTAAAGCTATTGAAGCAGATAATATAGACGGAACCCAAATACCCACAAATATTCCTTCTAATTTATCTCCTGAAAACCAAAGTGTAACCGAATAAACAAAAGATAGGAATGCCAATACTATTGGATAATAAACCCCCCAAAATTCCATAAACTTTCTCATAATATTATATTTTAATATTTAGATTACAATATTTGTGCCGTTTTGAATACAGTATTAAAAACACCCACAATAACTATTTTTAAAATTAAACAACTTTAACTTACATTTGAAAAATGAAAAAACTTGTCTTGTTAATGGTTCTTATACCTTTGTTTTCTTTAGCACAAAATACGGATTTAGAATATTATGGAGAAAAAATCAATCCTACAAATACAGTTTCTTTACAGGATTTAATTACTCACGCTAAAGAAAAATCTATTGCCAAAGTTAATGGGACAATTTTGTCAACTTGTCCAAAGAAAGGCTGCTGGATGCAGGTTAAAGTTGAAACCGATACTATTCAAGTAACTTTTAAAGATTACGGGTTTTTTGTTCCAAAAAATGGTCTTGAAAATAAAAAAACTGTACTTGAGGGATTTGTAAAACAAGACACAATTAGTGTAGAGATGATACGACATTATGCTGATGATGCAGGTAAATCTAAATCTGAAATTGAACTAATAGTCAAACCTGAATTCAAACTTTCTTTTGTTGCTAGTGGAGTAATAATCACCCAATAATTATTGAATATTAAATGAAAAAACTTTTATATTTTATTATTGTTATTGTTATTGCATCTTGCACAAAAGATCCAATATTATATACTCTTACCACCTCTGTAAATCCAACAGAAGGAGGGACTCTTTCGCCTGTCACAACACAGTTTGAAGAAGGGGAGACTGTCGTTTTAAACGCAATTCCATCTGCTGAATATAATTTCTTTGCGTGGTCTGGAGTTTCTGGTTCAAGCGCCTCCGCAAGTATTGTAATGGATTCTGATAAAGCTGTAACTGCTGTGTTTACAAAAAAACGTTATGCTTTAAATATTTTAATTGAAGGGGAGGGTGAGGTTAATGAAAAGATAATTAAAGCTGGAGTTTCAACAGACTATAACAGTGGAACCATTATTGAGCTTTCTGCTAATCCTGCAAGTGAATGGGTTTTTGTTGAATGGAAAGGAGATTTCTCTGATGTTGAAAATCCCACTCAAATTACAATCAACAAGCCTAAAAACATAACTGCAGTTTTTGAAAAAAAACAATATCCTCTTAATATTGAAATTGAAGGAAAAGGATCCGTTGAAGAAAAAATAATAAAGCCTGGATTAGCTAACGATTATAATAGCGGAACTATTATTCAACTAAATGCTGTTCCAGAAAACGGGTGGTCTTTTTTGAAGTGGTCAGGAGATCTTTTATCTTCAAAAAACCCGATCGAAATTACAGTGGACATGGCAAAAACCATTAAGGCTGAGTTTTTTAATCCAGCTGCTTTTACAGGCCTCCCAATATTATATATTGACACAAATGGAATCGCTATTGATTCCAAAGAAGACTACGTTGAGGGGTTTGCTTCAATTATTGGCGGCACTAACTACACTGATCTTTTAGAAACCGAAATGAAGATTAAAG
>Ga0209091_10003646_pt1 | contig 12314 bp, 14 predicted proteins | sample ArcticOcean_MG_C_6_FD_187438 | JGI IMG/M metagenome (GOLD analysis project Ga0209091, IMG submission 187438) | Marine microbial communities from western Arctic Ocean - ArcticOcean_MG_CB8_128 (SPAdes) (version 2) | ecosystem: Environmental > Aquatic > Marine > Oceanic | place: Arctic Ocean...
ACCGTGTATCTAAAGTGGTTAAAGGTGGTCGTATCTTTAGCTTTACCGCTTTAACAGTGGTAGGTGATGGCGCAGGCCGTGTAGGTTTTGGACGTGGTAAGGCTCGTGAAGTGCCTGCTGCAATCCAAAAAGCTATGGAAGCTGCACGTCGCAACATGATTACAGTGGAATTGGACGGTACTACCCTTCAATACGCAATCAAAGCTCGCCATGGTGCCTCTAAGGTATACATGCAGCCAGCATCTGATGGTACTGGCGTAATTGCTGGTGGCGCAATGCGTGCTGTATTTGAGATGGCTGGTGTCCATAACGTATTAGCTAAGTGCTACGGTTCTACCAATCCGGTAAACGTAGTGCGTGCAACATTCAATGGCCTAAAAGCCATGAACTCTCCCGAAGAGATTGCAGCTAAGCGTGGTAAAACTGTCGAAGAAATTTTGGGGTAATTAGTCATGGCAACAAAAAAGTCTATGATCAAGGTCACCCTTGTACGCAGCGTGCATGGCAAATTGCCACGTCACCGTGATTGCGTCAAAGGTCTCGGCCTCAAGCGCATGTGGCATACAGTAGAAGTGGAAGACACTCCATCTGTACGCGGCATGATCAATAAGGTCAACTACATGGTTCGCGTTGAAGGCGAATAAGGGAAATTGATATGCGTTTAAATACTCTATCCCCAGCTGAAGGTTCTACCCACGCGCCAAAGCGCGTAGGTCGTGGCATCGGTTCAGGTTTGGGCAAGACGTGTGGCCGTGGTCACAAAGGTCAAAAGTCTCGTTCTGGTGGCAGTGTTAAGCCAGGATTTGAAGGCGGCCAGATGCCTCTACAAAGGCGTCTACCTAAGTTTGGTTTTACCTCGCGCAAAGCTGCATTTGTAGCTGAAGTGCGGTTAAGCGAATTGGCAAGTATGAATGTCGACGTGATTGACTTAGCGGCACTACAAGCTGCTGACGTGATCAACGATCGCATGAAAGATGCCAAAATCATTCTTAGTGGCGAGTTAACCCGGGCAGTTACTGTCAAAGGTTTGCGCGTAACTAAGGGCGCAGCAGCTGCTATTGAAGCAGCTGGCGGTAAGATCGAGGCATAGTATGGCAAAGCAAGGTAAGTCGCCAGCGGGCAATCAAGGTGGGTTAAGTGAGCTATGGTCTCGCTTGCGCTTCGTTCTGATCGCCATTTTGGTGTATCGTATCGGGGCACACATTCCAGTTCCTGGAATTAATCCGGACCGCCTTGCCGCTATGTTTGAGCAGAATCAAGGCACTATCCTCGCCATGTTTAACATGTTCTCGGGTGGTGCATTGGAGCGCATGAGTATCTTAGCCTTGGGCATTATGCCTTACATATCGGCTTCGATAATCATGCAGCTTATGACTGTGGTAAGCCCACAGTTAGAGCAGCTGAAGAAGGAAGGTGAAGCTGGTCGACGGAAAATAAGTCAATACACCCGCTACGGTACTGTGATATTAGCCACGGTACAGTCTTTAGCTATGGCGGTCGGTCTTGCTGGGCAAGGAATTGCTTTTAATGCAGACCTCAGCTTTTATTTCGTTGCAGTCATAACCTTGGTGTCGGGTGCAGTATTCTTAATGTGGCTTGGTGAGCAAGTGACAGAAAAGGGCATTGGTAACGGCATCTCAATACTCATCTTTGCAGGTATCGTTTCAGGTCTTCCTGGAGCGGTAGGACAATCGTTTGAGGCAGCCCGTCAGGGTGACTTAAACATTATCGCCCTGCTGGCAATCGCCGTACTGGCGCTCGCGACCATCGCATTTGTGGTGTTCATGGAGCGTGGTCAGCGTCGTATTACCGTTAATTATGCCAAGCGTCAGCAAGGTAATAAGGTATTCGCCGCTCAGTCCAGCCACTTGCCCTTGAAGGTGAATATGGCGGGGGTCATACCGCCAATTTTTGCATCGGCCATTTTAATACTACCGGCTTCAATCGGTCAGTGGTTTGGTCAAGCAGATAGCATGCAATGGGTGCAGGATATTTCCATGGCGCTAGCGCCGGGTCAGCCCCTTTATATACTTCTGTTTGCAGTAAGTATTGTGTTCTTTTGCTTCTTTTATACCGCATTGGTCTTTAACCCGAAAGACGTGGCGGATAACTTGAAGAAGTCTGGGGCTTTTATCCCAGGCATTCGCCCAGGTGAACAATCGGCGCGCTATATCGACACTGTATTGGGTCGGTTAACGTTATTTGGTGCACTTTACATTACCGCGGTTTCGCTAATGCCGCAGTTCTTAGTAATTGCATGGAATGTGCCTTTTTACTTTGGTGGTACATCATTGTTGATCGTTGTAGTTGTGGTCATGGATTTCATGTCCCAAGTGCAATCTCACTTAATGTCTAACCAGTACAGTTCCCTGATGAAGAAATCGAATTTAAAGGGTAATGGCGGTCTTTTAGGTTAAGCCCAATATTAGCCCCAGGAATTTAGGAGTTCGAAATGAAAGTACGTGCATCTGTAAAGAAAATGTGCCGAAACTGTAAAATCGTACGTCGCAGCGGTGTAGTTCGAGTGATCTGCAAAGTTGAACCACGTCATAAGCAACGCCAAGGCTAAGCTTGATTGACGTAGTAAGGTGGGGGGGTGTATAATTCGCCGCCTTCTGTGACGAAGAGAATAAAAAACGAAGCACTTTTTGAGTGCCTCGAACGGAGTAAATTGAATGGCTCGTATAGCTGGCGTCAATGTTCCAGACAATAAGCACACGGTTATCTCGTTGACTTATGTCTTTGGTATTGGCCGACCTACTGCTCAGCAGATCTGCGCCGACCTCAGTATTGAGGAAAGCACCAAGGTTCGTGATTTGAGCGAAGAGAAATTAGATGAGATTCGTAACGCCATTGCTACAATGAACGTCGAAGGCGATTTACGCCGCGAAATCTCAATGAATATTAAGCGATTGATGGACTTAGGTTGTTATCGTGGTGTACGTCATCGTCGTAGCTTACCGCTACGTGGTCAACGTACCAAGACTAACGCCCGGACCCGTAAAGGCCCGACTAAGCCAATTCGCAAATAAGCTAAGTACAGGATATCAACATGGCTAAGCCAGGTACTCGTACACGTAAAAAAGTTAAAAAGCAGGTAGCAGATGGCCTAGCGCACATCCACGCCTCTTTTAACAATACGATCGTTACTTTAACCGATCGCCAGGGCAATACACTGAGCTGGGCAACAGCTGGTGGTTCTGGTTTCCGTGGCTCTCGAAAGAGCACGCCTTTTGCCGCCCAGGTGGCTGCAGAGCGTGCTGGTAAAGCAGCAATGGAATTTGGATTGAAGAACATTGATGTATTTGTTAAAGGCCCAGGACCAGGACGTGAGTCTGCGGTTCGTGCTTTAAACGGTTGCGGCCTTAAGGTTGCCAACATTACAGATGTGACTCCAATTCCACATAATGGTTGTCGCCCGCCTAAAAAGCGTCGCGTATAAAGGGGTAGGATCAAATGGCAAGATATATTGGACCCGTTTGCAAGCTGTCTCGACGTGAAGGAACAGATTTGTTCCTTAAGAGCGGTGTGCGAGCATTAGATTCAAAATGTAAAGCTGATACCATTCCAGGTGTACACGGCGCACGCCGTAGCCGCCTGTCTGAGTTCGGCACACAGTTACGTGAAAAGCAAAAAGTTCGTCGTATGTATGGTGTTCTTGAGCGTCAATTCCGTAATTACTACAAAGAAGCGGATCGTCTTAAAGGCGCAACAGGTATTAACTTGTTGGGCTTGCTAGAGACGCGTTTAGATAACGTTGTTTACCGTATGGGCTTCGGCTCTACCCGTGCAGAAGCACGTCAAATTGTTTCTCATAAGAGCATTTTGGTTAACGGCCAGACAGTAAACATCCCAAGCTATAAAGTGGCTGAAGGTGACGTTATCTCCATCCGTGAAAAGGCAAAAGTGCAGTTGCGCATCAAAAGTGCTCTAGAGTTGGCCGCCCAGCGTGCCGCAGTAGAGTGGTGTGATGTAGATACTACTAAATTGGAAGGTACTTTTAAAAGTACACCCGAGCGTAGCGAGCTGCCTGCCGAAATTAATGAGCAATTGATTGTAGAACTTTACTCTAAGTAAACTCTTTTTTAATTGCCCCAGTGAAAGGTGAGTCCATGACTTCAACCAGCGATATTTTGACACCGCGTAACATCGAAGTGCAACGTGTAAGTGATACCCGCTCTAAGATTACTCTTGAGCCGTTAGAGCGTGGCTTTGGCCACACTTTAGGTAACGCTTTGCGTCGTATTTTACTGTCTTCAATGGCAGGCGCGGCAATCGTTGACGTAGAAATCGACGGTGTTGAGCATGAGTACAGCTCCATTGAGGGAGTGCAAGAAGACGTTATCGAAATCTTGCTTAACCTTAAGGGCGTTGCACTAACTATGCACACTGGCGATGAAGCAGTCCTAACCCTGACTAAACAGGGTCCTGGTACTGTAACTGCTGCCGACATCGCACTGAGCCACGACATTGAGGTGGCTAACCCAGACCATGTGATTGCCCATCTAAATACTGCAACCAAGCTAGTAATGCAGCTTACTGTGCGTGCCGGCGCTGGCTATGAGCCAGCCGACACTCGCGACTTTGGTGAAGATGAAACTCACGCCATTGGTAAGCTACAACTAGACGCTTCTTTCAGCCCTGTATTGCGTGTTGCATACGCGGTTGAAAGTGCGCGTGTAGAGCAGCGTACTAACTTGGACAAGCTAGTGATAGATCTAGAGACCAACGGTACTATAGATCCTGAAGAAGCAATCCGTAGCGCTGCTACTATTCTGCAACGTCAGATGGCAGTGTTTGTGGCTTTGGAAAACGACAACGAACCAGAAGCTAAGATTGATGAGCCGGAAATTGATCCGATTCTTCTACGTCCAGTAGACGATCTTGAGCTGACTGTACGTTCGGCCAACTGCCTAAAAGCAGAAAACTTAAACTTTATTGGTGATCTGATTCAGCGCACCGAAGTTGAGTTGCTTAAAACTCCGAACCTCGGTAAGAAGTCACTGACCGAAATTAAAGACGTACTAGCCTCTCGTGGCTTGTCACTTGGAATGCGTTTAGAAAACTGGCCACCGGCCATGTTGAAAGGCAACCAAGCATAACGTCTTAACCGGCTAAAAATTCAAACTTAGTTTGATAAGGAACTAACAAATGCGTCATCGTAAAAGTGGTCGTCATCTAAATCGTACCAGCTCTCATCGTAAGGCCATGTTCAAGAACATGTCTGTATCTTTGTTCGAGCACGAATTGATTAAAACCACCCTACCTAAAGCGAAGGAATTGCGTCGTGTGGCTGAGCCACTGATCACCCTTGCTAAGGAAGATAGCGTTGCTAACCGCCGTTTGGCCTTTGCTCGCACTCGTAGCAAAGAAGCAGTTGGCAAGCTGTTTAATGAACTAGGCCCTCGTTATGAGGCTCGTCCTGGTGGCTATATCCGCATTATGAAATGTGGCTTTCGCCCTGGTGATAATGCCCCTATGGCCTATGTAGAATTAGTTGATCGTCCTGTAACTAGCGACGAGTAACTTTCTACAGTATTAAAAACCCCAGCCTTGCGCTGGGTTTTTTTTGGCCGAAGTTATATCTAGGTATTAGGGTAAGTGCGTTGGTTAGCAAAGAATAAGCCAGAGATGCTTATGGAGATCAAGCAACTGATCCCCATAAGGTTGGCCCTAACGAAGCAACAAAGGTGCCAAAAATCGCCCCGTATGTGATGCAGGGTTAGCCGCAACTTCCTCTGGTGTGCCGGTAGCAATGATCTGCCCCCCTTTGTTGCCGCCTTCGGGGCCCAAATCCACAACCCAATCTGCCGTTTTAATTACGTCTAGGTTATGTTCAATCACTACCACGGTATTGCCATGATCACGCAGGCGGTGCAGTACAACTAATAACTGTTGTATATCGGCGAAATGAAGACCTGTGGTGGGTTCGTCCAAAATGTATAAGGTTTGGCCAGTATCACGCTTTGATAGCTCACGGGATAGCTTAACCCGCTGGGCCTCACCACCAGAAAGGGTGGTAGCATTTTGGCCTAAACTAATGTAACTCAAGCCTACGTCCATTAAGGTTTTTAAACGGCGGTGAATCATCGGTACCGCCGCAAAAAACTCAACCGCTGTTTCCACAGTCATGCCTAATACTTCGGTAATATTTTTGCCTTTGTACTGGATTTCTAAGGTTTCCCGATTGTAGCGCTTGCCCTTACATACATCACAAGGTACATAAACATCTGGCAAGAAGTGCATTTCTACCTTGATCACGCCATCACCCTGACAAGCTTCACAGCGTCCGCCTTTGACATTAAAGCTAAAGCGGCCGGGTTTGTAGCCGCGGGAGCGAGACTCTTGAGTGCCAGCAAATAACTCACGAATGGGGGTGAATATGCCGGTATAGGTTGCCGGGTTGGAGCGAGGGGTGCGACCAATGGGGCTTTGGTCTATGTCCACTACCTTGTCCATTAGGTCTAAGCCTTCCACTTTATCATGGGCGGCTGCGACTAGAGTGGTGGCCTTGTTAAGTAGAGTGGCTGCTAATGGATACAGTGTAGCGTTGATGAGGGTCGACTTGCCTGAGCCCGAGACGCCGGTAATGCAAGTCATCAGGCCCGTTGGAATGGCCAGATTGACGTCTTGTAGGTTGTTGCCTCTGGCGCCTAATAGCTTGAGCCATTTATCCTTTTTAGCAGGGTTGCGTTTGCTGGGCACAGGGATGCACTTAACGCCACTGAGATACTGCCCCGTAAGTGAGTTTGGGTTAGCCATGACTTCTTCTGGTGTGCCTTGGGCAACAATGCGACCGCCGTGGACACCCGCGCCAGGGCCTATGTCGATCACATGGTCAGCAAGGCGCACAGCTTCTTCATCGTGCTCTACCACAATTACCGTGTTACCAAGGTCTCGCAGGTGGATAAGGGTTTTTAGCAGGCGTTCATTATCTCGTTGGTGCAATCCAATGGACGGTTCATCAAGGATATACATAACCCCCACCAAGCCAGCGCCAATTTGACTTGCAAGGCGAATACGTTGCGCTTCTCCACCAGAAAGAGTGTCAGCATTGCGGTCAAGGGTAAGGTAGTCTAATCCTACGTTTACCAGAAAGTCTAAGCGCAGGCGGATTTCTTTTAAGATTTTGTCTGCAATCTGGCCCTGCTTGCCTGCTAATTTTAGGTTGGCAAAATAGTCTGCACTGGCTCCTACGGCTTTACTGGTGATTTGTGGCAGGTTTAATCCGTCAATAAACACGTGACGAGCCTCTACCCGCAGTCGGCTACCATCGCAACTAGGGCAGGGTTGCATGTTGAGGTATTTGCCAAGATCTTCGCGCACCATGTTGGATTCGGTCTCACGGTAACGCCTTTGCATGTTGTTAATGATGCCCTCAAAGGGGTGGTTACGGCTTATTTTGTCGCCGCGATCATTAATGTAGTTAAATTCAACGGACACTTTTCCTGTGCCGTAAAGAATGAGTTTTTGTACATCATCTGACAACCCATCCCATGCCGTATCCATACTAAAGCTGTAGTGCTTAGCCATGGCGCTGAGCAGGCCGTAGTAATATATAGAGCGCCGATCCCAGCCTCGAATAGCGCCTTCAGACAAACTGTTGGCAGGTTGCTGTACCACTTTTCCTGCATCAAAGAACTGACGAATGCCAAGACCATCACAGGTTTGGCAAGCACCGGAAGGACTGTTGAAGCTAAATAAGCGCGGTTCTAATTCTGCAATAGAGTGGCCACAGGTGGGACACGCAAAACGTGATGAAAAAATCATCTCTTGGGCTGCCGGGTCGTCCATTGAAGCGACTTTGGCGATGCCATCTGTCAAGTTTAGTGCGGTTTCAAAAGACTCAGCCAAACGTAACTGCAAACCTTGCTTGACCTTAAAGCGATCGATGACAACTTCTATAGTGTGTTTTTTGTTCTTTTCTAAATCAGGAGTGTCGTCTAAGTCACATAGAGTTCCATCAATACGAGCACGTATATAACCTTGGCTACGTAGCTCGTCTAGGGTATGTAAGTGCTCACCTTTACGGTTTTGTACCACTGGAGCAAGGAGCATTAAGCGCTGATCGGCTTCTTGGGCTAATACCTGATCCACCATTTGGCTCACAGTTTGCGCAGCGAGTGGAAGATCATGATCTGGGCAGCGGGGTTCTCCAGCGCGGGCAAATAGTAACCGCAGGTAATCGTAGATCTCAGTAATGGTACCAACGGTAGAGCGTGGGTTGTGTGAAGTAGATTTTTGCTCAATGGAAATAGCCGGAGAAAGGCCTTCAATATGATCAATGTCGGGCTTTTCCATTATCGACAGGAACTGTCTTGCGTAAGTCGATAACGATTCTACATAACGCCTTTGGCCTTCTGCATAGAGGGTGTCGAAGGCCAAAGAAGATTTGCCAGAACCAGAAAGACCTGTAATGACAACGAGCTTGTCGCGCGGAATATCTATGTCTATGTTCTTTAAATTGTGGGTGCGCGCGCCGCGTACTATTATAGTATCCATGGATCAATCCGCTAAGGGGCAAACCAGCCATTATAGGCATAACCTCAGCCCTATAACAGCATTTAAAGACGGTCTCGACAGAGCGCAGTAAAATAAGAGGTTTAGGCTTTGAATAATGGCAACATAAGGCCTATAATTTTCACCCAATTTACGATAATTGGACACTTTTAGTGTGCTAACACATACAGCAACTCATTACTCATACATCAGGAGAAAATCATGGCACGAGGCGTCAATAAAGTTATATTAGTAGGTAACGTGGGCGGTGACCCAGAAACAAAATACATGCCTAGCGGCGGTGCGGTAACAAACCTGAGCATAGCGACATCAGAATCTTGGAAAGACAAGCAAACAGGCCAACCCCAAGAGCGCACAGAATGGCACCGAGTGGTATTTTTTAACCGTTTGGCAGAAATTGCTAGCGAATACGTACGTAAAGGTTCAAAGGTTTATGTTGAAGGCTCTTTGCGCACACGTCAGTGGGAGCAGGATGGCGTAAAGCGCTACAGCACTGAAATAGTGGCCTCTGAAATGCAAATGTTAGATAGCCGCCAAGGTGGTGCGCAAGATGGCGCTAACGCGGGTGGTTTTGCGCCTAATCAAGGTGGCCAAGGTCAGCAGCAAAATCACAACCAGCAAGCGCCACAGGGTCGTCCACAACAGCAGCAGCAGCCTTACCAGCAGCAACCTCCAGCGCAGCAGCAACCACAAGCCCAGCAACAGCAGCAAGCAGGTGGGTTTGATGATGGTTTTGATGACGATATTCCGTTTTAATAGAAGCTTGATGAATTTCAATTAAGTGTTACATTACAAGCCTCTGATCCTAGGGGCTTTTTTTGTTTTTATTAGACATCTTAATGTACGCAGTGTGTGAACGTCTCTACTAGAGGTAAGTCTATGTTGTTCAAATTGTTTGTGCCTTTTGCTTTTGGTTATTTTTTATCGTTTCTATATCGTGTTGTTAACGTGGCTATCGCACCCGATTTGGTGCAAGAATTTGGTTTAAACGCTAACCAAATGGGCCTGGTGAGTAGCGCCTATTTATTAACCTTCGCATTATGCCAGTTGCCCTTAGGGTTATTGCTAGACCGTTATGAGAGTCGCAAGGTTAGTGCAGCTTTATTGTTAGTTGCGGCATTGGGCTCGCTAGTATTTGCCTCTGCAGATTCTGCCGTGGAATTGTTAATAGGACGCGGGCTTATCGGTATTGGTGTATCGGCTTGCTTAATGGCGGCATTTACTGCCTACGCCAACCTTTTGCCCTCAGAAAAATTACCCTTAGTGAACGGTCTGCAGTTGATGGCTGGTGGCTTAGGTGTGATCTCAGCATCAACCCCTGTGCAGTGGTTTTTAACTTGGGGTGATTGGAGGCTGCTATTCCAAGGTATGGCTGTGGCTTCTATTTTAGCTAGTGTGTTAGTTTATAGCCTAGTACCAAAGTACGAAATCAGCTCAAAGGGACAGAATTTAAAGCAGCAGCTAGTAGAGCTATGGCAGGTGATTAAAAGCCCCAGCTTCTACCAGATGGCCCCTCTATCTGTAGCCACTCAAGGCGTTTTTGGCGCTTTTGTTGGTTTGTGGTCCGGTTATTGGTTGCGAGATTATTTGGCGTTATCTAATACTGAGGCAGCGCAAATAATTCTCACCATGGCTGTTGCTATGACGGCCGGTTTTGTTGTACTGGGTTGGCTTGCAGCAAGTTTACACCGCTTGGGTATTAGCGGCTATGTGGTCAGTGTTTCAGGCATGCTGGTGTATATGGTCAGCCAGTGGGTGATTATCCATGAATGGAGTGAATGGCATCATTTATGGTGGGGGTTGAGTGGGTTTTTTGGTACTTCAGGGGTGCTTATGTACGCTTATTTATCTCAATCGGTGCCTAAAAGTTTAGTAGGGCGTATTAATACCAGCTTAAATTTGTGTGTATTTATAGTCGCTTTTGGCTGTCAGTGGGGCCTAGGTATAGTGATTAACCTATGGCCTGCAGATGCTGTGGGTGTCTACCCACAAACGGCATACGCCACAGCGTGGATATGGGCGTTAGGTCTTCAGCTAATAGCGTTAATTTGGTTTTTTTATAACGCCATCCTGGGCAAGTTGCGTTAAATCTGCAGCGGATAATCCCAACAACTCACTCAAAACTTGGTGGTTGTGGCTGCCCAATTCTGGCCCAGGCCAGCGTGTGGAACCAGGGGTTTTGTCGAGTTTTGGCAAAATGGCTGGGATCTTTAGTGCTTCTCCGTTTATCTCGACACTTTCGAATAAACCTCGGGCATTAAAGTGCTCGTCATTTACCATGTCTTCTACGTTATAAATTGGCCCACCTGGCACTCTATTTATATCTAGGATTTGAAGGATGCTGGTGGAATCATTTTCTGCACACCAAACAGACAGGGCTTGGTCTATTTTAGCCTCATGTTTTACCCGTCCTGCATTGGAAGACAGACCTGGGTCCTGTGCCATTTCTGGGCACCCTGCAGCGGTCATTAACCGCTGAAAAATTGAATCACCATTACCCCCAATTACCACGTACTTGCCGTCTAAACAGCGGTAAGTGTTGGTGGGGACAATACCAGTGACTGTGCTGCCAGAAGGTTGTCGAATAACATTGGCACTATCGTATTCGGGAACCACCGCCTCCATTAAATTAAACATAGATTCGTACAAAGCCACATCCACTACTTGGCCTGTACCGCTGTTTTTTTGTTCAAGCAGCGCTAAACAGATCCCTAGTGCGGCATGAATGCCAGAAATGGTGTCACCAATGCTTAGATTTGGCCTTACGGGTGCTTGTTCTGGGTGACCGTTTACGTAACGAAAACCACTAATGCCTTCACACACAGAGGCAAAACCTGGTTTGCTGGCATAGGGGCCTGTTTGGCCATAACCAGAGATACGAGCATAAACGAGTTTTGAGTTTGATTGTTTGAATTCATCGGGTCCAATACCCCAATTTTCTACCACCCCTGGGCGAAAGTTTTCTATCACAATATCGGCAGAATTAATCAGTTGTTTCACTAAGGCAATGCCGGCTTTGGTTTTCAGGTCTATAGTGACTGATTTCTTATTTCTAGCTAATGAATACCACCATAACGAGGTGCCATCTTTCATTTGACGCCAATTGCGAATGGGGTCACCTCCATTTGGAGACTCAATTTTAATGACTTCAGCGCCAAAATAACCCAGCATGCAGCCTGCAAAAGGGCCAGCAAGTAACTGCCCTAGTTCAATGACCCGATAGCCTGATAAGGGCCCATTAGAATCCATAACTAGCCCTCATTTATTTCTTCCAATAGTTGCTGGCACCACGCATTAACACGCTGGTCTGTGAGTTCGTGTTGACCGTCTTCATCTACAGCCAAGCCTATAAAGTGGCTGCTATCAGCAGTGGCCGCTTTGGACACTTCGTACTCGTAACCAGTGGTTGGCCAGTAACCAATTGCAGTGGCACCAAGGCCAAGGCATTTGTCATGTAATAGCCCCATAGCGTCTTGGTACCATTCGGGGTAACCAACTTGGTCGCCACATCCAAAGAAAGCCATTTGTATGCCTGTTAGGTCTAATGCGTCTATCTCTTCCCAGATATCTTCCCAATCAGCTTGGAGTTCACCGTAGTCCCAGGTGGGGATGCCGCAAATGACGGTCTCGTACCCTATCATTAGACTTACAGAATCATCAGCTACGTTGTAGATGTCAACTTTATCAGAACCCAAGATGTCACGAATTTGGTCGGCAATGTCTTCCGTATTGCCTGTGGTAGAACCAAAAAATAGTGCAATCGCCATGGTATAAATCTCAAAATAGCTTTAAGG
>Ga0209091_10003650_pt1 | contig 12309 bp, 14 predicted proteins | sample ArcticOcean_MG_C_6_FD_187438 | JGI IMG/M metagenome (GOLD analysis project Ga0209091, IMG submission 187438) | Marine microbial communities from western Arctic Ocean - ArcticOcean_MG_CB8_128 (SPAdes) (version 2) | ecosystem: Environmental > Aquatic > Marine > Oceanic | place: Arctic Ocean...
CTATTGTTGTACTACAGAATGGGATGCTTCATGCGAATCAATGTATGATTACTGTCAATTAGGTTGGCCGGCAGGTATAGATGATCTTGATAGTAAACTGATCGTAGTATATCCAAACCCTTCGGACGATATATTTATAGTAGATACGAGATTAGATGTTCAGATTGAAGTCTATGATATTGCTGGTAAAAAGATAATATCCCAAACTTCAAAGCAGATAAGCTTAGCTGACTATCCTACTGGGATATACGTTATGACTCTTGTAACTGATGAGATTAGAATAAGTAAAAGGATACTAAAACAATGAAATTAAAAGACATTTTAAACGAAAAGAAACAACGTGAAGTAGATATTGCTCCAGCAGTAGCTAAGCATCTTGAAAAGTTAACAATAGGCCTAAAAGCATATCAGAAGGTAACAACTGATAAGGGATGGAAGAAGGGTATCGATCAGATACTAGCCCAGATAGAAAAGACTCAAGCCGTCGCTGATAAAGAAGGTTCAACCAGAGGGGTATTACCTTACTAACAATTGGAAGATCCAGAAAACATATTAGAAGATGACGACTGGTTCCCCGACACAATGCTATGATCAAACTAAAAGACATATTATTTGAAAGGAAAGTATTATCGGTATTTGATTTCGACGATACATTAGCTAAAGCAGATGCATGGATATATATAACACATGCAGATGGTTCTAAGTCTAAGTTGGATCCTGCAGAGTTTGCAGTATATAATTCCAAAGAAGGTGACGACTTCGACTTTTCAGATTTTGATAAGATGTTAGACAATCCCAAGATCATCAAAAAGAATGTAGATCTACTTAGAAAGCAATTGGAAAAGGCGGGAAGACATTCAGGTCGCAAGGTCACAATCCTAACCGCAAGAAGTCTAGGCTATCCTATAAAACATTTCTTCAAGACCTTAGGTCTGGAAGTATATGTAGTGCCAGTGGGAAGTTCAGATCCAAAAGTAAAAGCAGATTGGATAGAACAAAAAATTAAAAGAGGTTATGATACAATTTATTTTATGGATGACTCTGCAAAAAATATCAAAGCAGTCGATAAGATGTTAAAAAGGTATCCCAAAGTAACTTCAAAAACGGTATTGATAAAATGATTAAATTAAAAGACGTATTAAATGAAGGTGTTTATGATCCTGGTATTTTCAAAGCGGTGTTTATGGCTGGAGGACCTGGTAGTGGAAAAGGCTTTGCTGCAAGAACATTATTAGGTATGCCAGAAACTATGCCATTTGTATCTGCAGATGGATTAAAGGGTGTAAACTCTGACTCGGCATTCGAAGCATACTTGAAAAAAGCAAAACTTGGACTAGACTTAAGCAAAATGTCTCCTGAGGACTTTGAGAAATCCCAGGAGCTAAGAGGAAAGGCCAAAAGAGTTACTGCAAAGAAACTTCAAGCTTATGTAAATGGCAAGTTAGGATTATTGGTTGATGGTACAGGAAAGGACTATGGCAAAATCTCAAAGCTAGTCCAGAAGCTTAAGAAGGAAGGCTATGATTGCTATATGGTATTCGTAAATACTGACTTAGAGGTTGCATTGGCAAACAATCAAACCAGGCCTAGAAAGGTTCCTGAGGATATAGTTAAGTCAGCTTGGAAAGAGGTCCAAACAAACCTAGGTAAATTCCAAAGTCTATTCGGAGCATCAAGTATGCTTGTTGTTGACAACTCCAAAAGAGAAGCATTTGCCGATAATGTTAAAAAAGGTGCAGCTGAATTTGTAAAGCGACCAATTAAAAGCCATATTGCAAAAAAATGGATTAGTGCAGAGCTCAGACTTAGGAAGGCTAAATAATTATGGAAAAGTCAATATATAAACACAAAACCCTAAGACTAGAAATAGTACAGCATTCAGACCCTGTTATATATCAGGAAGCAGAGTACGAAGGTAGAAAGGTTAAGCTTAATAAACCTATGCAAGGCGACCAAAAAAAGTTTAAGGTCTATGTAAAAGATCCATCATCAGGAAATATAAAAGTTGTTCACTTTGGTCAAGGTGGTAAAGCCGCTAAAAAAGCAGGACAAGAAACGCAAAGGATCAGAAAGGATAACCCTGATGCAAGGAAATCATTTAGAGCAAGACATAAGTGTGACCAGAAGAAAGATAAAACATCAGCAGGATATTGGTCTTGCAAGGCATGGTAATGATTAAACTAATAGACATATTAAAAGAAGATTATAACTTAGACGACCATCCTAAGAAAAAGTGGATAACCCAAAACCTTTCATCTATTGATAAAAGGATAATGGATGAATTATTCAAGATGTATAGCACAGTATATTCTGCTGAAGGGATGCAACTATCAGCATTCTCTGCAGGCGAATTGCAAAGTAGTTATGAAATAGTAATGCTAATAGATGTAGATAAGGATCCAATGCCAGATGCATTTATATTCACAAGGGGTAAAAGGCTTAAGCTATTAGCAACAGATGGTCAAAGTGCAGCAAAAAGTGCAGTAGTTAAAAAAGCTGTCGACATGGTCAAGTCCGGATATAGTCTAGAAGGTAGTAAAAAAATGGATCAAATTATGAAGGCTAAAGGAGCACCCCCAATTCTAGATCTAAAGAAAATTGAAAAGATGGTTGGACCTAAGTTTGTTAAACACCTTGAAGATGGATATTATGAAAGAAAGCTTAAGAAAGGTGGAATCGTAATAAAAAGGATGTATGGGAAATAAATGATCAGTCTTAAAAACATATTGATAAAACCCAAACGCACTTTGAATGAATGCATAATCACTCATTCAGTTCTAGGCAACAAAGTATTATTGGCAAAGAATAGGGATAGAGCTTATGATGCCAAAGTAAAGGTTGTTAGAGAACTAATAGGTGAGGTTGAATTGGTATACATATTGGACGACGAGACAGATTGGTCTGAAGGTATGAACTCTGCAGGAATAGGCATCCTGAACTCGGCACTAATGGTTAATGCTGATGAGAAAGAAAAAAAGATTATTAAGCACAAAGGTAAAGTCTCTGAGGATGGTCTAAAAATTAGAAAGGCTTTAAGCTACCCAACGATAGCAAAGGCTGTCCAATCAATAATTAAATTCTTTGGAAAGGATAAATTAGACATTGGAGTTAAAGGTCACACATTCATAGCAAACCCTCAAAGCTCTGTATCTATAGAAATGACATCCAAACATTCGCCAGTGATAAACAAAATGGATCGGAGTAAAAACCATGTAAGGACTAATCATGGTTACGAATACAAAGATTCAGGGTACACATCTGGTGCAAACAAAAAATCTTCAGAATCTAGATGGAATATAGCCCATGCAGTATTAACTAAGGCTAAAACCCCATTAGACATATTAGATGGCTTAAGTGGTTACTATCCTGTCAATATGAGAGACAATCCTTATAGGAACAAAGACAAGGTTCAAAATGCAACACCTAAGGATGTTCTGTCAACATCTAGTCAAATACTTTTAAACTTGACAGATCTAGAGATAACTGTTAGAATGGACGAGGAAAAATCTGACTACCTAGGTATAATAGATAGAACTCCAGATTGGTATGAGCCTAAGATAAAAATCCTAGTTGAGTACATAAAAAACAAAAAGATGGATATAAAGAAATGAGAAACTTATTACTAATATTATTAATGGTCCCTACCATATGTTTTGGCCAGGAGCAAAGTCCATTCGCCAAAAGTTTAAAAAAGACCTTTAAATTCGCAACATTCTATGGTGCAGTTAACGGAGGAAACTCTATATCAGATGTAGATGTCTTTTCAATTACAAATGGATTAGAAACTGAAGTCATTGAAACTCCATTTGATTATTCTATCACATTCGGAGTCAGAAAGATTGCTAGACTTGGATATGAGAATAGAGAAAAAGTATTCTATAATGGCACAGAGAATTCATATGCAGATGCTGCCACAATTGGAAAGGTTAAAGGCTTTGAATTCCTATTTGAAGGAGACTACACAAGACAACAAGGAACTAACTTTCTAAACCAGCATCACTTCCTAAGATATATAGCAGATGATTGGATTGCAAAGGTGGAATACCTACAGGATGGCTTTGCCGATATAGAATATTTTGAATCGTCACAAAGATATAGATACAAAATGGGTAAAAAGCTATCCCTTAATATAGGTGCTGTACAAAGACTATCAGAGCCTTATGGTTATGATCCTCTTGAAGATTGGCTATTGTCAAATGGCAATTTGCATTACACCCAGCTGGCACTCCAACAGGGATATACAGTAGGTTTTGATGGCACAGGTATTGAAACATATTATGATCCATCAGGGAATTTAGTAGCAGAGAATACACAAATATGGGAAGGAGTAATAGTCCCAGGGATATTAGCTGACTATACAGAACAAGAAAGAGACCGATTAAAAAGTACCCTACAATATTCACTAGTAGTTGGATTTGACTACTATCACTACACAAAAGACTTCTGGCTACACACATGGGCAAACGTAATGCCATACCACTATAATGACGACGGGGAATATTCATACCATAAATACAATAATGGCCAATGGACAGATTATTCTGGAGGACTCATTTTGGGATACAAATTAAACAAACACTTAGGTGTGTTTGCAGAAGGCAAATATAATAAATACTGGAACAGAAACTGGCACGATTTTTCAATCGGAGCTAACTACGTAATATTTTAGAATAGAGGAAAGAAAAATGGCAAAAGAGTTAAATGAGGATACAGGATTCAATATCAGTATAAAAACCCTTGTGGGCATAGGAGCATCAATGGCAACTGTGATCAGCATGTGGTTTGTGCTTCAGGCAGATATTGCAGAGGCTAGGCTATTACCAGAACCAACTCCCCCAGAAATTAGTCGTATGGAATTTGACATGAAAGACCAACTTGTTAGACAAACCATTATGACTACCCAAGAAGATGTTAAAGAAATTAAAGAACAACTAGAAAAGTTGAGTGATAAGATTGACGAATTAAGATAAAAGGAATACCCCATGAAGTTATTGAATAAGTGTATATGTTTAACCTCACAGAAATCAGTTTTAATAATAACTGTGCTACTGTTTAGTTCATTCATTTTGGCAAGTGCTTGGCCAGACACCACAGTTATAATCCCAGAAACCAAAGAAGAAATGTGGATCCCAACGGAAGCCGACATAGCATACCAGGACAGTATGTACACCATAATTCAAAACACTCAGAGTGATATAACTGACATCAAACAAGATATAGTCTATATAATAGAAAGGCTAGATTATGAAGATGGTACTCATGATAGTATTAGATATGCCGAAGGTAGTCAGATTGACATTAATAGGTCCAAAAGGAATTAGATTATGAAATATGCTATAACATTTTTATTTATATGTCTAACCACTCTAATAAATGCCCAAGACATTTCTGGAACGGGAATTGAAGTGGTTGAGTTTAATGCTTCATTTTCACAATCTAAGTGTGAATTCTTAGAAGATCTAGAAGATTGCGAAACCCTGAGGATAGACATACTATCAAACGCAGCAGCACAAAAAGAGTATAAGATAGTTGTAGTACCTACTGTTATTATATTTAGTGATGGAGAAGAGATCCAGCGGTTCCAAGCCAACATAATGATGGCATTAGAAGCCACGCAGGATGAAATCCAAGATGCAATAAATGAAGCTATAATGACAGGGTTTTGATATTTATATATAAATTAGGAGCATACAATGAGTTGGAAAGAAATCTTTAAGGATGATAACAAATGGAATGAAAAATCAATAGTTGGTTTTTGTGCATTTATGATTATGACTGTCGTAATGATAGCTGACATAGTAACAGGCTGGACAGGTAATGATCTAGTCATTAATGAAGCAATCTACAATTCATTTGTAATGGTCGTCTTGGGGTGCTTCGGTATAGCAGGACTTGAAAAATTCGCAAATAGAAAATAACCTCCAAATAATTTTTTATTTCAAAGAAAAAGTTGTATATTTACAATAGGATATAAAACATGAAGCAATCAGATTTAAATAATATAATAACCGAAGAAGTCGAGGGGATGCTTAATATGCTTGGAACCGCTATGGCTGAAGGTAAAGGTCAAGACCTAGCAGACAAATATGTTGCTAAACTTAGATCTGAATTTAGGAAACTCAATGACGATGAGCTTGATGAGTTTAAGAAAACCATTGTCCAGTCCCTTGATCTCAATGAATCAGTTAATGAAGCTGATAAATATGTCGATGCTAGAGGGAATTTCAAATTAAGGAATGGTTTGGAAGTCAAAATTAAACCTGCGTCTGAAATTAAGAAATTTAACGTCAGTAAAGACTATATGAAATATAATTTACAAATAGCAGGCAAAACAGTAAAGATTGAAAAAGCATTTAGAGGTGTATTTGGTGGAGCTCCATCAGAATTTACAGTTAAAGGGTATGAAGCTTTTGAAACACGATCGACCGGAAAACCAAGAGTCGGGTTTACTCAGAGCATTATAGGTGATGTGGTGAGAGAATCAGTTAATGAAGGATCAAGAAGAGATCCCGAATCAATTCGAAAAGAATACGAAGAACTCAAGAAACATTCCATGATGGCTTTAGTATCGGCATGGTCTAGAATTAATAAAGTAGGTAATCCTAAATCTTTAGATAAAGAGGGACTCATCAGTGATTTATTAAGAGCTAAGCATGGCAACAAGTATGTTGATAAAGCTTTTGAATCAGTTAATGAATTCTTTTCTGGCAAAGTGGATCAAATAGCACAAAAGAAATTCAAAAAAGATTTTAATAAATTGTCTAATAGCGAAAAGAAATGGGTTAGTGACCAGGTCAGGAATAAAAAAGAATCTGTTAATGAAGTAACTCTTAAAAAGGGTGACATATTAAAATTCAAAACTGGTTCGAAATGGAAAGTTGTTGGCCCTCATGGTGATGGCTATAGATTTAGAATAGATAATCAACGTGGTCTAAGCTGGCAGCCGTCAGGTTGGTTGGACATGATGTTCAGAGATAAAAAGGTAGTTGTAGAAGGCAAAGTTAATGAAGCCGAATTCAAACACATTAGTAAAGATGAGCACAAGATCAAGCTTGCTATTAAGGATGTTGAAAAGAAGTCTAGACTAAAAGCCAATAGAGATAAAACTCCAGAGTATGAGCAAGAAGCTCTAAACAAGATTATGTTGTCCAAAGTACTTGGCCGTGAAAAGCTATCAAGTAAATACAAAGCTGCTTGGACAAAGCTAAAAAAAGAATACAGCTTAAAGGAATCTAAAGTAATGAAAAAGAATACCCCACTTAATGAAGTGTCTACAATTAGTAAAAGAAGAGCTGGTGCCGAATTAAAACAGAAACTCAAAGGCAAACGTTCAGATGGCTTTGGTAAATACACATCTACTATATATGGTATGGATGGCGGTAAGAGAGTCGAATTAAAAGGCTTGAACGATCTAAACAAATACTCTGAATTTGAAATAGACGAATCAGTCGATGAAGGTCTATGGGACAACATCAGAAAGAAGAAAGCAAGAGGTGGTAAAAAAGCAAAACCTGGAGACAAGGACTACCCTGATTCTAAGGCTTGGAAAGATGCACAAGAATCTGTTAATGAAGGCCTTTCGTCTTCTGACATTAAAAAAGCAACTGAAACTATTAAGAAGTATATAAAGAAGTTGGGCAGTAAAGCAAACGGAACTTCGGATCAGGTTGCAATAGACATTGCTAAAATACTAGGATGGACTGGAAGTAAGATAGACCAATTAGAAGACTACCTTAGAAAGATAAATGGAGGGTCTGAGGAAATGATATTCGAAGCATCTAGAGGTAAAGTCCATAAAGCTGTAAAGAAAGGAAGCTATCCTGTAACGATCGTAGTGATTAGTAATGGTATGGTGATCAAGCAACAATTGGTAAATACTCCTGAAGCAGTACCTGCTCATTTTAATACTCTGCAAAAACAATATCCAAATGCGAATCTATCAATTGAAGATAAAACAGGCCTAAGACTATTCAGTGAATCAGTTAATGAAGGACCTCTCAATGAGATGGTACTATCATTACCAGTAGTTGCAGCACTAATAACTACTACTGGAATTCTAGGAAGACTTGCTTTAATGTCTGATGATAAGTTTACAAAACTCATGGGTCAAACAAAGGGTGATGTTAAGGGCATAGGTAAGATATTCAAAAAAGGATTTAACAACTATGCTAAGTTACTACCCGTCATTGGTAAGAAGATAAAGTATAAAGAACTCCAGGACTTTCAGAGAGCAGAGATTGCTAAGTACATTAATGATGAATTAACTGATGCAGATATTGTTAAAATACTTTCTGAAGATCCTCAAATCAAAAAGTTAATAGATTCTATCGCAAATGGGGCTAAGCATCATAAAGCTCTTTATAACCATATTAAAGGTTTAGGGGGAGGTAAATCGGGTCAATATGGGTACTTCTATATTAACGACAAATTTAAAAAGCTCAGAGCTAAAATAGCTAAAGGTACGGTTGAATCAGTTAATGAAACTAAATTAATTACCGAATATACAGACCAAGAAATATTAGATATGCTATTAAAGTCACAGGCAATGGCTAAAAAAGAGAGCCAACCAGGATTAGTCAAAGGCCTACATAAGCACATCAAGGACCTAGAGAAGAAAATTAAACAGGCTAAGAGCGAATCAGTTAATGAAGACAAACTAACTGAAATCCGTAAAGGGGATTACGTCAATTCTTCAACAGAAGTTGGACTTGTTAATAAAGTAAGCGGAAGTGGTGGTAACCAAGTAGCTTATGTTAAATTTGACTCAAGACCAAAAAGCTTTATCCCAATCCTAGCTAGGAACCTAACTAAAACTGGTAAAAAACATAAAGGCAAAGATCTATACCAAGAAGGTATAAAAGAAGCTAAAGTATCATATGATTTTTCTGAAGAAGAGCTAAAAAGAGTTTTACAAGTTCTTGGAAGAAATGCTAGTACTGAAGTAAAAATGATTAAAACATTTGAAAAAGCACTTGGTAGAAAACTTACAAGAGATGAACTGTTTGAATCAGTGAATGAAGCAGTAAAACCTGTTAAGCTCTCTGGCAACTTAAAGAAAGACTTAAAGACTGTCACAGATATAGCAGGAAAAATGGTTAAGTATGCTAAAGTCAACTTCAATACATATATACCGACAGGACATATGCTCAGTCAACTCATTGTTGGAGGTTCTACAGAAGAAGATGTTTTGAAATATAATATCGCTCACCTAGCAAAGGCAATCAATACAGACTTAAAAAAGAAGTATATGAAGGATTTTATGGGTGAATCAGTTAATGAAAAAACGAAAGTAAACCCCGAAGTAGGTGTTGATGCTAAATTTAGTAAAGTAATCGCTAAGATACCAAACTCTAAAATAACAAGAGATATTGTTTTGAAGGCTGCTAAAAAATTCAATGTAGACCCAGATCACGCAATTTCATATGTAGAATTTGGTTGGGATCTCGATTTAGACGAATCAGTTAATGAAGGCTCAAGAAAGAAAGTAACAAAGTCAATGTGGCAGAAAATGTCGGATGATGAAAAAGAGAATGCTCTACTTACAGTATTTGAAGATCCTGATACAGCTCAAAAATGGATTGAAAGAAAATGGAATAGTCTTCCTGGATCTGTAGCCAGAGATATGTATACAGAATCAGTTGGTAAACCCAAAGTTAATGAAAGGTTCAAGCATAATGATATGTACGCTATGTTAGATATAGCTGCTGGATATAGTTCAACACAACACCAAGCTGCAAATCAAATGTGGAGTGATGAGCAAGATTTATATGACTACTTAAAGTCAGACCACATTCCTAAAAAATATCATAAAGATTTTTATAACGATGTTAAGAGAAGATTTAAAGGTGTAAATGAATCAGTTAATGAAGGAAAGGAACAGACAGTTGCTAAGGGTAAATGGGAAATAGTAAAAGTCCCTAAGGGTTCGAATAATTCTACTCGACTTGGCGATCGATACTACTTACTCCTTGGAGGTCAACATGTTGGTGGGTCCGTCACTGCTGATGGCAGTTTTTCTCCAGCCTCTTCTGGCAATTCGTCTGAAGACTATGTAATGAAGATATTGAAAAAGGCTAAAATAGTAGAGTCAGTTAATGAAGCTCAACTTCAAGATCTACCTATCAAATCCCTATTAGGTTTGGGTAAATTTGCTACAGTTAGTATGGGCGAGAAAAAACTAGGAGAGCTTTCAGATGCATTTGAAGATATAGGTGATGAGCAGGCAGCTCGTATAGCAGATCATCTGGATATGGCTATAAAACTTATGAAAGATGGATTGGGTAAGTCCGCAGTAAAGCACATGAACAAATTTAATAAAGCGTGTGGTAAAGAACTTAGCCGTTCGAAATAAAGACCAAATGAAGTTTATAAAGGTATTGGTGACATTCCTAAAGGCTTTGTGGCGCAGATCTAAAGATCCCACAGATGTTCCTTTTGATGTAGAATTAAGAAGAAAACTTATATGCTTCTCCTGTCCACACTTAAATAAAAAAGAAATCAGATGCAATGCCTGTGGTTGCAAAATAAGAAGTAAAACAATATGGGCAACAGAAAGTTGTCCTAAAAAGTTATGGCCCAAATATGATAAACAATTTAAATCAAAAAATCCTAAAGGCTGAGTATATTTGGCTTGATGGTTATGATGTCCAGAACATCAGAAGTAAGGTAAAGTATATCAAAGACATGGACTCATCTACAGTTATGGTAGAAGATCTTCCACAATGGAACTTTGATGGTAGCTCCACTAAACAAGCAGACGGAAATAGTTCTGATTGTGTGCTTAAGCCCGTACGTATAATACCAAATGGATGGGATGATTCTCATCTATTAGTTCTCTGTGAAGTCTACAATTCAGACGGCACAGTGCACCCAAGCAACACCAGAGCTAAGCTAAGGGAACTCAAGGCCGAATACACTGGTTTAGAATATTGGTGGGGATTTGAACAGGAATACTTTATATTCAAAGATGGTAAGCCATTGGGATGGCCAGCAAAGGGAACTCCACCACCACAAGGTGAGAACTATTGTGCATCAGGAAATAAGAATGTAGCCGGAAGGTCTATATGTGAAGAGCACGCTGAACAATGCATAGCGTCAGGAATGGAGATAACAGGAGTGAATGCAGAAGTTACTCTTGGTCAATGGGAATATCAATTATTCGGTAAGGACACCTTAGAAGTTTGTGACAATCTAATCCTCAGTAGGTTCTTATTGGCTCGCGAGGCAGAAGGTTCTGGAATGGACATTGAACTACATCCAAAACCAGTAATGGGCGATTGGAATGGGTCTGGATGCCATATCAACTTCAGCACAAGAATGACTAGAGATAAGGGTAGCAAAAGCTATTTCCAAGCTATATGCGAGCGTTTAGAGGCTCACCACGACACGCACATGAAGGTCTACGGACTATACAATGACCAGCGACTTACTGGAAATCATGAAACCCAAGATATAACCAAATTCTCATATGGTGTTAGTGATCGCGGAGCTTCTATAAGAATACCAGAGAATGTAGGTAAATCCTGGAAAGGTTATCTTGAGGATCGGAGGCCATCATCAAATGTGGACCCATACCTAGCTACAGCGGCAATTGTAAATACCCTTCGATAAATTTTTTATTTCGCCATTTATGTCGTATATTAACATAATGAAACACATAGCATATAGAAAGGTCATGAAGGTAATTCATAGCTGCAAAACAATCTGTCACTTCAAAGGTGCCAAAAAAATGATAGGCTATTTCAAAACCAAATATGGAGACAGCAATCTCCTGGAAAGCCTACAAAAGTCTTATCGTAATAAAAAAGGAAATTAACATGGGGTTTAATAAAAGATACGTTTCAACTTGGAAGCTTCAAGAGTGGTATAAATCAGGAGGCATCACAGAGGTTCTAAGTAAAATTGGCAAAGCAGATGCTTTAATGTGTGAAGATGAATTCTCAACTAAGCTCATAGGCATATTTAATTCTGACAAATTGCCATCAGACACACTAACATCAATGGGTAAGCTATTAGATGATAAATTCAAGGATTCTTAACGTTTTTTAACGGTTTTTATCGTGGTTTTAGCTAGAAAAGTTGTATATTGACTATGTCAATCAATCATTAATAAACCCCCTATTCAAATGGATATTTCAAAATTAAATTTAAACGAGCTTCAAGAGCTCAAGTCTAAGATCTCTGACCAGATCAAAATGCTATCTTACAATGCATTTCGTATTGGTACTGTCGTTGCTATTAATAAACCCAAATATAATGGGATTAAATTCTTGGTCACTAAGGTCAATACTGTCAACTGCATCATCAGAG
>Ga0209091_10003661_pt1 | contig 12289 bp, 18 predicted proteins | sample ArcticOcean_MG_C_6_FD_187438 | JGI IMG/M metagenome (GOLD analysis project Ga0209091, IMG submission 187438) | Marine microbial communities from western Arctic Ocean - ArcticOcean_MG_CB8_128 (SPAdes) (version 2) | ecosystem: Environmental > Aquatic > Marine > Oceanic | place: Arctic Ocean...
TCGTGGTTGTTCAAAAACCATTTTCGACCGATTGCTGAATAAAAACACGGACCTTCTTTACCATTTTTCTCTGGAAATAGGGTTTTTCAGGGACGACTACTTAGTGTTAGCAAGTATTATACGAAAAATAGTAGATATACCATGGTAAAGGACTAAATTAAGTTATTGAGTACTAAAAACTAAACCGACTTTTCTGCCTATTATAAATAGAAGGTTATTGTCCAACTTAAAAGAGGTTAAATTTTATCTTAACTAGTTCTTGATACTATATTTGCTATTTATTAACGCCTTAGGTTTCTAATTTCTGTTATAGTTGCTACTCAAATAAACCTATTCTTTTGAATTGGTTTTATTTTCTTTCACAAGGATTCTGAGAATAAGGAAATACATGATTAAAATACTCTTTCCTACTATAATAATTCTCGCCTTTATTTGCTTTCTATCATTAGAAGGTTGTTCTAAATACTCCGATGAAGTTCAAACAAATTTAACCCAACTAAAAACTACTAAATCATGCCCAGGTTGTGATTTGAGTGGGATAGAATTGATTAGTTTTGATCTTAAAAACGCAGATTTAAGTGGTGCTAATTTAACAGGTGCAAATCTGAGCAGAGTGGATCTGACAGAAGCAAATTTGACCAATGTAAACTTGACTGATGCAAACTTGGTGGGTGCAATTCTTACAGGTGCAAAATTAGTAAATACAAACCTAAGTAGGGTCAAACTTAGTACGCGAATATAAATGGGGCAGATATATCTGATTCGGAACTAGCAGGTGCGTCCATGAATAATTCAAAAATAATTAATTCCAAGATAAAAAATTCAGATATGACCGGTGCTAATCTCCATAGTGCTAACCTAACCGGGACAAAAGTTACTGACGAAACTCTTAAAGATGCGAAGTTATGTAAGACAATCATGCCATCTGGTCAACGAGATGATTCTGGATGCAAACGTTAATTTTTACAACTTGTATTGTTGATCGTTCCATCAGGCATGGTGGTGTTACAAAGAATCACACCATCAAGACTCACTCCTGATAAGTTTGCTCCTGTTAAATCTGCTCCAGTAAAGTCAGTAATAGTCTGACTTGTGCTCATTGCTTCCGTCCTTTGATTTTGAAACCCGTACCAAACTAAAGATAAAGCAATCAGTACGCATATAGATACTAACCTAGTCATGTTACCCCTTATCAAGTGAATTGAAATTTTTAGTTAATAATAAATATTTATTCCATCTACAGCATATACTCCCCTATAGGATAGTAAATATGTCCTAGATTTAGACAATATTTTTGTTAAGTCTTCTTAGAAGTTGAGTAAAGTTATTGGTTTATTTCTGGTTATATATGAAGGAATGATTCTTATAATTATTACTAAAACTTATCAATATAATTTTCTGGTATGCCTTTTTTATGGTAAATGAGGATTTCCAAATCTAATTTTGCTTGTAAAAATCCTTGTTTTGCTGCCAAGTTCAACCATTTAAATGATTCCTCATAGTTTTGTTTAACCCCTTGTCCCTTATTTAACATCACTCCCAAACAATGTTGTGCACGTGCATCACCTGTTTCTGCAGCAATTCGAAAGAACTTGACTGCTTCCTCATGGTTTCCATTCTTCATAGCATTCATACCATCACTGTAATTGCTAGCAAAGATAATAGGAGGGTTAATTGAAAATATACACAACACAAAAAATAAAACTAATCTCTGCACTCGAACTCCAATTAAAAAAATAGATTGTTAAAAATTCAGGATTACTCTAGGGGAATGCTTATTTTCTAGGAAGATCCTTGAAGGAAAAACTAAGAGCATTTCACCCCAGACATACAAATAAAGAGGCAATTCTTTGATTAAACCGGTCAGAAGTGTATCTTCTAACTAACTATTTGCCGCAAAAACGAGTAAAAAAAAGTTATATCATAGACTTATATTTATTTAAAGCATTAATGTTGATTTATCTGATATGGGGTGATAAGTGCTTTGATTAAAGTAGTTTACTTGTTTGTCTTTGTTGAGTGTCAAAGTCGTAGTAACTCTTTAGTCCCCTATTAAGTAACCTTCGGATAATGGATGATCTTGAAGGGTTTCCTTCAACGTCTCTTATATCGTCTATGGTTTCTAATATTTGTGATGGGACTAGAAATGAAACCATTTTTTCTTTTGTGGTATCAAATGCCATATGCTTTTCTCCTATCTCTAATAATTCATTGTTATTGTTTGCAGACTAACAACCATACCAAGTTGTATCTTTAAAACCATTTCTGAAGTGTCCTAACTATTTATAAGAACTAATAAGTAAGACTAGGAGTTATTAACTTTTATAAATACTTATTAGAAGTAGGTGGAAATATTGGTGGGATAGTGTGGGGGAGATAAAATATTGAGTAGGAATTGTGAATTTCTAATGTGAGAGGTGAACTATGAAGAAATATCTATTCGGTTTAGGGGCAATGTTAGTTGGGGCAGGGTTGATGTTTGTATTTACTCATACAGAGGTGAGTGCAGAGAGTGGAGTGGAAAGACCAGATATTTTTGTGTGTTCTGAGGAACCAACCTATGGTTTATGGCATTGTAAAACTAAGACCTTGGATTGTGCTTATTCAAATCCGAATATGTCTTGTGTTAAAAAAGGATTATTTAAATAGGAATTAAAATGCGTCATCTCAGGTGCTACTTAAAACATTATCCTAAGTGGAAACACTATGACCTCTCAATTGATAAACAGAGAGAGTTGATACTCAATTGTGAAGTATTGGGTTGTGAAGAGGAATATGTAGAGGAAGTAATATCCTATGATAGGAATTTGAATACTTCTGGTGGAAGTGAGAGACAAGTTTTTCTGCATATGAATGACTGGTTTAAGAAAAGCAGAAACCCCGACCTAAAACCTAAAGCAAAAATCTACTGGTATGTGGATATAGACGGAAGAGAAAACTTAAAACAACTGGTGGAAGACCTTGATGTGAAGGAAACATATATTAGTGCTGACTTTACTGCTGACTATTCACCTTATGAAGTTGAACCCGATGCACTTATTACAGAAGATACGGAATCAGCAGTTTTCTACCAAACCTTAAGGAAAGTGCTGGTTGGTAATTGTATTTCAATCATCGGCAATATAGGTGTTATTAAGGTATTGATAGTCTGTTGGGAGGGGTAAAACCTACGGTTTTACCACTACGGAAATCCTTCGGATTTCCTCCGTGCTTCGATAGTGGAATTAACTTAGGACTTAATAGAGAAGCACTAGTAAAATACCAGTGAATTACTAGTGATGCAGTTTCCTATCTGACACACCCAACATAAGTACTTATAAGAAAACCCCTGTTTATCACTTTACACTTTGCCTTTTTTATCACTTTACACCTACCCCATAACTACCCATCAGTATGGTATTCTCACCATATGAATATAAAACGTGGACTACTACGATTGTGGATGGTGGGAACTGTTTTGTGGTTTTTGTTTTTGTTTATATTAGGATTCGCTGATTACAATTGTATTACTTTAGACATCATCAAGTTACGGGATTTCACATTTATATTTGGTGTTCCATTAGGTTTTTGGGTATTTCTTTATGTTTGTTTTTGGATTAGTTCAGGTTTCGCTAATGACAAAAAGAAAGATGAAACAAATGAATAAACCACTCACATTCCTAATTGTTGAAGAATAAATACTGATGAATATAAAACGGGGTTTAAAACGATTGTGGGTGGTGGGTAGTGTTTTATTTGTTATTGGGGTCATTGGTATGACTATGGACACATTCCCAAAACGACCTAAAGAAACAAAACTGGGTGAGATATACAAAAGGGAGACATCACCGTATCTTACCCACAACTTTAGACAGATTCCCTCCCCCCGAGACGAACTAAAGCAACTACGGGCAATGAAAAGGGAATATGAAAAAGATAAAAAGGAATCTCTATTGATACCCTTATGGGGATTAGGTGTTTTGATATTTATGTGGGGATCACTCTATACAGGTATTTGGATTAGTTCAGGTTTAAGTAGTGATAAAAAGAAAGATGAAACTAATGAATAAATCACTCACATCCATACTCTCAATCACCTTTCTATTTTCAGTTGGTTGTTCTGATAATGGTGAAGAACTAGAAGTCAAAAAGACCAACTGGGACAACGGGAAGTTGAAGATTGAAACCCATTACAAGAATGGGAAATAAGATGGACGTGAAACTTGGAGGTATCAGTCTGGTGTGAAGCAGCATGAAATGCCTTGGAAAGGTGGGGGAAAGGAAGGACTCAAATCTTTGTGGTTTGAGTCTGGTGAAAAGAATCATGGAGATACTTTATGGGTAAGAATGAAGACGTAGAAATTGAATACTGGTGCAATGGTAATAAGCGCAGTGAAGTCCATTACAATCGTAATGGAAAAGAAGAAGGACTGAGAACTGATTGGTATGAATCCGGTGCAAAGGAAAGAGAAGGACATTACAAGAATGGGATAGCAGAAGGATTGAGAACCGATTGGTACGAATCCGGTGCAAAGAAAATGGAATGTCGTAATAAAACTTGGGAAGACCGAGTCGGGAATACTTACACAAACCTACATGGAAAGAAAACCGATTGGTATGAATCCGGAGTAAAGAAAAGTGAATGCAAATACAGCACAGGGAGAATAACAGGAATTGCAAATACATGGTATGAATCAGGACAAATGGAATTTGAAATCCCTTTTAAGATTGGTGCGAGACATGGAGTAGAAATTAAATGGTCTGAGTCAGGTAAAATAGAAAGTGAGGATTATTATGAGAAGGGGAGTCCGAAAGGAAAACTTCCCTTGAATTATACGTCTAAGAAATGACCGACTCACAAATACAAAAAGCAAAAAAACTAGCAAGAAACTGAAAATCTACAACAATATAACCAGACTAGATGAAAACCCCACTCACCTTATTGTTTTTGTTTAGTGGTTCTGTTTATGGTGATGAAAAATAACCGATGAATATAAAACGGGGAATGACAGGAGTATGGACTTTAATTTCGATTTTATGGGGTGGGTATTGGACGAATGTGCTTATAACCACGGTTGTTGATGAGGACAGAATTAGATTTATAAATTTTACGGTATATGGTTTGTTGTTATGGTGGGGATTGTTCTACATCGGTTTTTGGGTTAGTTCATTAGTCAAGGGTGACAAAAAGAAAGATGAAACAGATAAATAAACAACTCACATTTTTACTCTCACTCACTTACCCCAATAAAATCTTTTGAACACCAAAAACCCACCAGAGAATTTTTAGATTCCACAAGATTGAATAACCAAAAGTATCCTTCCCCTGTATGCTCTAATATTTGCCCCCCATACCCTTTCCATATACTGTCCTTTGACCAAATATCACCATTTCACCAATATCGCCACCAGAATGACTTGTAGTGCGTTTTTATGAGTTTTTAGTCCAACTATCCATATAGCAAAAACCAATCAAATACAGACGATTTTAGAGAGTCGTAATATTGCTATAACTTGCCTAAAATCAGCAGTTTATGGCAATAGTATTCACAAATACTCAAAACAAACAACTAATCCACAAGGCACAATAAAACAATAGTTTATGGATGGTGATTTTTCTTGACCAAAAAATTAGTATGTGATAATACTACTATAGTATCAAAAATAAATACTATTGGTAGGTTGATTGAGGTCATAAAATGAAGACAGAAAAGGGAAAAGCAAAGATTCTAACCAAGAGTGAATGGAATCGTGTTTTGAAGTATCAGAGCAATAAATCATTATCCCGTCATGGTCTAAGGAATACCCTGTTATTGCACCTATCTTTTTATCTAGGGTTAAGATCTAAAGAAATGGCATCACTGCTTGTGAGTGATCTAGTGGATGTTAATGGGGGTTTGAAAGAAGAAGTCACATTAAAACGGAATCAAACAAAAGGTAGGAAGCAAAGACGGTTCTATCTTACAAATAAGAACTTATTAAAAGTGCTGAATCAATACTTGAATACAAGAAGGAATAAAGATGGTGATTTAAATCTCAATAAAGTTTTAATCACCAATCAAATGTCTGGAAAATTCTCTCCAAATTCTCTACAGCAATTATTCCATCGCATATACAAATCAGTAGGAATCATTGGTGCAAGCAGTCATTCGGGTCGTAGACACTATGCTACGAAAATGGCAGAAGGTGGAGTTTCTATTACAAATCTCCAGACTTTGATGGGACATCAAAATATCAGCACCACTTCTTTATACATAGACGAGAACCCCAAGATTCTAGGGAAGATAACTGCTGAGTATTCTGTTTGAGGAAGTGAGACACATTGTGTCTCAGTAGGGCAGGGTTATTTAACTTTCTTCTTTTTAGCACCAGGAATTGCTGATTTCTTCACTCTAGTTACTGCCGTGCTTCTGTCATAGTCATCAGAGTGGACATAGTGCTTATTTATCATTTCGGGACTTGTGCCCATTTGGATGGCAAGTTCATAACTATCCACTTCACCCAAATTCTTTCTGAATGTCCCATAGGTATGCCTCAGACTGCCTATGATTCTTTTCTCTCCATGATCGTCATGTAGAAGGTCACATGACTCAAGCAGTCTGGTGAAACTCTTATTAAATCTATCAATCTTATTTCCAAGTTCATCAGACCAAACATATTCTTTCTTTGCAGAAAACTTAAATCCATTTTCCCTTGAGAATTCAAATTGCTTTACCTTGACTCTTTCAAGAATTTCTCTGACATAAGGTTGAGGGTCACATTTTCTTTTCTTGCTCTTTCCTGATACTGAAATCTTGCAAGATTCTACTGACTGAAACTTACCATTCACTTCTTCCACAATTTCATTATGGGTAATGTCAGACCATTTCAGGTTCATTGCTTCAGTAGTTCTTAGTCCAGACCCAACCATAAAAGTTATGAATTCATGTAAAAGTTTTCTCTGATTTAATGTCGCACCATTTATATAGTCAGTCTTTTTAGATTTGTTCTTTTTATTTTCCCAAAGTCTTTCTTCACTAGACCTGTATCTACTTGCTTTAAGAACTTGCTTCCAATCATCATTAGTAAAACTTGGTCTACGATTTGTTTTAAATGCTTCTGATTTAACTATAATAACCTTATTGCTAGATATGTCTCCTGACAATCTTCCAAGTTCTAATATTTGCCTTAGTATTGAATCTTCTTTTTGCATAGAAGATAAACTTAAAGGTTTGTCCTTCAGATAGTTTTTATTTGAAGTAATGGTCTGACCATTTCTCACATAGATATGCTCAATATCTTTTTGACTTTTCCAATAATTCCTTCTCCACTTCTTATAATTATAGATCACTTTTTCGTTAATAGACTCCATTGCGTATTCACCAAAAAAGGGATTAAAAAAGTTATCAACTTTTGAGGTGAATTTATTTAGTTTGCTCGGAATGGTCTTTGGGTTATTTGCAATATCATCTAAGAAATCCTTAGAAACTTCTTTGAACTTCCTAGACTTGATTTTGTGTCCAGTTTCAATTTTATAAAATGATCCAAAAATCATCTCCTTTGCTTTATCTTTTGCTGTTTCAACAGATTCAGTTCCAGAAGACTTTCTAAGGTCAGGGTGATTCTTAATTTTTATCCTAATTTGCCAAATCTTTCCTATTGGTTGATTTGAACTCCTTTTTCTTAAATAAACCCAATATTTGGCATCTTTATATTGGTAGGTATCACCATAATCTATAGTGCCAGAGTATTTTTTTTGAAGTTTGGATTTCGGACTCATTCTATAGGTCAAATTAAGGTGAAAAATAGGTGCTAAAAATAAGTGGGTGTACACAGGGTGTACACAGAATCCCTTTTGATCCATCTAGAATACCATAGAATGAAAGGGTGTACACAGGTGTACATGGAATTTTGGAGGGTTGAAACGAAAAATGGACACTCACAAAAAGACTGTAAGTATCCATTTTTAAAGATATAAAACTTATGGGACGGGACGGAATCGAACCGCCGACACGAGGATTTTCAGTCCTCTGCTCTACCGACTGAGCTACCGTCCCAATACTGGGTTTGTCGATAAAAAAGCGAAATCTATCATAGTCCCCAACCGCTGTCAATTTCGTTTGGCGCTATAAATTATTATTTTTTCAGAACTTTTTTGCTATAATGACTGCGCTAGACTCTTTTGAACCTTGCCCCACGCTCTCTAGAATGGATTCCACCCTATGCTGGTTCTTACCCGAAAAATTGGCGAAAGCATCAAAATTAATGAAGATGTCAAAATAACCGTTATAGATGTAAAGGGCAAGAACATTCGCCTGGGAATAGAAGCTCCCCGTGAAACTAAAATTTATCGGGAAGAGGTTTTTCTCCGCATCAAAGAGGAAAATAAATCGGCAGCTTCTTCTCAGCAATTTGATCTTGGTAAAGTTTCTCAATTAATGAAGGACAAGTTGAAAAAATGAAGGTTGAAACCAGTCGCTTTGGCACACTCGATATATCAGAAAAAGAAATTGTCCGGTTCCCGGAAGGGTTGTACGGATTTGAAAAGGAAACGGAATTCACCCTGCTCCCCTTCAATCCGAAAGTAGAAAGTCCAATGGAGTGGATGCAGTCGTTGAAGTCAACGCATCTGGCGTTTGTTATCACCGACCCCTATCTATACCTGCCCGACTATAAATTAAAGCTTTCTGAGGAAGATAAGAAGCGCGTAGAGCTGGAAGATGACGACCTTCATCTGACTCGTGCTATCGTCACCATACCGGAAAATTATTATGAAATGACAGCAAACCTAATCGCTCCTTTAGTCATTAATAAAGAAAAAGGTATAGCCAAACAATTTGTGCTGACCAATATGAACTACGATACCCGTCATTACCTTTTGCCTGAAGAAATGCGCAACGCCACTGCTACCGTCCATTAATCCATTTCACTATAGATTTTTCAACATTGCCCTAGCGGCGAAGAGAGGGGCAACGCCCGCGGAGTAATAGGTCTATTCTTTTTTTCTGCAATACAATCATCCAAAGCTTCTAGAAGAGTTGAATAGTTTTCTCTGTTTGCGTTAAAGCAAAGCCAGCGACTGCCAGCTGTGGTATCTTTGCCTTAGTGTTTTTTAACTATTGAGACGGAAATGAACAATACCATAGCGGCTTTGGCAACACCTCTCGGAGAAGGGGGAATAAGTGTAATTCGCATCAGTGGCGAAAAGGCCCTCTCTATTGCCACAGGCGTGTTTCATTCAGCGTCTGGTAAATTGACGCCACCTCCTCAAAAAGTTTTATTCGGTGAGATACGCGATCCAGAGTCAGGGCAAGTGATTGATGAAGTTCTTCTGACATATTTTAAAAAGCCCAACAGTTATACCGGTGAACATGTCGTAGAAATCAGCGGTCACGGCGGCACTCTGGTATCAACCACCTTGTTACAATTGATTTTGAAGCAGGGGGCAAGGTTGGCAGAGCCTGGTGAATTTACACGTCGCGCTTTCATCCATGGTCGTCTTGATTTGACCCAGGCCGAAGCCGTGGCCGACCTCATAGATGCTGCATCTACAAAAGCTTTGAACGCTGCCGTCTCTCAACTCAAAGGCGGACTTTCTCGGCAAATCAATAAATTATTTGAACAACTGTTAGCGGTGCAGGCGCAATTGGAAGCGGCGATCGATTTTTCTGAGGAAGGGCTGACTTTCCAATCCCGTGAAACTACCGGTCGACAAATTGAAGACGTGAAAAGTGAAATGCTTTCGCTCGTGCAATCTTTCCGTCAAGGTAAAATAATTCGCGAAGGCATGCGCGTTACCCTGGTCGGCAAACCCAATGTGGGGAAGTCTAGTTTGCTCAACGCACTAATGCAGGAAGATCGGGCAATCGTCACCGATATACCGGGAACCACTCGCGATACCCTAGAAGAGCGAGTGCGTATCAAAGATATTCATATTGTCATTATCGACTCGGCGGGTCTCCGCGACAATCCCGAAATGATAGAAGAAGAAGGCATCCGAAGAACCCGTAACGCGTTGGCGCAATCTGATCTTGCGCTGGTGTTATTCGATTCTTCTCAGCCTCTCGATGACAATGATGAATTGTTGATGAACGAAGTGGGTGATAAACCTCGATGCATTCTTTTCAATAAATCCGATCTTGAACAGAAATGGACGAAGAAAAAAATTGAAAACTTTCTGCAAGGTGAAAAACCGATTTCACTTTCTGCAAAAATAGGAACTGGACTGGAAGACTTAAAAGAAACGATTTACAATCATGCCCTAAGAGGTGAGAGAGCGGAAGAGTCTATTGCTATAACCCGTGAACGCCACCGAGACCATTTACGACATGCTGCAGAAGCTCTGGGCACTGCCAGCAGTAGCATGGTTTCTGGTTGTTCTGAAGAGCTCATCGCGGTTGACGTCACTCTGGCAATGGAGCATCTTGGCTCTGTACTTGGGAAAACTTTTGCCGAAGACTTGCTAGATAAAATTTTTGGTCAATTCTGTATCGGAAAATAGCCCGGATAACTCAGGCCTTAATAGACTGGCTTTGCCATCAATCCCTCACTGCGCGGAAGGGGTATTCGACAAACTGGAACCAATATTTCATAATAAGATGCAATCCATTTGTAAATTGATTGATTTGCGAGGGTTTCTGAATATAGGAATTTGCCCCAAAGTCATAGGCTGTAACGATATTCGCCTTGTTTGCCGAAGATGTGAGAACGACAGTGAGCAGGTCTTTCAATGCGGGGTTTTGCTGCATCTCTTGCAGTACTTCTAAACCATTCTTTTTTGGCAAATTTATATCCAGAAGAATCAGGCCTGGAACTGGAAACTTCATTGGGTCCTGCCACTCATTTTGACGAAGCAGATGGCTCATCGCCTCCTCAACAAGAATAACGTGTTTACTTTTGTGTTCAGTCATCTCTCTTTTCATGTTTTACCGGAAGTTCTAGAATGAAGATCGTTCCACTTGGTGGGTTGGCTTCAGCAGTAATTGTTCCGTTGTGCTCATCGATAATTTTTTGCAAATTGCCAATCTCATTCCGATTCCTTCAAACTGGTTGGAAGCGTGCAGATGCTGGGAGGGCTTGAAAATGCGATCTAAGTATTTCTCTTCGAATTCAATTCCGTCAAAATTACCTGAGCCTGCTTCCATCTACGATTAAGAAGGTAGCAAAAAGAAAAATAGCTGAGGATAGGCTGAAAAAGTATCTAGCTAAATTGGAAAGAAGTAATGAAGAACTTCGCAGTTTTGCTTTTTTTGCCTCGCACGATTTAAACGAACCGTAGAGAAAAATCGTCATATTTGGTGAGCGCTTGAAAAATAAGGCTGAAAATCTAGATCCTAAGGCAAGAATTTATATGTCAAAAATGCAGGAATCCGCAACAAGAATACAAAACATGATTAAAGAGCTTTTGCAGTATTCCCTTGTTTCTGCCAAAGGTGACCCTTTCCGTTCTATTGATCTCGATAAAGTGGTGAAAGAAGTTCTGGAGGACCTCGAAGTTTCTATTAAAAATTCCAATGTTATTGTGCAAACAGAATCCTTACGAACGGTAGAGGCCGATCCTACTCAAATGCGGCAGTTGTTCCTAAACTTGATCAGTAACGCCATCAAATTTAAAAAAAAGAAAGAGGAAACTCCCAAAATTGAATTGGTCGCTAAGCCGCACAAAAAAGATTTATGGAATATTTTTGTAAAGGATAATGGTATCGGTTTCGACTCTCAACACGATAACAGTATCGTTCAGCCCTTTTTCCGTTTACTTGGCAGAAGCCAATATGAAGGCAGCGGTATTGGACTCGCAATATGTAAAAAATTGTTGATCGTCATGAAGGAAAAATATAGCTACCAATTCGAAAAACAAGGAATCCATTTTTCAAGTGACTCTACCGATTAAATAAGTTTCTTGAGCTCCTCCTTTTTTTTCTATAATTTAATTAAGTATATTAGAATAAGTTCATGTCAGAAAATTCGAAAAAAAATAGCCTGTTTTGTTTTGGCCTGGGATTTGCCGCACAAGCTTTGGCAAAAAGAATGCACTCTCATGAATGGAATATTTCAGGTACTTGCCGTGCAATGGATAAAGAGGATTCGTTAAAAGATTTTTCTGTACTTCCGTTCGATGGAATCCATGCGACTGAAGAAATCAGCAATGCTCTTTCCAAAGCAACCCATTTGTTGATTTCGATTCCGCCGCAACCTTCAGGCGATGTGGTGCTGCAAAAATTTTCTTCGCAAATCGCGGAATGCAAAAACCTTCGATGGATTGGCTATATCTCATCAACCGGAGTCTATGGTGACACTCAGGGGGGATGGGTAGATGAATCTTCGCCTTTGC
>Ga0209091_10003662_pt1 | contig 12282 bp, 13 predicted proteins | sample ArcticOcean_MG_C_6_FD_187438 | JGI IMG/M metagenome (GOLD analysis project Ga0209091, IMG submission 187438) | Marine microbial communities from western Arctic Ocean - ArcticOcean_MG_CB8_128 (SPAdes) (version 2) | ecosystem: Environmental > Aquatic > Marine > Oceanic | place: Arctic Ocean...
TGGATTAGTATGCCCGTCCAAATTTGAAGTATGAACAAAACTGAATAATTTGGTTTTACTATCAAGACTCTCTTTCAATGCTTCAATATCAAAATAATAATTGTCTTTAGCTGGTAAAACATCATATTTAATTCCTTTGTATTTTGCTAGATGATGCCAGGGAACTACGTTTGCATTATGTTCTTTATCAGACGTTAGAACTTTATCTCCCTTCTTTAAATTCAAACCATTGGCTACTATATTCATACTTTCAGTTGCATTTTTAGTAAATACAATTTCAGTAGAATTTTCAGCCCCCATAAATCTACGGAGACTATCACGAGCCATTTCAAAATTCTCAGTTACTTGCCAACTTAACTTATGTACTGAACGACCTCCACAGGCGGGATAATTTGTATAATAATCAGTTATAGCATCAATAACGACCTGAGGTCTTAGCGTCATACAAGCACTATCCAAATAGACGGGAGGATTATCGGTATTCAAGATTGGAAAATCCTTTCTATACTTCGAAATATCCATAGCTACTAACCATTAGCAGCCGTATAATTTAAAGACCATCTTAAACAGAAGTTGTTTTATACTAGATTAAATAGAATATAATTATGAGCTGCCTAGCAAATCTACCGAATGATTTGAAACCAAGCATCGAATGTGCTACAGATATAGCAAACTTTGGACCTGTTGCTGCTTTATTGATTATCATTATTGGAATCCCTTTGATAAAACTAATATTAAAATACATAAAACAAATATTTGAAAAATATGATTATATTGATGAAGGAATAGAAAATTTCCTTTTCAGAATAGTAAGTGTGACTCTTTGGGCAGTAATTATTCTAACGGCAGTAAATGAATTAGGAATCAATGTAACTGGAATTGTAGCCGCTCTTGGTATTGTAGGATTGGCAGTAGCTTTTGCAGCTCAAGACACTATTGAGAATATTATTGCAGGAGTTTTTCTTATGGTAGACAGACCATTGCGAGAGGGTGATCGAATATTACTACCTAAAAAAATAGGAAGCTTATACTCAAGTTGGGGAGATGTAATTGAAATTGGGTTAAGGACAACAAAAGTTCGTTCGACTGATGGAGTACTTCTAACCATACCAAATAAATTATTAACAAATGACACTATAGCTAATTTTAATCACAAGGACGATAAATATCTTAGAGTCAGAATTAGATTAGGATTAGTACCTACTTGGAAGAATGTATCTAAAGGAGAAGAAATCGTAGAAAATATTGCTAAAAGTCATGAAGATATTTGTCAGGAAGAACCAAGGCCACCTCAAATTGTATTGAGAGATTTTGGAGAACAGGAAGTTATTATGGAAATTCGATACTATGTTCCTGATGCACCTCTAATGAGAATCACAAAATCTTATTTTGTCAAAGAAATCTTAAAACAATTTGAAGAGCAGGGTGTAAGGTTAGCCTATCCAACTAGGTTGATTATGAAAGAAGATATTGAATAAACAAAAACGTAGTCAACTTTTTTATTATATCTCTTATAGGATAGAATATGGCATTTGAAGTACCTGATTTATCTTACGACTACAGCGCTCTTGAACCTTACATAGATGAAGAAACTATGCGAATACATCATGATAAACATCATGCAGCATATGTTAACATGCTAAATGGAGCTGTAGAAGCAGCTGGAATAGATGGGAAATCTGTAAAAGAATTAATCACTGATTTAGACTCAGTCCCTGAAACTCAACGTGGAGCAGTACGAAACCACGGTGGCGGACACTTCAACCATTCTATGTTTTGGGAAGTCATGGGTCCCGTTAATGGTGAAATGAGCTCAGAATTGAACTCTGCATTGTTAGAAGCTTTTGGTTCTTTAGATGATTTTAAAGCTAAATTTCAAAATGCAGGAATGACTCGATTTGGTTCCGGTTGGGCTTGGTTATGTTCCAAGAATGGCAAATTAGAGATATGCTCTACTGCAAATCAGGATAATCCACTGATGGGGAATAAATATGGTGGTACTGATGGAGAAACCCCAATTCTAGGTATAGATGTTTGGGAACATGCTTACTATCTAAATTATCAGAATCTTAGAGCTGATTACATTACTGCATTCTTTAATGTTGTCAACTGGGCTGAAGTTTCAAAACGCTATTCCGAAACGCTCTGATTACCTAATTCAGCAATTAAATTTCCAATTAGTAATAGACTACCGCCTAGAATTAACCAGAAAGTGAATTCAGTCATATCTAGATATATTGAGAATAAAGTAGCCCATACTGGCTCTAAACCATACAATATGGCTGCTCTTACGGGATTTAGGTACTTTTGATATGTATTCACTAATACTAAAGCTGCAAATGTACCAAATATAGAGGATAATAACAACGGTAATAAGAAATCTATATCCCTTAGTAAACCAATTATATCAACTTCTCCTATTTCTGAGAATAAAAATATATTAAACAATAATAAACATATAATTGTTGATATTAAAATTGAAGTAAATCCGAGACCAATAGGAGATACACGCTTTGTTGAGATATCTGTAAAAATTATATGCCCTCCAAACATTAATGCACAAAGTATAGTCAACCATTCTGCAATATCATAATGCAATTGGGGAGGTCCTTGGATGTACCCAGCCCCTATTGTTGCTAAAAATACACCGAAAAGCAAATTACGACTTTGTAATTTTCCAGAAAACCAAGCTAAAATTAATGCAGTAAAAATAACATAAAGACTAGTCAAAAATGCAGATACAGCTGGAGAAATACCATCTAAGCCAATCATTTGAAAAACAAAACCCCCTACCATGAAAAGAGATAAAATGAATCCATCTTTCCACACTTGTTTGTCACCAAGTACCCCTATTACTTTGGGAGTGAAAATAAAAAATAAAAGAATTGAAAAACCAAATCTTAACGTTACAAATAAAATAGCAACTGTGTTAACCTGATCATCAGAAGAATAGGATTCAGCTACATTTAATGCATTTTTGAGCCAGATAAAAGTCCAACCCCATATAATTGTTACTAAAAATAAAGCGAGTGTAGCCTTCTGTTTCACACTACGCCTTGATCAAGCATAGCATCTGCTACTTTCAGGAAACCTGCAATATTTGCTCCAACAACTAAATTACCTTTTTGACCATATTCTGAAGCTGCATCAGCACATTGTTTATGAATTCCAGTCATAATTTGATCCAATTTTGCATCAACTTTTTCACTAGTCCAATCATCAAATGCTGCATTTTGTGACATCTCTAATGCAGATACAGCTACTCCACCGGCATTGGCTGCCTTGGCAGGACCAAATAAGACACCAGATTTACTGAGTATTTCGTATGCAGCAGGAGAAGTTGGCATATTTGCCCCTTCACTTATGGCTAAACAACCATTTTTGACTAAATTATTAGCACCTTTTTCTTCAATCTCATTTTGAGTTGCACTAGGTAATGCAATATCACAAACTTCACCCCAAGGTCTCTTTCCCTCATAATACTTTGCACCAGGGTATTGTGAAACATATTCTTTGATTCGACCGCGCCGGTTATTTTTCAAATCCATAATCCAAGCTAATTTGTCTTCATCAATTCCATCCTTATCAAAAATATAACCGCCAGAATCGGACATTGTAATAACTTTACCACCATAACTCAATACTTTTTTGGCACAAAACTGAGCAACATTACCACTGCCTGAAATTGCGCATTTTTTATCTTCAATACTGTATCCCTTCGATGCAAGCATCTCTCTTAGGAAGTAAACTTGTCCGTATCCTGTAGCTTCAGGTCTAATTAGAGAACCTCCCCAACCTTTACCTTTTCCAGTTAGAACACCTTCCCATTTACGTGTTAAACGCTTGTATTGACCAAACAAGAAGCCTATCTCTCGACCTCCAACACCGATATCTCCTGCAGGAACATCAATATTAGCTCCAATATGTCTAAATAATTCAGTCATAAAAGACTGACAGAATCTCATTACTTCTAAATTTGATTTTCCCTTAGGATCAAAATCACTACCGCCTTTACCACCACCAATCGGTCTTGTAGTCAAAGCATTTTTTAGAATCTGTTCAAAACCTAAAAATTTGATAATACCTAGATTTACACTAGGATGAAAACGTAATCCTCCTTTGTAAGGCCCGATTGCACTGTTGAACTCAACACGCATTCCTCTATTGACCTGTACTTCTCCTTTATCATCGACCCAAGGAACTCTAAATGAGATTACACGCTCAGGTTCAGTTAACCTTTCCAAGATACGTGCATCTTGATATTTTTGGTGTTTCTGAAATACGGGTTCCAGAGTTTCGAGAACTTCCCAAACTGCCTGATGAAACTCAGGTTGATCAGGATCTCTAAGTTTTACTTTATCAAAAGCTTCTTTGACATAGCCCATCGATATCTAGTTTGATATAACCTAGTCTATAAAGATATCTATACTTTTACCGTGCTAAAGAGCCCATTGGATCCCATGGAGGAAGGCTGACTGGTTCTGCATTATACTGAGATATTATTTTCTTTGATAGGTGCTTCTTATGAATAACAACTTCATACATAAATTGATCAAACCAGGGATCTGTCATTATATCAAATCCTTTCTCCCCATGATCCGCCCCCCAACTGTTCTCAACACGCCATTTCACCGGTATTTTGTCCTTAAGATCAACACCCGTAAAAAGCATAGCATGAGTCATCACACTATCACCATAGTCTAATCTTTCCGCTTTATTCATATTGAAACTAGTATCAAAGAATTTGTCAAACTCAAATAAGTTTGTATCCATTACTCCATATTGCCTAGTAAAGAACTTACCAACATCACAACCAAACCATACCGGATCATCGGCCTTAATCGATTTAATGGTATATTTCTTTAATTCTTCAGTCTGTAAATTTAAATAACGAATAATTTTGCCACCAGATACATTTCCTAAATATTCTACAGTATATGTTTTATTATATTCTGCAAAACTACGAGGGTCGTTAATCAAACAGACAAAATCATCAAGATTAATACCGACATGTTCATCATAAAATGTCTTAGGTGTTAGATCTGTAAACCGTTGAAACTTCTCTTTCTTATTACGAATGGACCAATCAAATTTCTCAGGAGGTGTACCTAACGTAATGCATAACATTTGATAAATTGTAGACATTTGCTCATCTTTCATTTTTCTCAAGGCAGTGACTGAAGTACCTTTACTATGAGCCTTACGTAATTCCAATGCAAATTCTCTTAACTTTCTTGTTATTAATTTATTCATTTGGCCTGAATTACTACTATGATAGCTCTCAGCCATAGCTTTCTTTGGAACTGTCCCATATTTCATTAAAAGGTTGACAAACATATCCCATTGACCGCCATCTTGTATTGGACTATCGAGAAGATGCATCACTAATCTTTCACCTGTTTCTTTATCTGCAGTATCAATAATATTTTCTAGAAAATAATTGGACTTCTCAAGCTTATCAAAGAACATAAAATAATTTTGTGAAAATTCAAAATTTTTTAATTTATACTTACGTCCCAAATATATTCTTAATAAATTTAGCCCTGCAAAACCCCAACATCTACCACTTCGCATTTGACTAGTAGCCTTCATTTCACCTGAAACCTTATCTGAAAAAGTATGGTCAATATCTCTGAAAGCTTCCCAATTCATTGCTACTTTTCGAACATCTGTACGAGTTGCTGCATTCATTGATATTTTAGCTGTTAAACTAGCATCGAAATTCTTGCGGTATTTTCGGATATTTGCATCAGTTACTGACTTTCCCATATTTTCGTATTAGTGACCGATATAATTAACTATTTAGTTAGGTAGATATCGAGACATTACACTCTTCCAAATAGGTGGAATTAAAGCTAAATAAAAACAACCAAAGTAACCAGTCGGTAAATTTGGTGCATCGTCATAAGACCTAAGAGACTGATAGGGTCTATTTGCGAATAAATGATGATCTGCATGTCTAGTTAATTCAACCAATACATAACGACTAAGACGTGCATTGGATTGCCAACTTATCTGTGGAGTTATACTATCTTTAACGTCTCTTCTTAGTCCCCAATGTCTAATATAATTTACATATTCCAGCAAATATATGGCTACAACACATTGCCCTAGAAAAGCATATAAAATTAAAGATTCAAAGACAAGATATAAGCCTAGTAAAGTGATAATTTCAATCAAAAAGAATAATGAAGCTTGATTAAAGAAAAACGATTTATTACGCTTGGATGCTATTTTCCATGAAGAAATAAACTGTTGAGGTACTGTTCTTAAAAAGAAATATTGTAGCCCCTCATTGGCCCTAGCCGAAGCTGGATCTAAATCGGTACCTACATACTTGTGATGACCTTGTACATGTTCACTTTCAAAATGCATATATGTTGCAGACCAAAGAAGCAAATATCCACAATATTTTGGAATACCTTTACGATGAATTAATTCATGAGCAACAACGATTCCTGAGATACCGGTACTTAATCCCGTGGATAGAGTGGCTAAAATTAGCAAATAAATTTCAGGTTCGGATAATACAAAGAAGAAAAAGGAACTCAATGCTATAAATTGTAAAAACACATGTGAATACAATATAAAATCAAAGAATATAGGGCTTGCGTCCTCAGGATTTTCATCCTTACCCTTACCCCACAATAAATCAAGAAGAGGAAATACAACTAAACCAAAAAAAACAGAAAGACCAACATAAAAACCTCCCAAATAATTACCAATTATCACTGAAAGGGGAATAACCAAACTCAAAAAATAAAGTGGTTTAAAAGTTATTCGGCCCATAACTATCTTATTCTCAAATGATGAAGGCCTTCATAAAGTTTCAACGAATGTTCATAGATAGTTCTGTATTCATCTGGAATCTCTTGATCTTTAGATGCGTATTGATTAAATCTATTTGAATTTATTACATTATTATACCAATATTTCCCCCAGATACCATCTGTATCTCGTGAACCGTTAGGCCAATTAAGCATCTTCTTAGAGAAATTAATGCCAATCATATCGCAAAATTTAGTAAGGATTCTCTTAGGATTAAGTAATACATCTTTAGAATCAATAATTGGAGGTATCTCTCCAGTTAATTGCTTAACATATTCAAATATTTCTTTTTGCTGCTCAAGACCTAGTAACTCTTTTGTTATCTCTGAATGGATTTTACTATATGAGATAATCATATCTTTAGGATTTCGTATAAGAAAACAATTGATCACTTCTTTCATCCAATCACGATTGACACTATCTAGAAGATGGTGTGTCATGTGTTTCTGGTAATAGATGGAATGTGTATCACTATTATCAGTAACTAATCCGAATGAAACTTTCGTAGAATTAGTTTCGCCATTCGCCAATACTTCTTCACGGCCTGGATGTTCAATCTTATTTCTACTCAAATAATGCGCATAGAATGGTTCATCAATTACAAAAGTATCTGAACGATTCTCCCAAGCCCTCATCATTGCCGTCGAAATATTGCGAGGTCCAGACCACATTGCAATTCGAAGCATTACAAACATACCTGCGATACTAATTCATTATAGTAAGATTGGATTTTCTTAACTACTGAATTAGATCCTAATACACTTAATTCATGATCATCAATATCATAGACTGGTAAAACTCCAGCAAATGTTCCCGTCACAAATGCCTCATCAGCCTCATAAACTTCAGACAATGTAAAATTCTTCTCATATAGAGAGATGGAATTTGATTTACAAATATCTACTATATTTTGCCTAGTAATACCTCCCAAACAGTAATCTCCAGTAGAGGTCCAAACTGCACCATCTTTAACAATGAAAAAATGAGTGGAATTACATGTTGAAACATATCCATGCGGATCCAACATTATACCCTCATCACCGCCCTTTCTTTTAGCATCAATACATGCCTGAATACAATTAAATTTACTTAAACTGTTAATTCGATGATCTTGCATATTTGGAGAACCTCTTATGACATCCACAGAAACGAGTTTGATTCCATGTTCGATAGTCTTAGGATTTGGTTGTTTGTATTCAGGAATTACTACAATTGTAGGTCCCGATATTGTAAATTTAGGATCTTGATAGGGGGTCGATTTTATACCTCTAGAAATTATCAATCTTACATGAACTCCATCTTCCATCTTGTTACGTTTTACAGTATCATAAAGTATCTCTTTAATTTCATCTAAGTTCTTCTCAATATCCATATCAATCTGCGAAGCACCCCAAAACAATCTTTCAAGGTGTTTGTCTAAAAATGCAAATTTACCGTTATGTAATCTAATGCCTTCCCAAACACCATCTCCTAGTAAAAAACCACTATCAAAAACAGATATTGAAGCGTCCTGTCTAGGGAAATATTTACCATTAATATATATTAGAATATCAAGATTCCGAGGATCTTCCAAATAATCATGGGTTCCAAAACTAGGATTCATTTGCTAACTCCACCACATCATCTGCACAGCCCCAAGAAAGTGTAACTCCTGAACCTCCATGTCCATAATTATGGATTAGAGGCCTTCCAAGTAATATTTCTTTTTCCAGTCTAACTTCACTTCTTCCGGGACGTAAGCCAACCATATCCTCTATTATCTCTGCATTTTTCAACTCAGGTATTAACTTACTACACTTCTCAAGAATATACTCCCTATCCTCAATTCTAGTATCTAAACTCCAATCATTACTTTGAGCAACACCTCCGAGAATTAGATCATTACTTCTAGGAACAATGTAGGCTAATGTTGAAATTTGCTGATCTAAATGCATTTCTTTAATATCGGTTTTAACACGTATAATTTGCCCTCTAACTGGATATACTTCATTATCATCTAACAATGTTTTAGATTCAAGGCCCGTACAATTAACTACTAAATCAAAGCTATCTGGTATCTCTGAAAAATCCGTTATTTTTTTTGTCATTAGATTTCCACCAAGTTCTTTATATCTATTCATAAGCCATTTAAGATAAATTGGCATTTCAATAACTGAAGTAAGGAAGGAAAAGCATTCTACGTAGTCTTCAGGTAGATTCTCATTTAACCTTTTGAATCCATCTACATACAATTTCCATGAAGGATCGGGTTGCTCTTCTCTAAAATATTCATATGTTTGAGTCATCGAAACTCCAGTATGTGGAAAACGGGAAATTACCTTTAGTACCTCATATGTTTCTGAACCCCAAATATTTGTCTTTTCCAATGGTGCTGATAGAAAGGGATACCAAAGTGCAGCAGCTATATCTGAAGTAGTATTCGGAGAAAATTTAGAAGACCATATTGTTACTCTCCAATCATTTTCCAAAAGACGAATAGCTGAAGACAAACCACTGACACCAGCTCCAACAACAAGACAGTGCCCCCTACTCACATTACCCCATGAGCCTCGTATGTTATGAATTTATGCTTAAAACCGGATGATTTTGTGTCCCACCTTTTCGGATTTTATGCTCATAGTAGAACATTAGACCATACATCCTCTATTAATTAAAAATAGGATATAATCTTTTTACCGTTAACTTTATATATTATGTTTTATAGTTTGTACTATGTTAGGATACCTAAAATATGCAGTTATTGTTTTGCCATGGGAAATTATTGTATTGCCAATTTTAGCATACTTATTCTAAACAAAAAATAATAAACGAGGAAATATATGTTCATTTTTTATAATATTTTAAAAGTATCTGCAAGTATAGTAGAAAAAATAATTAAGGGCCTCTTTTTCTAGTAATTGTGAATATTACTGAATATTGGAAAACTATCATAGGACTTACACTAGGTATATCACTTCTAGTATTTGGCTTAGCTTTTTGGAACAGTGCAACTGCTGATGATTATACTTCACATCTAAACGATAAAACTTATACCATTGATAATTGTCAACAGTATATGGATTTAGGATCAATAATAGATCGAGATGAATGTTTACAAAAAAGAAAAATTGGAGGAACCTTTCTTGGTTCTGGAATCTTAATTCTTTGGGCTACAATTTACATAAACAAGGACTATTTAGAGAAAATAATGAAAGATAATAGTCTATTATAGTTCAAAATGATATTGTGAAAATAAGTTATATAGGCACTCAAAATATAATAGTATGAATAAAATAGCCATTGGGACTATTGTTGTAGGAGTTATCCTCCTCATAGTTGGCTTGGTGCAAGTCATGAATTTAGGAAAAGATTTTGAAGATACACTCGGAGCTGGAATAGTCTATGAAGGTGCTGATGGTGAAATGGAGCTCACAGAATATCAAAGTGAAATCGGTATTGTAATACACATAAAGAGCACATATGAAGGTGGAAGTTCTGGTGGATTTAATGAAAGACATGGAAATAATACTTGGAATTTGACCGAAGATGACTGTAATCTCGTTCAAAGATTTACGTTAACACATAATGAAGATAATACTGAAGCTTTCTATCCGGATTGTTACTATATTGACGATGATGGAAGCTCAGCTGGTGATGGATGGATCGCAGTTGGCTGGTTGTGTAAGGAAGAGTCTAGTGGGGATAATGGGACCTGGAGAAAAGACACATTTTGCCCTGACGGGACTTACACATGGAATACTGGTGGTGAAATGGTAATGGCTTATGATTTAGATCTTCTTATTGAGGGGCTTTTTGGAATGGTTGGCACACTTTTCAGATCAGCAGGAGCATGCTGTTGTGGAGTTGTTATTTTGATAATAGGAATAATTTTAGCTTTCGTTTTACAAGATAATCAAACTCAAGCTTTTGATACATCGAGTAATCATCCTTTGACAAGTAACAAGGATGATGGATTTACATCTTATGAAAAGAAAGGATGGGATCAGCAAGAAGATTACATAAGAAAAGATAATGAAGAGGCCCCTGAAAAAAGTGAAATGGCAATACCGGGGAATAAAGAAAAAAAGAGGAGTGGTGAATACGAATTACCTCCACCTCCTGAAAACTAATTTATCGATTGAAGACGGTAAGCTCCAAAGGCAATTGCAATAATTACAATTAAAGCTAAAATATTAGCTACAACAATCGCTATAGAATTCTTGATAAGCCCATACGCTAACCACAGAAATAGAGAGATTGCAATAGCTGTAAAAGAAGGAACACTTACACCATCTGCTTTCTTGTCAATCCAAATTCGTTTAACTTGCGGATACCATCCTAAAACGCCAATAACTCCAGCAATCAAACCAATAATTTCTACTTGTTCCATCTGATGTTGACTTTAAGACATTATAAATAAGGATTAGTTATGGAAAATAAATGGAACAACTTCCTTTTTTTGTATATGGAACGCTAATTCCTGATCAACCAAATTATTACCTTTGGAAAGACAGTATTATCAATACAAAAAAGGGATTAATCAAAAATTACCAATTATTCGATATGGGGCATTATCCCATGATTGTAGAATTAGAAGGAAATAATGTTGATGGAATAGTAATACACATCAAGACTGAAGACTACGACAAAATTACTAAGATAATAGATAATTTAGAAGGATATAATCCTGAAAGACACGGAAGTTCAGCTTACAACAGAGAAATACGCGATATTGAATTAGAAGATGGAGAATTAGTGAAAGCCTGGATTTACATAGGAAATGGAAAATACATTAAGAAAGGGAATGAAGTAAAAGCTGGAAACTGGGTAAAACATGTTTCTGAGAAAAAAGGAAACCAAGATTGGTGGAAAGATACCGATACTGTTGCTGGGTTACATGAAAAATAGAATTAAGTATAAGACAGAATATAATAGAATATAACATAACCAATAATAATAACAATAATACTAAAACTTGAGTTTTTACTATCATTTAATAATTTAGATTATTTAATCAATTATAGTAAAACTTATTATATTATCGATAAAACTAATATTTACAAATCTCTAAAAAAATGCGAAACTCTAGGGGTTTCCGTGTTTTTCAGCGATCTATGTAATTATGTTAAAAAACGATTCCTTTATATATTACTTTTTATAATGTATATTATCGAAAGTAATATGGCCATTATCGCAAAAAATAGCCCAGACTTACAAAAAATGGTAATGTCTGTAGTAAATCAACGCCAAAATCAAAATAGTAGACAAACCTACTATACTGCCTTAACAAAATTTTTCGATTGGTATGTCGCTGGAGATAATGAAGGAATCAATGCAGATGTAATTCGCGAATATTTATTGTACTTAGAAAACAGAGGAAAATCAAGAGCCACCATTTCTACTAGTCTTTCTGTATTAAGACAACTTTTCAAAGATTTACGAAGACTCGGAGTAATTGATGAAAAAATATACAAT
>Ga0209091_10003664_pt1 | contig 12279 bp, 15 predicted proteins | sample ArcticOcean_MG_C_6_FD_187438 | JGI IMG/M metagenome (GOLD analysis project Ga0209091, IMG submission 187438) | Marine microbial communities from western Arctic Ocean - ArcticOcean_MG_CB8_128 (SPAdes) (version 2) | ecosystem: Environmental > Aquatic > Marine > Oceanic | place: Arctic Ocean...
CCTAACACCCGGCCATGTCGACCGCCTCTTACGATGGGTGATTGAAGGATATCATTGGATGCAAAAAGGCTACACGGAACTCGAGATTTGAAGTGGCCGAATTCCAAACGAAAATCGAGCAACTTGAAACCCCCGCCCCACCCTGTTGATGCGATCTCACCGAACGAAACCTCTCTGTGCGAGGTGACTTTTCAGAGAATTGCTTTGCGTATTACTTTCAACGATTTGAAACATTGTCCCGGTTTTGTTTGATTTGAAATGTGGCGCTAAAAATCAGTCACTGCAATTCCCCGACCTTGTTCATTTTGCAGTTTTATATTGCCAAGGTTATTGAAATCAACGAAAACCGCCCCAAATTCACCAATCAAATTGAGTTCTCGCCGTTCGCTCTGTGAAGCCCATGCGACTGAAATATTAGCCCCAAGAGCACCAGGGAATTCAGGCCACATCGTAGCTTGAATTGGACTGCTTCGTTGGTTCACTCTATAAGATGAGAAATGTGTAGACGGTTGATTCATCATCAAGAACAAGATGGCGAGTCCATGGGCGGACTTCTACCAGGCGGGACCCAGTCTTGGCACCGCCTTGATGAATTGAATTCCACTCATTACAGCCAATTACAACTGAACCGCTGTTTACATGACCGGAACCCCCTGCTTCCAAAGATGGAAGATAAATACGCAGCACGATCGGTTGTAGAATCGAAAGCAGTGTGTCGTTTACCAAAACTCTTGCATTGGTCGGCTGAATCGCATACTTTACCTTGGTCAATACTCCCAGAACAATGTGTGATCAAAACCAATCACTGGTCTGGCGACGTTCTCTTCATCATGGACAACGGCCCAACTCCCCTCAAAGGCGTAGACCGAGCCTTACGACTCTTTTCCCGAGCAGATAACCGTTACAAAGTTATTCGAAATGGGAGAGATCAGAACGGAAAGTTTTGGCCCAAGTGGCGGATAGAGCGAGCTCTCAAATGGTGCCTGGCACAAGATTTCCCCACGCAACTCGAATGGGGTGCTGCATCTATTCAGCCCCGTGGCGTGATGGTGGAAGAACTACTGATTGAAAATGGCCAACTGCCCGATGATTGGAAAGTCCATGTCTTCCATGGAAAAGCAGGATTTGTCCAACATGATATTGGGAGAATGACAACACATGCACAGTCGATTTACACCATCGAAGGCCAAAAGATTATCCAATCAAATCCGCGCTGGAGTGAACAAGGAACACCCGACGAAATCGTCTCGACTTTGGGCGAAGATGGGCTGCGCTCACTTGTTGAAATTGCTGAAAAACTCGCAGAAGATATTGATTATTCACGCGTTGATTTATTCCGAGTAAATGGTGAATGGGTCTTTGGCGAATACACCAACTACCACAACTCATGCCACCCTCAATCCGACGAGTGGGAAGCCCTTGGCGGGAAGTTGTGGCTTACCAAACCTGAAACGGAGGAGATGGAATGAAGACCGCAATTCTCCTACTTGGCTTCAACCGAGTGGACTATTTCCAACAAACTCTTTCTGCTCTTGAAGCAAATAAGGCGGCCCATGATTGCGACCTCCACGTCTACCTCGACGGTGGAGAAAAAGCACGTCAAAGCGACCTCGTTGAATTGGTCAAGAACTCTTCTTTCAGTGATCCAACCTTTGTTCTTCGAGGAGAGAATTGGGGTATAGGGCGGCATCTTATCGATGCCCGAAGAACACTATTTGACGAACTTTCATATGACCGCATCATCCTACTTGAGGACGATATGTTGCTTGCACCGAGTTATATTCAAACGGTACTCGACCTCTCGGATTGGTCGCAAGACTACTGCGATATTGGTACTGTAATGGCCTACAACATCAACCACGATTTGACCGAATTACAAACACAGCAGATGCAGCACGCTGTTGCTACGAATCGTCATTTTTGGGGATATGCCATGACCCGTGAAGTTTGGGATATCATCAAACACATCATCTATGATTTTGAAAAGAAATATCTGTCGAAAAACACCTATAGAGGCCGTTCACATTTTCGAATCCGTTGGTTGTTTATGCGCTCAATTATGTCGAAAAAGCGACACTCACGCCCAGGTAAGAACCTCATACCCAGTGAATGTTTGACCCCTCCATTTCCACGCATTCCACGAAAATCACCAACAAGCCAAGATGCAATTACAGCTCTCGCTCTTTGGCATCATGGGTTTGGGCGAATCACCACCCGTGTTTCACGAGCCGAATATATCGGTGTGGAAGGATTTTCCTTTTCTCCCAAATTGTATGCTGATTTTGGCTTTGAAAACCAAAATACCCAAGACCTGTCAAAATTTACAACCGCAGTTGACCAATATGAATTCGCAGCACACGATGAGCAAGGCAACACTATCAAGCCCCGGCCATACGAATGATTTGGTTGCTATGTCATTCAATGTGGGCGTAGTAGGTTGTGGCCGTTGGGGTGCAAAACACCTCGAAACTCTTCTGCAACTGAAACATCAAGGATTCATCGATGGAGTTTATGCTTGCGACATCAATCCTAATCGCTTCGATGAAATACACCCATCAGTCGATGGGGCGTTTCACAATTGGATGGACATGCACCAATCCGTCAAACTCGATTTGATTACGATTGCAACATCGAATTCAACACATTCGCTCCTTGGAGTCGCAATGTTACAGCAGGGGCTAAACGTTCTGGTTGAGAAGCCTCTTGGCGCATCTTTTGAGGATGTTATGCTTCTGTGCGATACTGCAAAAAAGAGCACAGGAACTCTTCATTCGGGATATCTTTTACGTTATCATCCAGGGGTAGAATTCGCCAAGGAACTCATCAAAGACCACAGTATAGGGCAGGTAAAATCGATTCGATACACCAAATATTCGGCGCGCAAGAAGCCAATAAACGCCAACGTCATTGAGAATTTAGCCTCGCATGCCTTTGCGCTCATCCCCGGCTTCATCGATTCGAACAAATCCCCCCTCTTTCCTGTTTCAGTGACTCTTAAAGATGGCAAACCTGCACCCTTGGCAACCGCTTCTCAGGCTAAATTCCACATGATGTATACAGGCCAAGATACCACTCAACACGTCGATGTTGAGGTCCATGTGGGATGGGGGCAAGCAGATCGTAACCAGCTCACAATCGAAGGTACGAAACAGCACATACGCCTTGATTTCTGGGAACATGAATCCATAGAATGCGGAACACAAAAAACCGGGTATCGGACAATCCCGACACCCCATTCGATATCGCCACTTGAATCCCAATACAAACATATCCTATCAAACAGCCAAATCTCTCATGTGAGCGCAAAAGACCACCTTCAAACTGCAACATTGCTTGACAAAGCAACATTACTTGCTCAACAATGGCACCTCCACAACGCATAGAATTGAACACTGTTCTTGCGAGTCTTCAAGAATCAAAGGCTCTTCGCCATTGACATGGGCCTCTCCTTCACGACCATTCAACGCATGTTCTTCGGGAGTTTTCTTATCTCTTTACTCACCTTGTTTCTCCAAAGCAACCTTATGGATGCAACATTGACATTCATTGGTCTGTCAACCCTCACAGGAATTGTCTGGGGATTGTCTGAAAAGGACATCACCTTCGAGGCCCTTGGCTTGAATGCTGAAGGCGTTTTAGTAATGTTTAGTTTTGTCGCTTCAGTCGCTATTTTTGCTGAAATTTGTGTTGGCGTATTTGATTTCCCGAGGGTCGCCTCCTATGGTTTATCATTATGTTTTATTGGCACCTTTTGGTGGACTGGGGCCCTTATCCAACCAAAGAACAATTGATTTCACCCCTCTCCCTTGATGCGAAGGGTGAAATGCTCCCCTTACCGACGATGGCCGATTGCAATGGCTAAGTTCGGCGACCACCCCCCCCTTCCTCAACCAATTGAAGACCTGTTGATGGAAATGGTTCACACTGTATTTCTCAAGGCGGATTGCCCCCCTCGGGTAAAACAAGGTTCAATCGGGGAACTCAAGTTAATCGAAGTTGAATCTGACCAAAACTGGGACACACTCCGCATGGAGGCATTGCAAGAAGAACTGGGTGACTTGGTCGAAGAAAACCGTCATCGGAGCGATTGTTTCCTTGAAATTGACCGTAACGGCTGCAAAGTGATTCAACTTGGAGATTTACGGATTGCTTGTGCGTGGCCACCTTTTGCTGATGCACGAGAAATCACCATTGTTCGACCGGTTGCCAAACTTTCTTTGGACCATTACGAATTGGATGAGCGACTCATCGAGCGCTTAGCAGACCACCATCGCGGTGTCTTTATTTGCGGCCGGCCAGGTTCAGGGAAAACAACACTTGCACAAGCGATTGCAGAATACCTTGACACGGAGATTGGAGCGATGGTCAAGACTATGGAAGCGCCACGCGACTTGCAATTAGCTGACAGAATAACCCAATACGCCCCTCTCGAGGGAGACCTTGAGAAAACTGCAGAAATCATTTTCCTTGTTCGCCCAGACTTCGTAATTTTCGATGAAGTTCGCCGTGCTCGTGATTTCGAAATCTTTGCAGATGTTCGCCTTGCAGGTGTTGGCCTTCTTGGAGTAACACACGCTAATTCAGCACTCGAAGCAATTCAGCGTTTGATTGGGAAAGTTGAATTGGGTCTTGTAAGCCAAGTTCTTGACACCATCATACACGTTGAAGCAGGTGAAATCCAACAAGTCCTCGAATTACGAATGACTGTTAAACCCCCTACTGGAATGCAAGAGGAACTCGCACGACCTGTGATTGAAGTCGTTGAATTTCCAAGTGGAAAAATCACACATGAAATGTTTGCCTTTGGTTCTGAAATAGCCGTTGTGCCCGTCGAAGGGCGAACATCTACCAGCGTATCGCCGCTCAAGCTACTCGCCCGTGACCAATTGGTTCACATTATCCAACAATGGGTCGGTGTCCAATGTCAAGTGCAATTCAAAGGCGAAACCAGTGCAACAATTTACGCCCCTCAAAACATGATTGCCACACTCATCGGCAAGGGTGGAGAAAATGTCCGTCAATTGCAGGAGGAATTAGGAGGGATGCACCTCAATATTGAATCGTTTGAAGATATGCCCGAAGGTCTTTCCACTCCTAAAAAATCGAATTGGGAAGATGATTCAGACCGTCGTAGCAAAGAGAGTCGATCTTGGGAAAACCAAGGCCGAGGCTCAAAACCACGCAAAGGGAAAAAGAATCGCCGATAATCAAAATCAACTTCAGAGATTTAAAGAAGCCATACCATCAAGGCACGCCGTTGAAGCAGTTAAAAAAAGAACGCTAAGGCTTGAATCCTCTTTTTTTATTGGACCTCTGAGAAATAATCTTCGTTGAGACATCTACCGTTTTCTTAAACGCACTAAGCAAGAGAAAGGGTTCATCTATACGCTTCACCGCCGCTTGAAGTAATGGCTCGACCGAATGACGGCACTGGACGCGCACCTGTTGCGATTGTCCGCCCAACCACTTCGGTGACAAGTGGGCCAGCCGTCACCCAGAAATTGGTCAATGCTTCAGTTGCCTTTGGAAATTTACTCAAAGGAACATTTGGGCCAAATGGCCTTGACAAAATGATGTACAAAACCAGCGGAGAGACTGCTGTAACCAACGATGGTGCAAAAATAGTGTCTGAACTTTTGGTCAAACATCCAGCGGCTAAGGCCTTTGTCCAACTTGCAGAATCTCAAGAGAATGCTTGCGGTGATGGTGTGACCGGCTGTCTTATTCTTGCCAGTGAACTCATGCGTGAAGCAGGCCGTCTTTTGGAAAGAGGCCTTCACCCACTGTTGGTTGTTGAAGGCTACCAAGCCGCACTTGAAACTACACTGAAAGTCTTGGACGAACGAGTTGAACGCATATCCCCGACTGATATCGACCGGCTTGTGTTGGTAGCTAAAACCGCAATGACTGGAACTGCTGCAGAATCGGGAAGTGAACATCTTGCGCGTTGTATTGTTGACGCGGCCCAAACAGTAGCCGGAGAAAGTCACGGGGTGCTTCATGTTCGAACTGAAGATGTTCGAATGACAAAGCGTGGCGTAGGAACGCTTGCTGACACCTCACTCCTCCAAGGGCTTGTCTTAGAGCGCCGTTTTGAATTAGACCGGATGCCTCGAAATCTTCCCTCAGGGAAGGTTGCAGTACTCTCCTGCCCAATTGCTCTTGAGCAAAGCAGCCGTGATGCCGAAATCGAAATTTCTACTCCCGACCAGTGGGTTGCTTTCATGGAAGCAGAGGAAAATATTCTTGAAAAGAAAGCACTGCAGGTTCTTGAAAGCGGGGCGACGATAGTCGTCTGCGCTGAGGAAATAGACCCCCGCGTTCTTCACCGGTTTGTCGATGCAGGATTGTTTACTCTCGGCGGCTTTGAGCGTGCGGGGGCAGAAGATGTTGCCAAAGCATCCGGTGGTCAGTTGATTGACCATCTCGATGACCTCAATGCCACTTCTTTGGGAAGTTTTGAATCGATGAACGTTGAAGTTTTCGAGGGCGACGACGCCCGAAGAGAACGTATCCACCTCGATTTTGGCAAGAACTCAGGCCTTGCTACTGTTGATGTTGGCGGCGGCGATGGTGTTGCAAGTGAAGAAATCATCCGAGGCTTGTATGATGCCTTGTGTTCAGTAACAAGCGCAATGGAAACAGGAGAGATTCTTTTGGGCGGGGGTAGTTTGCACATTGCGGCCAGTCTTGCGATCAAAGATGCTGCTGAACAGCACGGTGGACGAGAGCGTTTGGCCATGGAAGCATTTGCTCGTGCACTCGAAGCCATTCCATCGGTTTTGATTTCAAACTCTGGCAACGACCAACTTGATTGTTTACTCGAACTTCGAGCGCAACACCGTCAAGGAAACATCAGTTACGGGGTAGCCCAAACAGGCCTTTGTGAGCCAATTGAACAAGCCTGGGCAAGCGCAGAGACGTTAGCACATGGATTGCAAGCAGCCTGTGAAACAGCCTGCGGTCTCTTACGGGTCGACCAAGTAATCTCAGCTCGAGGCGACTAATCACTGCGAAACTTCAACTTTCCACGGCGCTATGTTCAATATCATCGGACCAATGAGTTCGATAACGGGAATCTTCGATGAGCACCACCCCAACTCCGCAACTCCGTGCCTTGCTCAGCGTTTACGATAAAACTGGAATCGTAGAATTTGCGACCTCCTTGTCACAACATGGATTCCAACTCGTTTCGACAGGAGGAACTGCCCGCACCCTTCGTGCAGCAGGACTCGAAGTTATTGGTGTCTCGGATGTGACGGGCCATCCAGAAATTTTTGATGGGCGAGTCAAATCACTTCATCCCGCGATTCACGGCCCGCTTCTGGCTCGCCTTGAATTCGAAGAAGACCTGAAAGGTTTGGCTGAACTCGGCTATTCTCCAATTCAAGTCGTGGCATGTAACCTCTATCCCTTTTCTGCAGCAGCAGCACAACAACCACCCTTAGAAGACCCTGCACTCTTGGAAATGATCGACATTGGAGGGCCCACTATGGTCCGCGCCTCAGCAAAAAACCACCGCAACGTCATTATTGCTTGTAACCCTGCTCGGTACGATGAAATCGTATCGGCACTCAATACGACACCCGACTCTAAAACGATTGGAATGGATTTGCGCCGCAGCCTCGCATTGGATGCATATGAACACACTGCAGCCTATGATTCAGCCATCGCAGATGAACTTCATGCCCGCTGGATTGGCCGGCCCGAACTGAGCGACATCACAGTAGAGCAGACCGCACGCCTCCCTTCGACTCTTCTCGCCTCAGCGGTCAAAACCCACTCCTTACGTTATGGTGAAAACAGCCACCAGGCCGCAGCATTGTACACCGACCCGCGTGAATTTGGCAACCATTCAACGCTTGTTACAGCACACGTTGAGGGCGGGAAAGACATGTCATACAACAATTATTCAGACGCAGATGCCACGCTCCGCCTCTGCCGAGCACTGTCGACAGACGAATGGCCAAATACGCCACATGCCTGTGTGATCGTCAAGCATAACAACCCTTGCGGTGCAGCTTTGGGCACGACTCAAAAAGAGGCGTTCGAGGCAGCATTAGCAAGCGACCCCGAATCCGCTTTTGGCTCGATTATCTGTTACAATGAACCGCTTGAAGTCGATACGGCCAAAGCAATGGAATCTCTCTTCATCGAAGTTCTAATGGCACCAGCATACAACGAAGAAGCAAAGGAAATAGCAATGCAAAAGAAAAACCGCCGAATCCTTACCATTGAATCTCCTGGGAATCGTTTAGCATCTCTTGAGCGTATTCTCGTTCGCAAACCAATTGAAGGTGGTTGGCTTGTCCAAACCGAAGAAGCACCGGTCATCGACTGGGATAAGGCGAAAGTTGTGACGAAGAAATCGCCAAGTGAAGAAGAAATAGCAAGTATGAAATTCGCTGTTCGAATCTGTGAGCAAGTAAAATCAAACGCCATTGTGATGGTTCAAGGAACTGCGACGGTAGGAATCGGCCCAGGTCAAACCAGTCGAGTCGAGGCTGTCAGAATAGCCGCTCGTCGAGCAGGAGAACGGGCAAAAGGCTGCATTCTCGCATCCGATGCTTTCTTCCCGTTCAAAGACGGTCTCGAGCAGGCAGCAGATGCTGGAGCCGCATCAATTGTTCAACCAGGCGGTTCAATTCGCGACCAAGAAGTCATCGATGCTGCGGATGAACGCGGCATCTCGATGTTGTTCACGGGTCACCGTCTTTTCCGGCATTGAACGCTAAATACGCGATTTTGACCCTCTTGTTTAAGTCAAGAACCATTGGCCTTAGAGCATGGGCCACTTAAAAGAACTCAATTTAACATATTTTCAACATTTGGTCCAGGCTTGGAAAATGGCTTTTTGGTTCGGGTTTGGAAGCCTCCGATTAATTATTCACGGACTCATTCCCAATTTCGATACTGAGGCAGGACACTCAACGGTTTTGAAATACAAAGGTGCTTCAAAAGAAGACTAAGCAGTTGTCGGCACTTTCCAACCAACCCACCATACGCCAACAATGGCGGTGACTACAATGAGCGTCTGCCCAAAACCAGGATCTCCTGCTTTGGTAATTATCCAAACCGATGCGGCTGAAGCGAGACAAATAATACCTGCAATGACTACTTTAGAGTGGAAGGGCAATGACCTTCCAGTTCGGTAATATTCTAAAAGCCCAGAACCAAACATTCGATTGGTTAACAACCATTTGAACATTTTTTGGCTCGATCGCGCGTAGCAGTATGCCGAAAGTACCAGCCAAGAGGTTGTCGGCCAGCCAGGAACGAAGACACCGATTACAGCGAAGACAACTCCAAGGCTTCCAATGATGATCCAAAGTCCACGGACAAAGGGATTACGCGAAGGTTTGTGTTCACCAAGGACCTGTTGAATAATTTCTTCTTCGGTCAAATTAAGGAACGGATTTGGTGAAGTTTCAGCACCTTCCTCAGCGACGGCTGAAGAATTCGATGCCCCCACCTCAATCATGCTCCTCATCCAACCGTACAAGGGGGCCCTCAAAAAGTGATGGGCGCGCTTTTCCGAAGGCCTCAAGGCGTTTACACCGTAGCCCGTGGTATGACCAGCGAGTTGGGTCCACTCCGAGCAGGTTCCACTTCCGACCCGATACGTTGCGCCATTCTTATTTCAGGGTCAGGCTCTGGGATGCAAGCAATGGTCACCCATCAACAAACCCATCTCGAGTGTGGCCACCGCACCATGGTCGTAATTTCAGACCAGCCGGATGCATCCGGGCTTGCTAAAGCCGAACGCCTCGGCATACCGACGCGTTTGATAGCACTGCCCGAAGAGACTGACCGCTCCACACGCCGCCTTCAGCACGAGCAACAAATTCAACTTCTTTTAGAAGAGCATGAAGTCGAATTGATTCTCCTCAGCGGCTACATGCGTCTTGTATCCCCCGAATTTGTTGATCGATGGACCCAGCGAGTCATCAACATCCATCCCTCACTCTTACCCATGTTTCCCGGGGCGCACGCCCCCCGTGATGTGTTAGCTGCCGGTGTTGAAGTGTCGGGCTGTACCGTTCACTACGTCGATGCAGGAATGGATTCAGGCGAAATCCTTGGTCAACGCCGAGTACCAGTGTTCACCGATGACGACGAATCATCTCTTGCCGAGCGAGTTAAAATCGAGGAGCATCAATTGTATCCAGAAGTAATCGATAGAATTGCAATGTAACGCTTCAATCATCGGGCGTGTTGAAGTTTTTCATTTGATGGGCAAGCACATCAGGCTTGAGGTCTTGAAGGTTTGAAAACAGTGAAGAGATTTTCCCATCGGATGGATTTAACGTCCATCCGGCCGGACAATGGGCGAGTAAAGGCTGACGGCGCCCAGCCCCGTCCAACGGTACCCCACCTTTACTTGCTAGCAAAAACTCCAACCCAGCGCGCTCCAATAGGAAAGAGTCACAGGAAATCAATTGAACCGCCCCTTCAATATTCTTGAAAGCCCACTCTAATACTTCGCACAAGGAGGAGCATGAAAGGGGGTCTGGCCATGTTTCTCCTTCAAACATCGATTGCCGAGATGCATCACCACACAGGGTAATGATTCGGTCAACATTGCATTGGGTTGCGAGTGCATGTAAACGCCCGACGCCACCAACCATCGTTGCCTTATCTTGGCCCATGCGCCGGCTTTTTCCGCCGGCGAGAAGGAACACAGTCACCATATAAACGCCTCACGAGAGGGTTTCAAGCCCATCCAATGCAGACTCAAGTTCAATCAAGAGGCCTCGCACGCGGTCGAGTAACGCTTTGCGCTCCCTGCTCGAGCGTGCTTCAGGCAACCATTCCAGTAAACGACGAACATCTTGCGCATCACGTGCGACCGTCCATTGAAGCACAGCCTCAAGCACGGGGTCGTCTGCCGGGAGAAATCGTTCACTCATACACACACGGCGTCCGAGCAAGGGCTTCAATTCTCCTGTGAAAGGAGATGGTTGCGTATCCTTTCAAACAATTCGCCACCTTTAGGGGCCGTGGTGACAAGACCGCGAATTTCACCAAGCCCTTCCTTTCTCAATGAGAGGAACAACACCGCGACCTGATGCCAAAGTTTGCTTTGTTGAGCCATCGCTATCAGCCACTGGTCATCTGGTACTTCATGGCCCCCGCGAATTAACTCTTCACTAATTTCAAGTAAAGCGCCCAAAGGCTCTTGCTCTTCAAACAAATGAATTAAAGCCATCCACGGCGAATCACCCAATTCCTTCTCCGACATATTCGCAAGTAACAGGCCAGTTAAGACGAGGTCTTCTTGCCCGTGCCTTTTCCAAAGTGAAGGGATCAATTTTGCAACGCGGCGGGTATTGCCTTTACCACTGGTGAGAATCCAAGAAGCGATATCGCGCATTTCTGGATTAGGGCAACCGTAATGAAACGAATACCCCCCAGAGTGAGCCAATAAATCAGTCGTTGGTTTGGCCATCATGCCAGGGACTCCAGCAGCATAGGCACCTTTGAGAAACTTCAACATTTTTCGATGTGAACGAAGCAATTTTGGTTGTGGCTCACCAAGGTAGTGTGCTACTTTTTCATTCACTTCGACCACCATCGGAGGTCTTCTTTCGAACGGTATCAAAAATATCGCCGACAAGTCCTACCGAATCGCGGAGGGTGAGAAGCATTTTATCGACAACACTGGGGTCGTCGAATTTTTCTTTGACGATTTCCCGTAATTGCGTCTCGATGCTTTGGTGTTCGTCATTATCGATTTCAAATACTGAACGTAGATGGGCAAGAACGCGAAACTCATCCCGTGAAAGAGAGGCATTGACAATGGCAACTTCGAATACCTTGGTGTATATTTCACGGGCTTTAATCATAGATACAAGCTCGCCAGGTTCTGATTCAGTGTTGTTCTGGATGGCATTGTAGATCAGCGCAGGTTGCTCTTCGGTTAGTTCCAATGCACTGGCGAGTTTGATGGTGAGGCGCTTCTCTTCACGTGTGAGGCGGCCGTCAGCGAGCATGACTTCGACGGTACTGCGAAATACATCCAAGTTTCGAGAATTGGAGGTCGTCACAGTTAGGGGAGAACGCTTCTCTTCTTCAAACTCTTGTATGGTGAAAAAACGAATTCAGCCTGAAATCCGTAAGAGGGTTGAAAAGGAAGCGGCAAGTGGGATATCTATCCACCTCCCTTTCACGCAGCGTGAATCCGTTCACAATTGCAGCAAATGAGTGATGGGCCTCGGCCCATCTTTTTGCAATGGGATGTCGATAGAAGGAGAAATCAAAATGGTTCGAAATCAAAAC
>Ga0209091_10003667_pt1 | contig 12277 bp, 12 predicted proteins | sample ArcticOcean_MG_C_6_FD_187438 | JGI IMG/M metagenome (GOLD analysis project Ga0209091, IMG submission 187438) | Marine microbial communities from western Arctic Ocean - ArcticOcean_MG_CB8_128 (SPAdes) (version 2) | ecosystem: Environmental > Aquatic > Marine > Oceanic | place: Arctic Ocean...
AAAAGCTATCAGGGCACACTGCTAATAATCTCTCATGATAGGGACTTTATTGATAACGTTGTTGAACGTATCGTGCATATTGAGCACCAGAAAACTAATGCTTATAAGGGCAACTATTCCACTTTTGAGCGAGTCCGTAGCGAACGTTTAGCGTTGCAACAGGCGAGCTATGAGAAGCAACAGAAACGGCGCAAAGATGTTGAGGATTTTGTGGCTCGTTTCCGTTACAAAGCCTCAAAGGCCAAGCAGGCTCAAAGTCGATTAAAAGAATTGCAGCGTATGGAGGATAGTGCGCCTGCGCATGTTGATTCACCATTTTATTTTAACTTCCCTATGCCTAAAAAAGCCAATGGCGCCCTGGTGAATATTAGTCAGGCGACTTTGGGTTATGGCAACAAACCAATTCTTACTGGTGTAAACTTTGATTTGCAGCCCGGTACAAGGATCGGACTTCTGGGCCCCAATGGGGCAGGTAAGTCAACTTTAATTAATAGTCTGACCGGCGACCTAGATTTAATTAATGGCGTTAGAGTGTTTGGTGAGAATCTAAAAGTTGGCTATTTTGCGCAGCATCAGCTTGAAGTTTTGGACTTACAGGCGAGTCCATTTTTACATATACAGCGCATCAGCCCTACCGCAACAGAGCAGAAGATACGTAACTATCTAGGTGGTTTTGATTTTCATAATGATAAGGCCTTAGACCCGATTAAAGATTTCTCGGGTGGTGAAAAGGCGCGGGTTGCATTGGCGTTAATCGTTTGGCAGAAGCCTAACTTGCTATTACTCGATGAGCCCACGAATCATCTCGATCTTGAGATGCGTCATGCACTGACTATGGCGCTTCAGGGTTATGAGGGAGCCTTGGTGGTTATTTCGCATGATCGCCATCTACTTAGAAATACAGTGGATGAGTTTTATTTGGTGGCGGATGGTGAGGTACAGGAATTTGATGGTGATCTAAAAGATTATCAGAATTGGTTGAAAAACTTTTCCAGAGTTGAAACGATAGAAGTGCCTAAAGTAGATGAGGTTCCTATGGATAAAAAGGTGTCTCGTCAGCAATCTGCGGAGGAACGAAAAAAGCTTGCACCGTTAGTAAAAAAAATAAAAACACTTGAAGAGTCTATTGAGAAATTTCAAAGTCAAATTTCTTTGATCGAAGCGAAATTAGCTGATGCCAATATTTACAATGATGATCAGAAAGATCAGCTCAAAAAAATCCTCTCTGAACAAACAGATGTAAAGCGCAAACTCGCTGCTATCGAAGAGGAATGGCTTGAATGTCAGGGCAGTCTTGAGAATGCCTAAGAGTAATTGCCATCATGTCACAAGCTATAAACTGTCCCGTAGTATTATTTTTCGCGAAGAGATATACCGATGCCATCCTTTCTGAGTGGTAAAGAATGATCGATACTGTTTAGGCATGTCAAAACAGTCGCAGCGTAATATGGAAAGCCGTCACCCTATAGCCAAAGCGCGTGGGAGTTTGAGCACTATGACTCCTAATAAGACTTTTCAGGTTCGAAGGAGGCGGCTAGAATGTGAGCCGGAAATATTCATTGATTAAGGAGATAGTATGAAGCAGGCCATTATTGTCGGTGCCAGTTCAGGCATCGGATGGGAGTTAGCCGTTCAGTTGGCTGATAAAGGGTATCAGCTAGGATTGATGGCGCGGCGTGGCGACTGTCTCGCGAAACTAGCGGATCTGCTTCCCGGAGATCACTTTGTGCAGATCACCGATGTGACTAGTGCAGAAAAAGCTCAGGCAGAACTGACGCAATTAATTGAGCGCATGGGTGAGGTTGAATTAATTGTTGTTAACTCGGGTGTTGGGCGTAAAGAAAAGCGCCTAGATTGGGTCGTAGAGTCCGAGATGATTGAGGTCAATGTACGTGGATTTTCTGCGATGGCACTGGTCGCTATGAACCATTTCCTTATTCGAGGCAGCGGCCATCTGGTGGGTATCTCTTCGGCGGCGGCGCATTATTCCGGTGGTCTCACGCTAACCTATAACGCTACAAAGGCTTATGTCTCGAGCTATCTGCGCGGCATGCGGTCACGTGCGTTAAGATCCAAGCTACCTATTACCGTCACTACTGTAGAGCCGGGCTTCGTTGCAACGCCCATGGTAGAGGGCGAACCGATGTGGTTGGCGTCCGTTGAAAAAGGCGTGTCGCAAATGGTTACTGCGATCGAAGGTAAAAAGAATCATGTCTTCATTACTAAGCGTTGGCGACTGGTGGCCTGGCTGTTTTATATTGTCCCCGATGCGTTAATTCGTAGAATGATTTAAGAGATTTGAGTATGCAAAGAGCCCAGAAAGCATTATTCAGTGCGGCAAGGAAAGGGGCCGCCGATATGCTTCCGCTGAGTTTGGCAGTATTGCCTTGGGGCATTCTGTTTGGCTCCCTGGCGGTGCAGCGAGGGTTTACCTGGATAGAGGCGCAGCTCTTTTCTGGTATTGTATTCGGCGGTGCGGTGCAGATTGTGACCGTTGAGTTGATGGCGGATAATGCCTCTCTTTTTACGGTGCTGTTTAGTGCGTTTGTGATTAGTTCACGGCACTTTCTCTACGGGCTCGCATTGCGGGAGCGATTAAGTCCAAGGCCTCTTCGATGGCGTTTGGGGTTGGGATTTCTGCTGACCGATGAGTTGTTTGCACTGTCAGGAGATCGCCGCGCGTACCGAAATAGATTTCGGCTTTACTATGGCCTAGGTGCCGGCGGCAGCTTTTATTTGGCTTGGAATCTGTGGACATTTATCGGGATTGTTGCGGGTACTTCGCTACCAGATTTGACCGAGTTAGGGCTAGATTTTGCTATAGCGGCCACCTTTATAGCTTTGGTGATGCCGGGCATCAAAACCCTTGCCAGCTTTGCTGCGGCGGTGGTAGCAGGGATTGCTTCGGTTGCATTCACTCTCTGGGAGTTTGATCTCAGTTTGGTCTGTGCGGCCCTTTTGGCAATGTGTGTCGGTTTTACAATTCAAAAGATTAGGGGTCAGTCATGAATATACTGACAATTTTTCTGTTGGCTTGTGTGACCTTTGGTACCCGCTACCTTTTTTTAGAGGGCAGGTTACCCCTGCGGTTGGGGTCCAATGTTAAACAGCTACTTAGATACAGTGGGCCGTCGGTGCTAGTGGCTATCTGCACACCGATCATTTTTGTGCATGACCATCGTCTAGACACTAGCCTAAGTAATCCCTATTTCTGGGGCGCTGCGGCGGCAATCTTGGTCGGCTATAAAGCCGCATTTAATATTTACTGGTCTGTGGGAGCAGGGATCTTAGTGTTCATCGTAGCGAGCTATCAATTCTAACTTGGCGATGATCGGATCACACCATGGCGTTATGATAACCGCTAGACAGAACTGACAAATAGACTACCATTTATATTAGCCCTAGTTATTATCTGAGGCTCAATAAGAGGGCTCAGCCATGATTCCGAGAAAATTATATGACGCTGATCACGATATGTTTCGCGACACTGTACGCAAATTTCTGCAAGCTGAAGCGGCACCTCACCATGAGCAGTGGGAAATGGACGGCATGGTCAGTGATGAGATCTGGCTAAGGGCGGGGGAGCAAGGTTTTTTATGCCCGACCGTGCCAGAAGAATATGGCGGTGTAGGTGCAGACTTTCGCTACAATTGTATTGTGAATGAAGAAGTTGCTCGGGCGGGTTGCACGGGTCTGGGTTGGGGGGTGCACTCGGATGTTTCGGTTCCCTATATTATTCGCTATGGTAGTAAGGAGCAGAAGAAAAAATATTTGGGGCGCTGTGTGACTGGTGATTTGATTACCGCCATAGCGATGACAGAGCCCGGCGCTGGTTCTGATATACAGGGTACCAAAACTAGCGCGGTGCTAGAGGGTGATCATTATGTTCTGAATGGCTCCAAGACATTTATTACCAATGGTCTAAAAGCGGGTCTGGTAATCGTGGCGGCTAAAACTGACGTCAGTGCCGGATCAATGGGTATTAGTCTATTCCTGTTAGAAGATGGCATGGTCGGCTTTACCAAAGGTAAGAAGCTCCAAAAGCTGGGTTTAAAGGCACAGGATACCGCGGAACTTTTTTTCCAAGACGTTAAGGTCCCACAAGAGAACCTGCTAGGTGAAGTGGGTTGTGGCTTTATATATCTTATGCAGAATCTGCCCCAAGAGCGTTTAACCATTGCCGTAGGCGCTAATGGAATGTGTCAATCGGTTCTTCAAGCCACAGTGGATTACACCAAAGAGCGGAAGGCCTTTGGCACCAATGTGGCTGCTTTCCAAAATACCCAGTTTAAGTTAGCTGAAATGGCCGCTGAGATCTCAAGTGCTGAGGTATTTTTGGATCGCTGCACAGAGCTGTTACTTGAAGGTACGCTGGATACGGTGACCGCGTCGAAACTCAAATTACTTGCCACAGACTTGCAGTGTAAAGTGGCAGATGAATGCCTGCAGTTGCATGGGGGTTGGGGTTATATGTGGGAATATCCCGTGTGTCGTGCCTTCGCTGATGCGCGAGTCCAACGTATCTATGGTGGGACGAATGAGATTATGAAGCTGATCATTTCACGAGATTTAATAAAATGAAAACACTAGCAATAAATAAGTCGGACATTTTTGTCCGACTTATTTTGTTGGCCTTAGAGGTTAGTCCTTATAGGAAGGGTCTATATTCTCAATTAGACGGGTAAACGCATTAAACTCTAAGTCGCCCGCTGGAGCCCCCATCGCCTGCATCGCCATTAGCTGTTCTGCTTTCGCCAGAACCTCATCGCCGACAGGGACATTAGGCTTGCCGGTAGAGTCTGTCGTAACCTGCACTTCACATGCGCGCTCCATGGCCCAGAGGCCTTGAAAGGCTTCTGGAATTGAACGGCCACATGCCAATAAGCCGTGGTTGCGTAGAATCAGCAGGCTCTTTTCACCAAGGTTATTAACCAGTCGTGGCTTCTCATCATCAAATACGGTGATACCTTCAAAGTCATGGTATGCAATGCGATTGTGCAGTAGTGCGGAGTAAAAATTATCTGTGCGCAGACCATCCTGCTGGCATGCGATGGCCATACCTGCATTAGTGTGCGTGTGCGCAATACAGTGGACATCGGGCCGGGCAGCATGAATAGCGGTATGGATTACAATTCCTGCTGGGTTCACGGAGTGCTCTGTATCTTCAGCAATATTACCGTCACTGTCGACCCTAATAAGATTTGACGCCTTCACTTCTGAGTAGTGCAGACCATAGGGGTTAATTAAAAAATGGTGATCATCCCCAGGCAACTTAACAGTAATATGGTTGTAGATCATTTCACTCCAACCCATGTAGTCAAATATTCTATAGCAGGCGGCGAGCTGCACCCTTAGTTCCTGTTCTGTCCGTGCCATTAGTTAGCCCTCTTTACAAATTTAGTCAGTATCACAATCTTTGTGCCGTTTACGCGGCCTTCTATGTGTTCTTCATTGCTTGATACCAGCGAAATATTACGTACCGCAGTGCCGCGTTTGGCAGTAAAGCTAGTACCTTTTACATCCAAATCCTTAATCAATGTAACCGTATCACCGGAATCAAGTATGGCACCATTACTGTCCTGGTGCACAACTGAGTCACCATTGTCATTACTGTCTGACTGAGCCCATAGCAGACTTTCATCATCCAGACACAGCATGTCCAGTAAGTCTTGGGGCCAGCCCTCGGCACTTAATCGTGTCAGCATGCGCCAAGCCATAACCTGCACAGCAGGAATCTGAGACCACATACTGTCGTTCAGACAGCGCCAATGATTGGCGTCAATCTTTTCAGGATTATTGATCTGATCTTCACAGATGTCACAGATTAATAAAGACTGCTCAGGACTGTCATCGCTATTAGGTGGAATAGGATAGGCGTGCAAGTTATCGCTATTGGTGCAGAGTTCGCAGGCGGAGCCACTGCGGGTATGGAGATCGGTCATTAAGATAGCTACTTATAATGCTTTTAGATAAGCCGCTATTATAACGGCATTTTGTCAGTCAGCACCTATTAGCATTTTTGCGGCGGCCCAGCCCGACTGCACCGCACCCTCGAATCTAGGCCCAGCAAATGCATCCCCCGCTAGGGCAAGTGGCGGCAAAGTGGTTGCTTCGCTCAACAACATGCAGGGAGCGTCGTCCACGACAGTCGGTTTACTGTAACGCCATCCATGTACCTGGTATTCAGTGACCATGGAGGTGCCCAGCAAAGGCGCTGCAGCATCAATAAGCAGCTGGCCAATTTCCATACGATCCCGTTCAAAGTATTGAGCACTAAAGTCACCGCTACCATGAATAGTGATTGCTGGGATTTTAGAGACGCCTTTTTGTAGATTATCGCTAATCCAAGAAACAGGACCATGTTCCAGGGCAATGGCACCAGGAGCTTCTATAGCTGTCGGGCCATCTAGAACAGCCATGACAGCAATACAGGCCTCATATTGAATACGACTGAGGCGCGCCTGCTTGTCCGCAGGCAGGGCAATTTCACCTGTGGCCAAAAGGTCTAATGTTTGAGGCACCGGGGAGGTTATAAGCATCTTCTTTGCGAGCACTGCTTCGCCATTATCTAGTCTGGCTAGCCATCTGTTGCCTTGGTGCTGAGAGATACTTTCTACTCTAGTGCCGCGCATTACATTAATATTTATGGCTAAATATTTGGCAACGGCGGTCATGGTGGGCACGCCGCGATATCTTGGGTGACTATTGGGCTGTCCCGGATAGCTTCTGTACCATTCCTCTGCCACACCGGCTTGTATCCAGTCAGCCACGACCGTTTTAAATCGAGCTTCTCTGGCGGTCATAAATTGGGCGCCGTGATCGAACGTAGCCTCGCCAATCCTGCGTCCCGCCAACCTGCCGCCCAAACCTCGCCCTTTGTCGACAACCAGCACGCTATAACCCCCTTGGGTCAGATCGTTGGCTGCACTGAGGCCAGCAAGGCCAGCACCAATAATAAGGACATCGGTGTTGTGGGACATAGACATAGCTTTAAGACTCATTTTTTAGCATTAGATTTACAGCGCGCAGAACAGTAGCGGACCTCGGACCAAACTCTTTCCCATTTTTTACGCCAGGTAAAGGGACGCTCACACACAGGGCAGATCTTGCTGGGTAAGTCAGATTTTTTACGTATTGCAGGCATAGTTGGATTATTGCAGATTTAGCCGTCGAAGCGCCAATCTATCAGGCTGCAGCTAGAGAACTGCCGGCTAAGGTAATGCGGTGCATAAGACGCATCTGTCCCTGATAGTCATTGTCAGCCATATGCCAGGTGCAGCGATTATCCCAGAAAGTCACAGAGCCAGGAAGCCAGTTAAAGTTGCTGGTAAATTGTGGCTGATTAACATGGGCGTACAGCTCATCTAGTAGGGAACGACTGTCGTCAAAATCCCAGCCATCAAACTGGATAGTATGGCCTGGATTGACATACAACACCTTGCGTCCACTTTCAGGATGACGAATAACCACCGGATGGGTGGCGTCGCCGACACGATCCATGCCCCCCAACTGATCAGCAAGGTCTGTGAATCTGTAGACGCCATTCTCGCCATAAAGATGGGTGTTGGAATGGACGGCGCGTAGGCCTTCAATGTGCTTTTTGAGACACTCGGGCAAGGCATCATAAGCGGCTGCTAAATCGGCAAACTGAGTATTACCTCCTGTCTCGGGTAGTGTACGCGCTACCAAAATAGAGCCCAGTGCTGGTTCGTCATCGTAGGAATGGTCAGTATGCCAGCCACCACCAATATTGGTCTGCTGAGTTTTTTCCTTGCGCACCTCAGCAATCTCTGGGTCCACGTCAGTGGTTTTAAAAAACTTATTCACCACAATTTTGCCAAAGCGCCGCGCAAAGCGCAGGTGCTCGTTCGGCGGTAATGTTTGATCGCGGAAAAATAGCACACCGTGCTGACTAAAAGCATCGCGCAGTTCAGACAGATCCGCGTCGGACATAGTGGCTAACTGCAAATCGCTAACAAGCGCACCGCAGCTTTCGAAGGGGGATATGTGCATAGCTATCTCTAACGTGCTTGTCTAGCGACATTGGATCATTTTAGCGATGGGCTGTCATCAGTTTTTATTCGCATTTAAGGCAACGCTGGGAGCGTTGTCTATAGTCTATCGAAGCGCTGGACGTCTCTATTCACCGAATGCCCCCACAATTTAAGCCTATTATTAGGCCGAAATAAGCGCCTGAACATACGCTTTGCCGTGCCCGTGCTCAGTCGCTATATCGATTAGCGTTTTGCCTTTCGGGTTAGTGGCTTTTAAGTCTCGCCCAGCCTCTTTAAAAAATGTCAAAAAGGTCACAAAATTATCAATATTCATACCGCGATAGGCCTTTTCCAGAAGATGAAAGTCAGTGCTTACTCCGTCTGGTGCTTCGTAATTTAGGAAGCTTTTCACCCGAGCATCGTCAAATACTTCGCCGAGGACTTTTTCTTTGTCTTTTTTTAGTGACATGTTATTTCCTAATTTTTTTACAGTAATTCGTTAAGCTTTTTAGCCAGTATTTGATTCACTTGCTGAGGGTTGGCCTGGCCATTTGAGGCTTTCATAATCTGGCCCATAAAACCGCCAAGCTTTTTCTTGCGTTTGGCCTCATCGGTGTTGATATATTCGTCAACCATCGCCTGATTGACCGCCAATACATCGGCAACTATCTGCTCAAGTACACCGCTGTCAGACACCTGTTTTAGACCCCGGGTTTCAATAATATCATCTGCACTCCCTTCGCCATCCCAGATGCCTTCGAAGACTTCTTTAGCCATTTTTCCGCTAATGCTGTTGTCGGCGATTCTAGTCATTAGGCCACCGAGCTGCTCGGCGGTGACAGGGCTTCTGGTGATGCTAAGGTCTTCGTTATTTAAACGTGCGGCGAGTTCGCCTATGGTCCAGTTCGCTGCCAGCTTGGCGCTGCCCGACTCTTCTGTGGCGACTTCAAAATATGCAGCCATAGCGGAGTCGTTGGCTAAAATACCTGCGTCATAGTCGGATAGTCCGTACTGCTCTACAAAACGTGCCTGCCTGGCATCGGGCAGTTCCGGAAGATTTCGGCGCAGTTCTTCGATGGTTTCGTCAGTTAGGATGACGGGTAATAGATCGGGGCAGGGGAAATAGCGGTAATCGTTAGCTTCTTCTTTACTGCGCATAGAGCGGGCTACTTTGGTGTCGCCGTTATAGAGACGTGTTTCTTGCAACACGGTACCGCCGTCTTCGATAAGGTCAATTTGGCGCTCGACTTCTTTGACGATGCACTCTTCCATAAATTTAAATGAGTTTAGGTTTTTGGTTTCGGTTCTGGTACCTAGCTCTGTCACGCCTGTTGGCCGCACAGACACATTCACGTCAAAGCGCATGCTCCCCTGAGACATCTCGCCATCACAGATGCCAATAGAGGTAACAATACTGTGCAGCTTCTTGGCAAACGAGATGGCTTCTTCGGCATTGCTCATATCGGGTTCTGAAACAATTTCGATGAGTGGCGTGCCGGCGCGGTTTAAGTCGATACCCGACACCCCATGGCGAAAATCACCTTCGTGTAATGACTTGCCTGCGTCCTCTTCTAAGTGGGCATGGTGGATACGCACATTTTTGGTGCGGCCGTCGGATAGCTGAATCTCGACATTTCCGCGACCGACAATTGGTTTTTCTAGCTGTGTCGTCTGGTAACCTTTAGGTAGGTCTGGGTAGAAGTAGTTTTTACGTTCGAAGGCCGACTCTTTGGCTATTTCGGCATCAATAGCTAGGCCAAACATTACCGCATAGTGGACAGCTTGTTTGTTCAATACGGGTAGCGTGCCGGGCATAGCCAAATCGATGGCGCAGGCTTGCGTGTTGGGCTCGGCACCGAATGTGGTGCTGGAACCGGAGAAAATCTTGGTTTTGGTGGCCAGCTGCACATGGACTTCTAAGCCGATGACGGTTTCCCAACTGCTCATATGATGCCCTCCGGTGCTGCATTGTGCCAGTCGGTGATCTGCTGATACTGGTGGGCAATATTTAACATACGGGCTTCATCAAAGTAATTGCCAATAATTTGCAAGCCAACAGGCTTGTTATCTACCATGCCACAGGGCACTGACATACCTGGCAGTCCCGCAAGATTGGTGGCAATGGTGTAAATGTCTTCCAGATACATAGCGACGGGATCATCGCCTTTTGAACCAAATTTAAAGGCGGGCGATGGGCAGGTAGGGCCCATGATTACATCGACCTCCTTAAAAGCCGAGTTAAAGTCCTGTTTAATAAGCTGTCGAACCTGTTGGGCCTTGCCGTAATAAGCCTCGTAATAGCCAGCCGAAAGGCAGTATGTGCCAATCAGAATACGGCGCTGAACTTCTTCGCCAAAGCCTTCGGCTCGCGTGCGACTGTAAAGGTCCTGCAGATCTTTGGGGTCTTCACAGCGATAGCCATATCTAACGCCATCAAAGCGCGAGAGATTTGCTGAGGCTTCGGCGGGAGCAATGACATAGTAAGCGGGCACTGACAAACCGGTATTGGGCAGACTGATTTCAACAAGTTCAGCACCCTGAGCTTCAAGCGCAGCTAGGGCGCCGCGGACGGCCTGTTCTGTGCCGGCATTGAGACCTTTGGAGAAATACTCTTTTGGCACGCCGATGCGTAAGCCACTAATTGAGTTGCCTAGGGTAGCGCTGTAATCTGGTACCTCTTGGTCAATGCAGGTTGAATCCTTTTCATCGAAGCCGGCCATGGAGTGCAAAAGTAATGCGCAGTCTTCGGCAGTTCGTGCCATTGGTCCGCCCTGATCAAGGCTTGAGGCAAAGGCGATCATACCCCAGCGGGAGACGCGCCCATAGGTGGGTTTTAAGCCGGTGACGCCGCAGAGTGCTGCGGGTTGACGGATAGAGCCGCCGGTGTCTGTTGCCGTCGCGCCCGGAGCCAGTCTTGCGGCTATTGCAGCAGCGGAGCCGCCAGAGGAACCGCCAGGAACGCAGTCCGCTGCCCAGGGGTTGACGACGGGACCATAAAAGCTGGTTTCATTAGAGGAGCCCATGGCGAACTCATCCATATTGGTTTTCCCTAGAACGACCACGCCATCGCGTTCAAAATTTTCGACTACCGTGGCATTGTAGGGAGGAATAAAGTTGTCCAACATTTTTGAACCACAGCTAGTGCGGACGTCACGGGTGCAGAATATATCTTTGTGCAGTAAAGGCACACCACACAGCATGGGTGCATTGCCTGCTGCCAGTCTTTTATCTGCGGCAGCGGCAGCTTTTAATGCATTCTCCGAGGTGATTGTGATCACGGCGTTATAGGTCGGATTTAGGCCGATAATACGGTCTAAAAAATGCTGTGTTAGCTCAATGCTGGACAATTCTCTGCTCCGTAGCCTCTTAATGAGCTCGGCAATAGTGAGGTTATGCATGACAATAAATCGCTTTTTATTCGATGACTTTGGGTACTAGAAACAGGCCTTTTTCAATATCTGGTGCGACAGATTGAAGTGCTTCACGCTGGTTGAGTTCGGTGACATCATCTTCGCGCAGGCGCTGAGTCGATTGCATTGGGTGCGACATAGGAGCGATGCCATCGGTGTCGATGGCTTGCAGCTTGTCTACAAGGTCCAAAACGCTGCTTAGGCGGGCAGTTACATCGCTGATCGCATCTTCGTTGATCGCAATGCGTGCTAGCGTTGCGAGTTTTTCAATTTCATGTCGTTCAATCTGCATTTTTTGCCTGTCGATCCGCTAACTATAGGTGCGTTTAGCGCCTTTTGAGTGGTAACACTTGAGGCCTAAACAGAGAACGCTAATGGTACAGCAAGTAGCTATGGTTGGCGAAGGGCGACGGTTGGGAAAATCTAGGATTAAGCGCAATTTTTTAACTTATTTCGTCAATTTAACAGAGATATAGGAACTTTTCCTTTAGATCAGCTAAACTGCTCGCCAAATCGGCTAAACAGTGATGCAGATCTTGCTCTGTCTGCAATGGGCTGTTAAGTTTCAATCACAAATTCCGTTCTGCCGCTGCTTTAAAGCTCTGGTAGTCAATGAGGGACAGGTTTTAATGTTAAAGAAAATCCGCGGCTTTTTTTCCAGCGATCTTTCCATCGATCTCGGCACTGCAAATACTCTGATTTATGTTCGAGACAAAGGCATTGTTCTTAACGAACCATCGGTTGTTGCTATTCGCCACCATTTGGGGCAAAAAATTGTCGAAGCCGTGGGTGTTGATGCTAAGCGAATGCTGGGGCGCACGCCAGGTAATATTACCGCTATCCGTCCGCTCAAAGACGGTGTTATCGCTGATT
>Ga0209091_10003669_pt1 | contig 12275 bp, 6 predicted proteins | sample ArcticOcean_MG_C_6_FD_187438 | JGI IMG/M metagenome (GOLD analysis project Ga0209091, IMG submission 187438) | Marine microbial communities from western Arctic Ocean - ArcticOcean_MG_CB8_128 (SPAdes) (version 2) | ecosystem: Environmental > Aquatic > Marine > Oceanic | place: Arctic Ocean...
AGACCCAAAGACCCAAAGACCCAAAGACCCAAAGACCCAAAGACCCAAAGACCCAAAATAAAGTGGCGCTTAATCAAAGGCAAGAGTTTGCCATAAACCGAGGCGAAACAATGCTCTTTGTGCGAGTGCGAGCCGTTTATTGGCGCCAGAGCGCGAAGCGCCCTGCAGGTGTGATGCAGATTGTCCATCCTCTAAAGCAAGCATTCTGACCGAACCTCTAGTCCAGAGCCTAAAACCCCGGCCCAACAGCCCCTGCCGCAAAGATCAACCCAAGCCGATCACACCTTAAACACCTCACGTCAAGGCTAGACTAATGGCCACCCCCCCTCTGAGACTCGGCCAAGGCCTTCCCCGCAGCGCTGAAATCTCGGTTCACCCCACAGGACTTAAAGGCTGCCTCAATCGAGAAGGGCTAAAGGCTGTCATCAACCCATCATTCGATCCCGCGCAAAATACTGCCTGTCAGGGGCTCGGCCTTAACCACTTGGCCTCGAACAGCTTGTAAAGGATGTCGGCGTTTGGCATTCAGACCCGAAGCACTTTCACCGCACGAGCCACTGGACAAATATTCTAAGGCTGTCGCCAACCGCGCTTCATCAGGATCCCCTAAGGGACGACTGAGATCGTCTTCAACCACGCAACCACCAACTTCGACCCCGACATTCTCAGCGCCTGGTGGTGAAAAACCATCCGTATAGTCGCCAAAACCAGTGGCATTGACGCCTTTAAACTGGATTGTGAAATACGTCGTGCCGCAATTATCAATCCCATAAAAGCCGTAAGGCTTCCCGCAAGTGGTGTCGCCAACCAAGATGACCTCAACGCCAACGCCTCTTAAGCCATTGATCACGGCCTCGCTGGCCGAGCACGTACCACTGCCTGAGATCACAACGACCCGGTCGAGATTCAGCAACGGCAGTTCGGTTTCGCTTGAAACCACAAACCCAGGCGCCGTACTGGTAAATTCAGAGGGTGACAAAGTTCGCCCAGTGATTGGATTTTGGGTGGGGTACTTCGTGTTAAACTTGAGTTCACTGAAGGTTTTACCAACCGCTTCTTCGCCGGCGATCATCGAGGCCAGCATCCTTGCGATATCCAGATAGCCGCCGCCGTTATAGCGCATATCGAGCACTAATTCCGTTACACCTTGCGACTCAAACCCTTCGAACGCCTCGATCAACTGGGCTTCCGCGGTTGCGATATGGTCATTGAAAAGCAGATACCCGACGTTGCGGTTCCCACTCGTGATCGCTTTGACCGACTGAACCGGTGTCGACGTAATTTCCTGACTGGTCAGATCCGTCGAGGTGGTTTCCCCGCTCGCAACATCCCGAAACACAAACTGATGCACTTCCCCTAGCGACTCGGGAAACAAGGCCGCATTGAGGACATCCGTATCGCTACCTTCCTTGAAATCAACCCCATCAATCGAGGCAATTTCCCAGCCGCGCAGCAATCCGGCGTCGCCTGCCGGCGTATTCGGCTCGGTGTAGGCCACAAGCCACTGCCTGGGCGGTGACGATTGGACTCTAAAAAACTCAACGCCATATCCGGCTGATATTCCAGACTGAGATAGTTTTTCCCAGTCTTCAGTATTGTACGTAAAATGAAATTTGTCCTTTGAATTACCAGACGGCGATAACGCGAAGGTCTTCATAATATCGAAGTAGTCTTCCGTGTTGTCCAGCGAACCCGGATCCACATCTTCGATCTCATCAAACCATAAATACGTATCAAAACTATAAGCTCTGATCCAGAAGTTCTCATCCACAATCGCGCCCTGAGCATCCGAGAATTCGCTCCCTAAGCGGGGGCTCTGGCATTGTGCTTCGTAATCGACAGCCGCCCCATAATCACCGTTGATCCAACCCGAAGCTGCGGCATCGGTCGTTGTGCTATCCGTGCTGCTCGAATTATCGGCTGCAGGCGCTGCCGCAATAGGCTCCGCAGGCCGAGCAGAACTGGATGATCCGCCACCACAAGAGACTAAGAGGGCCGTCATGATTAAAAACGATACCCGCAGCATCCTTGCCAGCATCAATTTTCGCGTTAGAACGAAACCTCTTAGCAATTGCATGCTCCCAACACCTCTTGATCTCATTTTTCTATCCTTTCCAGCGCTAAGCCTTGATGCGGTATTTTAGCAAACTTAGCCCCGATACTTCACGCTCGAGTCTCCTTGGTAAACCCTTTTATACTATATTAATGAGTTTTCGCGCTCGTTTGCGCAACCGAAAAATCCTTAACCCTGTTGATCGCGAAAGGTTTTTACCGTATACCCTGCCTTAAATCATCGTTGAGCTTAAACCCATGAACCGAAACCACAGCCGCGTGCTGAGCTTATGGCGCATGATGAATGCGGTGATCTGGAGAGACGATCTTTCCCGCCTCCTTTGCTCTCCCCAGCAAGTCAAAAGCACATGAACCCCCATTGGATCAAACGCAACACACTATTGTCCAGTTTCGCGCTACTCATGATGCTGATCCCTGTTTCTGCTGATGATGACGGCCGCGGTCATCGATTAACGGCCTTGACCTATATCGGCAGTCACAACAGCTACAAAAAAGCCCTGCATCCAAAATTGATGAAATGGCTTCGCCGATTCGATGCCCGCGCGGCTGATGCGCTCGACTACCAACATCCACCGCTTACGACGCAACTCGATCTGGGTCTGAGACTGTTCGAACTCGATGTTTTCTACGACCCCAAAGGCGGCCTGTATCAGGACCCTTTGGGCGATGCCTGGCTTTTTCGAGATCAATCCTTCGCAGAACAACACCGGCAGGCCCTTCAGGCGCCAGGCTTTAAAGTCCTACATGCCCAGGACATCGATTTCCGATCTCATTGTTTGACCCTTGCCCAATGCTTGACAGAAATGGCCCGCTTTTCAACCGCCAATCCTAACCACATACCGATTGTCGTTACGTTCAATTTAAAAGCACAAGCCATTGACCTGCCCGGTTTCACCGAGCCACTAGCCTTCGACCAAACCGCGTTCCAAGCGTTACAACGCACAATGATTGATGATCTCGGGCTGACGCGCATTTTCCGGCCGACCGAACTGAAAGGCCAATGGCCGACGCTCGCGGCAGCGGTCGAAAACCAAGGCTGGCCAAGCATTGAGCAGCTTCGAGGTAAATTCTTATTGGTACTGGATGAATCAGAAGAAACGCTAAGCCCCTATAACGAATTATCAGCGACATCGGCCCCCATCCTTTTTTTTAAAACACCGCCCCTGGGACATCCTGACGCTGCGATTCTCATTTTGAACGACCCGATCCAGCAAGCAGAAGCGATTGAGCAGGGCGTTAAGAAGGGCTACCTCGTGAGAACCCGAGCCGATGCCGACACCGCCGAGGCAAGAGGCAATGATGCCACTCGGCGTGACGCCGCATTTGCTTCCGGCGCCCAGCTCATCAGCACCGATTATTATCTACCGGACGCAAGATATGATGGGGATTATGAGGTTCGGTTTAACAACGGCGGTTATGTTCGCCAAGGGCCACCACGACAGGCCGCGGGCGTAACCCCCTAACCATAAAAAAGGGCCAGAACGCCCTTTTTTATTGCCGCAGCTTAACCACTAGTCCTTAAAGTTGTAAACCATCTCAAGGGCTATGAAACGGGGCTCAAGCGCGACGGCTCTGTGCGGATAATTCATCCCATAACCCGTCCGCCTTGGCTCCATGTCAGCCCAGCGGAGGTACGTTTCGTCAAACAGATTATCAACAAAGAAAGCCGCCGACCAGGTCTCATCGGAACTCAGGAACGTCAACCGAGTGTCCGTGCGCAATCGGTCCGGCACTTCATCCCACGGTCGTGCAAAGGCACTCGTGAAATACTCCCCAGTAAACGCCATAGACGAATACCAGGTGAGTGTTCCGGCACTAAAACTCATTTGATACGCAGCCCAGAGCGTTGCCTTATGCTTCGGGATACCGGACAACTGAATGCCATCAGCCTGTAAGCAATATAAATCAGCGATAGACGGCTCAAGCGTACACGGGTCAGCACCAGCGTCTTCAATGCCACTGAAGACGTCCCGTGGGTAACGAGGGTCATTTTGATTAAACAAGGTAAATGCCGTATCCCATTCGCTAATCGTATAACTATAGTTACCGCCCACGGTAAACGCGTCGCTCAACAAGTAAAGCACATCGAACTCAAAGCCCTGGTTATGCGCCTTCGGAATATTGGTCGTGACTTCAACAGGTCCTCTACCCGCCGGCGCATCGATCCCATCGGGCAGCGCAAAGTCACCATTTTCTGTTTCCCAGCGCTCAACATGATCCTGGTAATTTTCATAGTTATAACGATACAAAGCCGCCGTGAGGGTCATCTTCCCATCAAAGTGAACGCCCTTATAACCCAACTCATAAGAGACCAGCTCTTCATCCTTATAATTTTTCAATACATTGATGCCGCTGACGGTCGCTCTATTATCAGCCCCGCCCATGTTAAAGCCGCCCGCACGATAACTGGACGTTGCGCCAAAATACCAAAGTGTGTCCGGATTAGGCTCCCAGTTAAAGTTGACCCGATAACTCCAACGGTCGGTGGCAAAGTCACTTGCGATCCGGCTACCCCAGGAAATAGGGATACCGCCCAACCGCAGAGGCCGATCGCAAGTTAGCGAACCTAATGGGCAAACCGGCTCAATGGGCATTTCTCCAGTTGGGTCCCCCGTAAAAGTAGCGGCGCCCAAGGCCACATTCATCGCGGCAAGGGGTGTTACGCCTGGGTTAAAAAACTGGGTTTTATCGAAGCCTTCAGGCGCGGCCTCACTCAGCGCCCATGGAAGCCAATCATAGCCACCACCGCCACCCGGCAACTCACTGTATCCCCCGCGCTGCTCAAGCACATCCCGAACATCTTCGGAATATCGAAGGCCCAACGTAACGCTAAACGTATCCGATAACTGCAGATCACCCTGGGTGTAAAATGCGGCATTTTCGGTTTCAACAAAATTATCATGCTCGTACACAGCACCGGTGTCATGCTCAATATCATTTGCGGTCCCCGGATCCCCACAATACTTTCCGTAACCACCATCGGCATTTAAATTCGCAGCGCGCCAGTCAAAACACTCTGGCATAATCCAGCCGACCACTGCCAGCCCATCGGTCACCCAGTTTTCATTTCCTTCTGGACCATAGATTGTCGCATTGTTGACAAAACCTTGCCCGAGCCGATTCCGTATCCCATAGTGTTGGCGCCGATCCTCCAAGAAGTAAAACAAACCACTGGTTGCCGTCCATCGGTCACCGAGCTCCCAGAAAACCCTGAGCTCGTGCGAAAAGCTATGCACATGCTCGAGCACTGTATCACCCATGCTCGATAATGCACTCGAGGAAAAGTCATTATCCCGATCAAAGAAATAATCAAAAGCTTGGTAATTTCCAAGATAATGCGCTGACAACTTATCATTGATATCCCACTTGGCGACAACAGATGCGCTACTGTGTTCAAAAAGTTCCCGGACAAAGTTGTTGGTCAAGGACTTAAAGTCAGGCTTTGCATTATCACCACCGTCATATTGTGCGACAAAAGGATCCTGATAATTGGGCGACGGTGCAAACGGCCAGATTGCTGGATCGACGCCGGGTCGTTTATAAGTTGCGTAAGCCGTATCGCCGGTTACCGGATTGACAAACGGAAATGCCCCAACAAACCCTGCATCAACCGGCCTTAATCCCGTCACATAATGATTGGTGTCGCGAGCAACTCTATACTGAGGATCGCATTGGTTTAGGTTTGTTACGGCAGAGCCATCCATTGAGATACACGGCCCTTCGCTTAAAATACCGTGGCCACCGTTACCAAAGTTGCCGGCTCTATCTGAAAAGCGATCATTGACGCGGAGGTTAACGCTGAACTTGTCGTTGACCTGCCAATCGAGCGTTAAGACGACGTTTCGATCATCGATCTCTTCAACGTCTTTCGCATTGCCTAGCCCCTCGACCCGACCATCCGAGTTACGCTGACTCAGAACCAATCGACCCGCGAGTGAGTCCGTTATCGGGCCCGTGACAAAGCCATACCATTCGTTCGTGTTGTACTGCCCAAGGATGGACCTAATCTGTCCTTCGTAGCCGTCATGATCGGGTTGATTGGTGACATAGTTCATCACGCCACCAATAGAATTCCGTCCATAAAGTGTGCCCTGTGGCCCCCTTAAAACCTCGATCCGCTTAACATCATACAAGCCACCTTCGGTGGACGCGATGCCAAAATCTGGCGAATAAATACCGTTGTAGTAAGTGCCCACGCCTGGGTCTCCCCCAAGGCCTCTAAAATTTCTGCCAACCCCGCGGATCTTGATATCCCAATCGGTTCGGGTCGTCGCGGGAATAAAATTTACCAGCTCGTTCGGACCCTGGATCCCCATATCTTCTAGGAACCCGGCAGTCATCGCTGTAATGGCAATCGACGTGTCAGAAACTGTCGATTCGTTTTTTTGCCCGTAGACAACCACCTCTTCAATTTTCTTGTCTCGCTCTTGCGCGAACCCACTCGCACCAAGACTAAGACACACACCAGTCAATATGAACCTAAAACGCCAAGATATCGCCATAACAACACTCCCCGTTTTTATTTTTATCGAGAAAAGCGTTTGTTGATTACAACTACTCGGAGCTGAAAAACACGACCGTAAACCTCATTCAAACTCGACCTAAAAGCAAAGAGCACCTCTCCAAACACCTACGTCGTTATTCTGTTGTGCGCTAATTTTCACCCTAGGTCAATTCAATTATATTTTAAGAAAAAAATCTCAGCCTATAAACAACCTGTCAAAGGTCACCGTTACAGCCAAACCATCAGGGCTATGGACCGACTCTAGGGCTGGCAAGCGCCCGAAGACAGTTCGAAAAACGACGATAAAATCGAATTTTTAGACCTTCAGTCACCCATAGAAAAACCCCGATGCTTTCCATAGAGGGTTTTGAATAAAGGCCTGGCGATGACCTACGCGCACATAGGAGTTCTCGCACTGCCATCAACGCCACGTCACTTCACGACAGCGTTCGAAATGGGATCAGATCGGCCCCCTAACGACAACGCGCGACCATCTTTACAACACTATTGTTAGTCACACCCAACGCCCGACTGCGATCGATTGGCGGTTTTCAGCTAAAAACAGGCAAAAAAAACCCCGCCGAAGCGGGGCTTTCCTCAATTACACTTTAGTGACTGGGTTTCGCGGAATCGTTGTACGCAAGATTCCAGATAATCAGCCCAAAGAGAATCTTGTTCACAAAGTCTGCAAGGTTATAAACCATGTTGAGGGAGCCTTCATCAACGCCGCCCATCATGTAACCCAAAACATACCCGACTGGATAGATTGCCCAACCTACCAGTACGATCAACCGCATGTAGCCAAAAGCAGATTTTACGCTTTCAGTTGCCGCAGCAGCCTTTGACGCTTCACCGGCAAAGATCTCATAGATGATAACAGCCCAACCAACCATACCAATCCAGAACGCAATGGTTGAGTTCATCACACCCGCTTCACCAAGATAACCAAAGATCAGCATGACCAAGGTGCCCACTAACAAACGTAGGAAGGAGCCATTGCCGACGTTAGCACCAACTGCTTTCAAGATAATAAAGAACTCGATCATCAGAAGCGGCACGGTAATGAGCCAGTCAATATATCGATAAACGATCGGCGTGCTTTGTTCTAATACCCAATAATCTCGCATGTAGTCGTAGTGCACTGCTGCCACTAACGTAACGAGACCGGCCACCAACATTGACAGTCGCCACTCACTCTTAACCCGAAGCCCCTCGTATAAGAAAAACACGGTCGATGCGATCATCGCAACCGACACAATCCAGAACGAGACACCAACCAAATCACCTTCAGCTAAAAATTGCATTCCCACCTCCAAACATTTTTGTTGTTTTTGGCCCGTTACATGTCACCACGTAAACAAACCCTTCCTGGAAGAGGTGCAAAGCCACAACCTGTTTCAGCGCGCCAATAAGGCGAACGCCAAACAGCTCTCCATTAGGTCTTCATACGATGGGAATCTAATTTAGATCACATGCTATTTGTTCTGTGTATTCGGAAAGGGCAAAACGTCCGAACCGCTTCTTTGAGACAGTAGCCGCCGCGCCTCTGGCCCTACCGAACAGACATAAAAAAACCCCCGACGGCTTCCCATCGAGGGTTTTGAATAAATGCCTGACGATGACCTACTCTCACATGGGATCTCCCACACTACCATCGGCGCAAAGTCGTTTCACTACTGAGTTCGAAATGGGATCAGGTGGTACCAACTCGCTATGGTCGTCAGGCAAACTGAGTGCCCATACAGGCAATTCGTTCACCACGCCTAAACTGGGCGGACCCAGCCTAAGCTTAGCTCTTTAAAAAAGTAAACAAGTGATCAATTGACATCCTATCCTAGGGTCTTCCGACCTTAGGCACATTCAAAGGCATATCCTATGAATAACTATAAGCTTTCTTAGTCGCCTAACCGGCCGACCTCAAATTCACTCAAGTTATATGATCAAGCCTCACGAGCAATTAGTACGGGTTAGCTCAACGCCTCGCAGCGCTTACACATCCCGCCTATCAACCTTGTAGTCTTCAAGGGCTCTTTAGGGGACTCTAGGTCCCAGTGAGATCTAATCTTGAGGGGGGCTTCCCGCTTAGATGCTTTCAGCGGTTATCCTGTCCGAACGTAGCTACCCGGCAATGCAATTGGCATCACAACCGGAACACCAGAGGTTCGTCCACTCCGGTCCTCTCGTACTAGGAGCAGCTCCTCTCAAATCTCAAACGCCCACGGCAGATAGGGACCGAACTGTCTCACGACGTTCTAAACCCAGCTCGCGTACCACTTTAAATGGCGAACAGCCATACCCTTGGGACTGGCTTCAGCCCCAGGATGTGATGAGCCGACATCGAGGTGCCAAACACCGCCGTCGATGTGAACTCTTGGGCGGTATCAGCCTGTTATCCCCGGCGTACCTTTTATCCGTTGAGCGATGGCCCTTCCATACAGAACCACCGGATCACTATGACCTACTTTCGTACCTGCTCGACGTGTCTGTCTCGCAGTCAAGCACCCTTATGCCATTGCACTCATCGCATGATTTCCGACCATGCTGAGGGTACCTTCGCGCTCCTCCGTTACTCTTTGGGAGGAGACCGCCCCAGTCAAACTACCCACCATACACTGTCCTTAACCCGGATTACGGGTCGAAGTTAGAACCTCAATGTTATCAGGGTGGTATTTCAAGGTCGACTCCACAGACACTAGCGTGACTGCTTCATAGTCTCCCACCTATCCTACACAGATAAAATCAAAGTCCAGTGCAAAGCTGTAGTAAAGGTGCACGGGGTCTTTCCGTCTAGCCGCGGGTATACGGCATCTTAACCGCAAATTCAATTTCACTGAGTCTCGGGTAGAGACAGTGTAGCCATCGTTACGCCATTCGTGCAGGTCGGAACTTACCCGACAAGGAATTTCGCTACCTTAGGACCGTTATAGTTACGGCCGCCGTTTACCGGGGCTTCGATCATGAGCTTCGCCGAAGCTAACCCAATCAATTAACCTTCCGGCACCGGGCAGGCGTCACACCCTATACTTCCTCTTGCGAGTTTGCAGAGTGCTGTGTTTTTAATAAACAGTCGCAGCTACCTGGTATCTTCGACCGCCCTCAGCTTAGGGAGCAAGTCCCATCACCAAAAGCGGCGCACCTTCTCCCGAAGTTACGGTGCCATTTTGCCTAGTTCCTTTACCCGAGTTCTCTCAAGCGCCTTGGTATTCTCTACCTGACCACCTGTGTCGGTTTGGGGTACGGTTCACAATTATCTGAAGCTTAGAAGCTTTTCCTGGAAGCATGGCATCAACCACTTCCCGAGTACAAAGACTCGGTTCGTCATCACACCTCAGCCTTAGGAGTCCGGATTTACCTAAACTCCCAGCCTACATGCTTAAACGCGGACAACCAACGCCGCGCTGGCCTAGCCTACTCCGTCCCTCCATCGCAATAATTGTAAGTGCAGGAATATTAACCTGCTTCCCATCGACTACGCGTTTCCGCCTCGCCTTAGGGGCCGACTTACCCTGCGCCGATTAACGTTGCGCAGGAAACCTTGGTCTTCCGGCGGGGGGGTTTTTCACCCCCCTTATCGTTACTCATGTCAGCATTCGCACTTCTGATACCTCCAGCATGCCTTACGACACACCTTCGCAGGCGTACAGAACGCTCCGCTACCGCGCGTATAAATACGCGCCCGCAGCTTCGGTACACAGTTTAGCCCCGTTAAATCTTCCGCGCAGGCCGACTCGACTAGTGAGCTATTACGCTTTCTTTAAAGGATGGCTGCTTCTAAGCCAACCTCCTAGCTGTCTGTGCCTTCCCACTTCGTTTCCCACTTAACTGTGATTTAGGGACCTTAGCTGGCGGTCTGGGTTGTTTCCCTCTTCACGACGGACGTTAGCACCCGCCGTGTGTCTGCCATGATTGCACTCACTGGTATTCGGAGTTTGCATCGGGTTGGTAAGCCGGGATGGCCCCCTAGCCGAAACAGTGCTCTACCCCCAGTGGTGAGACATGACGCTCTACCTAAATAGATTTCGCGGAGAACCAGCTATCTCCAGGCTTGATTAGCCTTTCACTCCGATCCACAGCTCATCCCCTAATTTTTCAACATTAGTGGGTTCGGGCCTCCAGTTGATGTTACTCAACCTTCACCCTGGCCATGGATAGATCGCCTGGTTTCGGGTCTACTCCCTGCAACTAATTCGCCCTATTAAGACTCGGTTTCCCTACGCCTCCCCTAAACGGTTAAGCTTGCTACAGAAAGTAAGTCGCTGACCCATTATACAAAAGGTACGCAGTCACACCCGAAGGTGCTCCTACTGCTTGTACGCATACGGTTTCAGGATCTATTTCACTCCCCTCTCCGGGGTTCTTTTCGCCTTTCCCTCACGGTACTGGTTCACTATCGGTCAGTTGGGAGTATTTAGCCTTGGAGGATGGTCCCCCCATGTTCAATCAGAGTTTCTCGTGCTCCGACCTACTTGTTGCAAACTTAGTTCTTCCTAATGGTTTTAAAGTACAGGGCTATCACCTTGTATCGCCGGACTTTCCAGACCGTTCCTCTAACCAAAAAGATAAAGATTGCTGGCTGGTCCCCTTTCGCTCGCCGCTACTAAGGGAATCTCGGTTGATTTCTTTTCCTCCGGGTACTTAGATGGTTCAGTTCCCCGGGTTCGCCTCTACACCCTATGTATTCAGGTGCAGATAACCTCGTAAGGTTGGGTTTCCCCATTCGGACATCTCGGGATATAGCGCTTGTTTGCCAGCTCCCCCGAGCTTTTCGCAGGCTACAACGTCCTTCATCGCCTCCAACTGCCTAGGCATCCACCGTATGCGCTTATTCGCTTGATCATATAAATTGAATGAACTCTTAACCCCGTCCTTTTGAATTCGCCAGGGCTAACATAACAACTTATTGATATCACCGGATATTACGCTTGAATTTGTACAAACTTGTGAGTCATGTTTCTTTGATATCAAGAACAGCTGCGTTTGAGGTCAACTGCACCTGATAGAAACACTATCTTATTTGCGGATGTCAATTTGCATCGAATTAAAGGGTTTCAGTCTTTAATTCTCTACTTACTTTATCACTTGTTCACTTTTTTAAAGAACCACACACCGGGTTAACCGATGCACCACGCTTACGCGTGCTGGAAAAACCAGAAGCCATTCTTTTTTACGCGCCTGCAAACCACTATTCAGGCAAAAAGAATCGATTCTGGTTTCTTCTAAGGGAATCAGAAAACAAACAATAGGTTGTGAGTACTTGCAGAGAATGCATTTTTTAAGGAGGTGATCCAGCCGCAGGTTCCCCTACGGCTACCTTGTTACGACTTTACCCCAGTCATGAATCACACCGTGGTGACCGTCCTCCGTAGTTAGACTAGCCACTTCTGGTGCAACCCACTCCCATGGTATGACGGGCGGTGTGTACAAGGCCCGGGAACGTATTCACCGCGACATGCTGATTCGCGATTACTAGCGATTCCGACTTCATGGAGTCGAGTTGCAGACTCCAATCCGGACTACGAAAAGTTTTTTGGGATTTGCTCCATCTCGCGATATTGCGACCCTTTGTACTTCCCATTGTAGCACGTGTGTAGCCCAGGCCGTAAGGGCCATGATGACTTGACGTCATCCTCTCCTTCCTCCGGTTTGTCACCGGCAGTCTCCTTAGAGTTCCCACCATTACGTGCTGGCAAATAAGGAT
>Ga0209091_10003674_pt1 | contig 12268 bp, 14 predicted proteins | sample ArcticOcean_MG_C_6_FD_187438 | JGI IMG/M metagenome (GOLD analysis project Ga0209091, IMG submission 187438) | Marine microbial communities from western Arctic Ocean - ArcticOcean_MG_CB8_128 (SPAdes) (version 2) | ecosystem: Environmental > Aquatic > Marine > Oceanic | place: Arctic Ocean...
CTTGGTGGGTATGGGGAATTAGTTACTAAAAGAGAAGACATTGGCCCAGCTTTGCGAAGAGCAATGAAGTCTGGAAAGACGGCTTGTATAAACGTTAAATGTAAAGGCGTAATAAGTCCTATTGTGGCCGCTACATCTGATAAACGCGACAAGGCTTCGATAGAGTAATGGCTACTTTAACCTCTCATACTTTAAATGGAACTGATGGATCACACGCTGGTGCTATAAAGGTTAAATTGATTGAAGTTGATGGACAAACTATTTTTGAAACAGAAATAGATGATGGTGGCCGTCTCAAGCAAGAAATTGAGCCCAGTAAAATAAACTCTTCATCGATTTATGAGTTAACATTTGAAACTGGGCAATATTGGTTGGAACGAGGTTTTGAGCAAATTATGGATCAGGTAGTTTTAAGGTTTAGAATGCCAGATCCAGAGGGTACTTATCATATGCCTATAATTATAAACCCAAATTCATATTCGACATGGTGGTCAAGTTAATGTCAGATGGTTTGAATATGTCGCGACGGATCCGTCGCACACCTTATACAGATAGCGTAGAGCAATTGGGCGTTAGAGGTTTTTCTGTTGTCAATCATATGCTTTTACCCAAGGCCTTTCAGCCAACTGTTGAAGAAGATTATTGGCACTTAAGAGAGCACGTTCAAATTTGGGATGTTTCTTGTCAGAGGCAAGTCGAAATTACAGGCAAAGATGCGACCAAGTTAATTCAGTTGATGACGCCTAGAGATATTTCGAGATGCTCTATTGGTCAATGTATGTATGTACCAATAATAGATTCTGATGCTGGATTGATAAATGACCCTGTTCTTCTAAAGTTAGATGACAATCATTTTTGGTTATCAATAGCTGACTCTGATGTATTACTTTATGCGAAGGGATTAGCCATAGGAAAAGGTTTTGATGTAATTGTAGATGAGCCAGATGTGTCCCCGTTAGCTGTTCAAGGTCCAAAAGCAGAAAAATTGTTAACTCAAATTTTTGGATCTAACATAGGAGATATTGGGTTTTTTAAATTTGGATGGATTAACTTTTGTGGAACAAAACAGTTGATTGCGAGGTCTGGTTATTCTAGGCAGGGTGGGTTTGAAATTTATTTAAAGGGCTCTCATCTTGGAAAAAAATTATGGGATACTATTTGGAATGCTGGGAAAAAATTTAATATTTTACCAGGATGTCCCAATTTAATTGAACGTATTGAAGGTGGATTATTTAGTTATGGAAATGAGATGACAAGAGCTAATAATCCTCTGGAAATAGGATTAGAAAAATATTGTACGCTAGATGGTTCAATAGATTTTATTGGTCGTGAAAAACTTCAAAGAATTGCAAAAAACGGCATTAACCAACAAATAAAAGGAGTTCTTTTTGATGGTGATAAATGTCCAACTTGTGCTGTTCCTTGGCCAGTAATGGTTGGATTGCAAAAAGTGGGAGCTATTACATCCGCTATTTGGTCGCCGAGGTTAAAATCAAATATTGGACTCTCAATGATAGATAGTAATTTCTGGCTTCAAGGTCAGTCAGTTAGTGTTCACATGCCAAATGAAATAGTATGCAACGGTAAAGTAGTAGATACACCATTTAAAGATTAAACTTTTGTACAAATATTGGATTATGTTGTATTTCCCATTTTTTGTATTTGTGCATTATAGACAAAAATTTATCATTTTCTAAAAATAAATTAAGCCATTTATGAATATTGGACCAGGGCTGATTATCAAACCAAGAACGATCAACGTTGGCGAACTGTCTAATGAATGGTAATAATGCATAATCAAAAATTTTAGGGCCATTACCACATAACCAGTTTTTACCTAAGAGCTTGATATTCAATTCATCTAGGAATTTACAAGCATTGTCCCTGCTACGAATTTTATCCATATCTTCTTTTTTAGAATATTTGTAATTATCAAGATTTTTTTTAAACTCGTTATCAATTGTTAATACAAAATTATTAAAATCATTTTCATCATCTATATCAAGTAAGTTTTCAGGGTCATTTTTGTTTAAGGCCCATTTCATAATATCAATACTTTCTTCAATTAATTTACCACTTCCTGTTAACAAGACTGGTACGGTACCTTTGGGAGATAGTTCAAGCAAGGTGGAGGGCTTATCTCTAAGTAAAACTTCTCGATGTTCGTATTCTATTTGGGCACTAAATATAGCTAATCTAGCTCTCATTGCATAAGGGCATCGTCTAAATGAGTAAAGAATCGAGTGTGACAAAATTAAAACCTTTGATGGTCAAATTATACCATTAACCTGTTATTATTTAACTTTTCTATCTTGGCAAAAGTAATCTCACCAGGCTGTTGTGGATTTTGAAAATCAACTTCAGCAAATTGCTCAGTTCTTCCCATACTTTCACTTTCCATTAAAATATTATGGTATTTACCAATCTGGGAGTTCAAATATTTTGATACTTGAGTAGCCCCTAAACTCCTGAGCAATTTAGCACGCTCTTTTATTTTAATACCATTCACTTGCGGCATTCTAGAAGCAGGAGTACCCTGTCTAGGTGAGTAGGGAAAAATGTGTAACCAAGTTAGATCACATTCATTTACTAATTGCATTGAATTTTCAAACATATCATCTGTTTCTGTAGGAAAACCGGCGATTATATCAGCCCCAAAAGTAATTTCTGGACGTATTTTTCTGACTGTTTCACAGAATAAAATAGCGTCGTCTCGGAGATGACGCCTTTTCATCCTTTTTAAGATCATATTATCGCCAGATTGCAAACTCAAATGAAAATGTGGCATTAATCTTGCTTCATTCGCTATTGCTTCCATTAAATTTTCATCAACTTCGATACTATCAATAGAGCTTATTCTTAATCTTGCTAAATCTGGAACTAGCTTTAAAATTTTCAGCACCAGATCACCTAATTTTGGTTTTGATGGTAGGTCAGAACCCCAACTTGTTAAATCTACGCCTGTTAAAACAATTTCTTTAAAACCATTTCCAACAAGGCGTTTAATTTGCTCAATGATTATACCTGCGGCAACTGATCTTGAATTTCCTCTACCGTAAGGAATAATACAAAAGGTACATCGATGATCACATCCATTTTGCACCTGAACATACGCTCGGCTTCGTGTTCCAAACCCATCAATTAAATGCCCTGCAGTTTCTTTAGCGGACATAATATCGTCTACTTGAATTCTTTCAGTTTTTCCAATGAAGTTCAGCTCTTTAGATAGTTCTTTCCAAGTTGAAGTTTTCATTTTTTCAATGTTTCCAAAAACATTTGATACTTCTGACATTTTGGCAAAAGTCTCTGGCTCAACCTGTGCGGCGCATCCAGTAACTATTATTTTAGTTGTGGGATTTTCTCGATGGATTTTACGGATTTCTTGTTTTGATTTGCGGACTGCCTCCGCTGTTACTGCGCAAGTGTTAACAACAGCAATATTTTCAATATTCTCATTTTTGGCTAGCTCTCGCATGGCTTCGGTCTCGTAGGTATTTAAGCGACAACCTAGGGTTACAAATTTGGGTATATTCATTGGATTAAAAATTCTTTGGTTAAAGTGCCATTAAATGAATGAGCTGTTGCGCCAGTCATCCATACACCGTCTGATTGCCAATTAACTTCTATTTGACCACCGTCAAGATCTACTATCACTGTATTTTGCGTTAAATTATTTCGGACAGCTGCAACAACGACAGCACATGAAGAAGATCCAGAAGCCAGTGTAATGCCAGAGCCTCGCTCCCAAACTCTTAACCTTATATGATTTTTTCCCACTATACTGGCAAACTGTACATTTGTTTTTTCAGGAAAAAGAGGGTGATTTTCAAACTTTGGCCCGAGTTTCTTGAGATCTATACTTTCAACGTTTTCCACAAAAAAAGTGCAATGAGGATTACCCATACTTGTTGCAGTTGGATTTCCTTCAATTGGTAATTTTAAAGTATCGATTTCTCTTGCTATGGGAATCTTATTCCATTCAATTTGAGGTGGCCCCATATTTACAGATATAATGCCCTTTCCAAGATCTTTGGCTACAAGCGTTTTACTGCCTGTAGTTAATTTTAACTCAGTTTTCTTAAGCTCATTCATCAAATATTTAGCTATACATCTGGTAGCGTTTCCGCATGTTGTTGATCTTGACCCATCAGAATTAAAAAAAATCAATTCTGCATCAGTGTCTTTACTATCCAAAATTACAGCTAATTGATCACAACCCACGCCTCTGTTTCGGTCTGAAATTTTACAAACTAATTCTTTGCTTAGGTCTATTTGTAATTCACGCTGATCAATGATTACAAAATCATTTCCAAGTCCATGCATTTTGATAAATGGAATTTCCTGCACTTTTTTTATTTCCTCTTAATATTAAATTGGGAATAAATTGATTATTTTTATGTAAAAATCTTTAATTTGGGTTATTTAACAAATTTTTAATAATACTTCAATTTGATAAACATTCCGGGATTTTGGGTAAATAGCCAACTTATTCATAAATATATAGATTTTCCCTTGACCAAACATTACACCACCGCTACGTAACCTCATTGTGTGGGCCCTTAGCTCAGTTGGTAGAGCAACTGACTTTTAATCAGTGGGTCACAGGTTCAAATCCTGTAGGGCTCACCATATAAATCTTAGATCTATTTCTTTTAATGGAGTGGTTGCGGCTAAGACCACAACGATATATCACAAATTATTAAGTATAATTTGATATTGGAGATCTAGATGAGTTTTCATTTACAACCAGTGCCCCCCGCAAGACCAAATAGATGTCAGTTATTTGGGCCAGCCTCAAGAGCTGCATTATTTGAGAAGATGGCTGGATCAAAAGCTGATGTAATTAATATAGATCTAGAGGATAGTGTTGCACCTAGTGACAAAATAAGTGCACGCGTAAATGCTATTAAGGCAATTAATGAAATTGATTGGGGAAAGAAAACTTTATCTGTGAGAATTAATGGCCTTGATACGCCATACTGGTATCGTGATGTGGTGGATTTAATAGAGCAAACTAATGGCCGTCTTGATCAAATCATGATTCCAAAAGCAGGTAATGCAAAGGATATTTATGCTGTTGATGCTTTGGTGTCTAGTATCGAGTCTTCAAAAATGATTTCTAAAAGAATAAATTTTGAAGCTATTATAGAGACAGCTGCAGGATTAGTTAATGTTAATGAAATCGCCTCATCAAGCTCGCGATTACAAGCATTATCATTAGGAGCTGCAGATTTTGCTGCATCTATGGGAATGCAAACTACAGGGATTGGAGGAACCCAATCCAATTATTACATGATTGAAAATGGTGAGATTGAAAGTGATCGTGGTATTCATTTTTCTGATCCTTGGCATACTGTTACTACTTCAATTGTTGCAGCCTGTAGGGCAAATGGATTATTACCAGTGGATGGGCCATTTGGAGATTTCTCTGATGATGCGGGATTTAAAGCTCAGGCACATCGATCTGCAACTTTGGGGATGGTGGGAAAGTGGGCTATTCATCCTAAGCAAATAGTTTTGGCTAATGAAATATTCACTCCATCTGACGAAGCAGTTGCTGAGGCGCGAGAAATTTTATCCGCTATGGAAAAAGCAAAAAATAGTGGTGAGGGTGCAACTGTTTATAAAGGGCGTCTTGTTGATATTGCTTCAATCAAGCAGGCAGAAGTCATTGTCCGGCAATCTGAATTAATGTTAGAGTAAGAAATAGATACATTTTATTTATCTAAAATGATATTTTGAAAATTGTTGTAGAGGCCTTGAAAAGTGCAAAATTATTTAGAATTTGAAAAGCCGTTAGCGGAAATAGAAGGTAAAGCTGTTGAACTAAGAGCCTTAGCTAAAACTTCTGAAGGAATGGATGTTGAAAAAGAAGCAGTAGCATTGGATGAAAAGGCAACCTCTCTACTTGTAAATTTATACGAAAATTTGACACCCTGGCGAAAGTGTCAAGTTGCAAGACACCCCAACCGACCACATTGTCGAGATTATATAGACATGCTTTTTCAAGAATATACGCCATTAAGTGGGGATAGAAATTTTGCAGATGATCACGCAGTAATGGGTGGCATTTGTCGTTTCAATGATCAACCTGTGGTAGTTTTGGGTCAAGAAAAAGGGTTTGATACTAAATCTAGGATTGAACGAAATTTTGGAATGGCAAGGCCTGAAGGATATCGAAAAGCTATTAGATTGATGGATTTAGCTGATAGGTTTAATTTGCCAGTAATAACTTTGGTAGATACTCCAGGTGCGTATCCGGGTAAGGGTGCTGAGGAGCGTGGCCAATCGGAGGCGATCGCTCGATCTACTGAAAAATGCCTTCAAATTGGGGTCCCTTTAATTTCAGTTATTATTGGTGAGGGTGGTTCAGGTGGTGCTGTTGCATTTGCCACAGCTAATCGCGTTTTAATGTTACAACATTCAATTTACTCTGTAATTTCCCCTGAAGGATGTGCTTCTATTTTATGGAAAGATGCAGAAAAAATGCGTGAAGCTGCAGAGGCTTTGCGACTTACCGCTCAAGATTTACTTAAGTTGGGGGTCTGTGATGGAATTGTGGAAGAGCCTAGGGGTGGTGCGCAGCGCGATAAAGAAAAGACAATAAAAGCAGTTGGTGATGCCATAAGTAAGGAGCTAGATGCTTTAAATTTATTGAATAGGGCTGAATTAATAAATGATAGGCGTCAGAGGTTTCTTGATTTAGGATCTAAAGGCTTAATGTCTTAAAGTGAGTTAAAAAAGTTAGCTATACCCTTTGGTACAGCTGGATAGAGCAGATCATTCCTAATGGTATAGATCAATTTAAAACAACATATACAAACTATTAGTATCTTTATAACTCCTTATTATTATAAGGTTATGTTGAAAATATAATTCAAGTTTTGTTATTTTATAAAGTATTGGAGATTATATAATGATTAAAAGTATATATATTGCGGGCCCATTATTTAACATTCATGAAACAAGGTTTTTAGAAGATATTGCTAAAGAATTAGAGAGCAATGGATATCAATGTTTTCTTCCACATAGAGATCAGTCAGGAATTGATGAATCTGAATTAGAAAAAACAGAAATGAGTGAAGCAACTAAAGATAAAATATTTAATAATGATTTAGATGCTCTTAAAGGGTCTGACATAACTGTTGCGTTAATAACAGGATGGGATATCGACTCTGGAACAGCGGGGGAAATAGGGTACACCTTTGCAAGTGGTAAACCCATTATTGCAATTGATGCTTCTGAAAGAAGATATAGAAATTTATTTGTCACAGGAATGATAACTACAACAGTGAATGATGTTAATGAAATTATTCCAGCAATAGAAAATATTATGGCTTAAGAATTTACTATTATGTATGCAGGTTAAGTTTTACAAAAACGAGAAGTATATTTCTAGATAATTATTCCCATGAGAATAATATACAGTTCCATTTGTAAACCATTTATTATAATTGAAAAGAGTGGTCCCATAGCTCAGCAGGATAGAGCACCAGATTCCTAATCTGGGGGTCGCAGGTTCGAATCCTGCTGGGATCACCATTGTTCAATTGATCTTTTGCCTTCCAAGGGCAAGGTTAGAGGTTCGAATCATCTTGGTGTTGCAATTTTTACCTCGTAAAATATTGGCTAGTATTAATAATAAGGAAACTTCGCATGAACGATACAACTGAAAGCTTAATAGCTCATCGATCAATAAGACAATTTACTAACAAAGAAATTGATAATGAATTATTGGTTCAACTCATTTCAGCTGGTCAAGCTGCTGCCAGTTCAAGCTTTCTACAGGGTGTAACCATTATTCGGATTACGGATAAACATAAGCGTGATAAGTTTTCCAAATTGGCAGGCGGTCAATCTCAAATTATCTCGGCACCTGAGTTTTTGGTTTTTTGTGCTGATTTAAATCGTTCCACACGTTGTTGCCATAAACATGGAACATCCCCAACAGAAGGCTTTACGGAGCAATTCATTATAGCTACGGTCGATACCGCTTTATATGCTCAGAATGTGGTTGTTGCGGCAGAATCAAAGGGTTTAGGTATTTGTTACATCGGTGCGATTAGAAATGATCCGACATTAGCGACTAGCTTATTAGATTTGCCAGAGAATGTTTATCCTGTTTTTGGACTTTGTATTGGTTATCCCGCTGAGAATCCAGAGGTCAAACCTAGGCTCCCAGTGTCAGTCATACTTAAAGAAAATAGTTATGATTCAAATGATGAGGAAGAACAAATTAATTTATATGACGAAGTTGTACGCAATTATTATGCGGAACGATCTGGAAATAAGAAATCACAGAGTTGGAGTGAGCAAATGAGTGGTCTGCTTAGTTCCCAAGCCAGGCCTCATATGCGTGCCTTTTTAGCAAGTCAGGGATTTGAGATGAAGTAATGGTTGATAACAAACTTCTCCCAGTTGTTGAGTTTTTCTTAAGTCCAATTGCCAACTACTTAAATGGTAGAAGAATAAGTGCAGATACTATTACGATATTTGGCTTTATTATTGGTCTTATGGCGGTGCCTTTCATATTCTTTGGATTTTTAAAGTCAGCACTTTTATTAATTATTTTTAATAGAATTTGTGATGGATTAGATGGAATTGTTGCCCGTATGAATGAGAAAACAGATAGGGGCGCATTTCTTGATATTTCGTTAGATTTTATTTTTTATGCCTCAATTCCTGTGGCTTTTGCACTCTTTGATCCTTCAAAAAACGCTATACCTGCGTTAATTTTATTATTTTCTTTTTTTGGAACAGGATCAACTTTTCTTGCATTTTCAATAATAGCTGAAAGAAAAAAAATTATATCGAAAGAATTTAACAAAAAAGGGTTTTATTATTTAGGTGGCTTAGTTGAGGGTACTGAAACAATCGTATTTTTTGTTCTAATGTGCTTGCTACCTAATTATTTCCCAATAATTGTTTATCTATTTAGTTTTGGATGCCTAATTACAACCATATTTAGATTAAAAATAGGGTATAGTGCATTTAATTAATGACTTTTAAAAAAATCACACTACGTGGATGATTACCGTTGTTAAATCTGGGACTTCTATGTGTTTACTGTCCTTAAATTGTTAATATTAACATCGAATTTTATAAGTTGGTGAGCTAAGGGTGAGCCAAGCGAATTTAGGATTAATTGGAGAGAATAAAATGATTAATTTAGTTAATAAGTTTGGAAAGTTTTCTATTCCAACGATAGCGCTGTTTCTAACGCCAATGATGGCATCAGCAGCTACAAATTTAAGTGAGACTGACTACGTAGGTATAAGTTTTTGGATAGTATCTATTGCAATGGTTGCCGCAACCGTTTTCTTTCTTATGGAAGCAAATAAAGCAGACGCAGGATGGAGCACCTCACTAACAGTTGCTGGGTTGGTAACTTTAGTAGCTGCCGTCCATTATTTTTATATGCGTGGTGTTTGGGTAGATACTCAAGCTTCACCTACAGTATTCAGATATGTGGATTGGATTATCACTGTTCCATTACAAATCATCGAATTTTACTTGATTTTGGCAGCAGTTGGAGCCGTTGCAGGTAATGTATTTTGGAAGCTTCTTGGTGCCTCATTAGTGATGTTAATTTTTGGATACCTTGGAGAGATTGGTGCTATGAATGTATGGGTAGCATTTGCTATCGGAATGGCCGGTTGGATTTACATCATTTGGGCAATTTTTGCAGGCGATGCTCAGGAGAAATTATCCGAAGCACCAGAGGGTGTTCAATCAGCATTTAAAGCTATGAGATTGATTGTGTTAGTTGGTTGGGCAATTTATCCAATAGGATATGTATATGGTTATGCAACAGAGGGTGCAAATGAAGCAGCTCTAAATGGTATTTATAATATAGCTGACTTTATAAACAAAATAGCATTTGGACTTATGATATGGTCTGCTGCAACGTCGTCAAGAAAAGCAGTTAAGTAAATTCTATTGTAAATTATTAAGGAATGCCCGCATTTGCGGGCATTTTTTTTGACTAAAGCGTATTTAAATCATTGGATTTTAATACGCTTTATATAAAGTGTTCTCATTACAAGTTTAGAAAACAAATATTAACTGGGATAATTTTATGGGAAGTCTTTCAATTTCGGAGGCCGCTTTTCAACTTAGCTTGAAAGATTTTGAAGAAGCAGCTTATCGAATTTCAAATGATGTAATTGTAACTCCTTTACTACCATTTGAGTGTGCTGATCGAAAACTAATGCTTAAGGCAGAGTGCTTACAAGAACTTGGTTCTTTCAAGATAAGGGCCGGTGCGAATGCAATTGAATCAGCCAATGAAAAAGATCTGATTAATGGTGTAGTGACAGCTAGTGCTGGTAACTTTGGTCAAGGTGTTGCTAAAGCCGCTCAAAATAGAGGGTTACCAGTTCATGTCATAGTTCCAGATACTGCGGCTAAGGTTAAAGTTAATGCCCTTTTAAATCTTGGAGCGAAAGTTACGACTGTGTCATTTTCTGATTGGTGGGAGATAATGATGACAAGATCAGCAGGTGTAGATGGGTTTTTTATTCATCCAGTTGCGGAGCTTGAAGTAATAATTGGTAATGGTGGGATTGGATTGGAAATTTTTTCTCAATGCCCTGATGTTGATGTTATTGTTGTACCTTTTGGGGGTGGAGGTATGATTTCTGGAATAGCTTTAGTAATGAAAGCGCTTGGAAAAACGCCACTTATAGTGGCCTGTGAAATAGAAAGCTCAACACCTTTAAAATCCGCAAAAAGCAAAGGTAAGCCTGTTAAGGTTGAGCGAGGAAAGAGTTGGATTGACGGCATTGGCTCAACAAGTGTTTTACCTGAGATGTGGCCTCTACTGGATAAGTTGGTTGACAAGGTAATAGTGGTTTCTCATTTGGAAGCTGAGAGGGCGCTTAGGTCTTTGTCTTCAAAAGCCCACTTAGTTTCTGAGGGAGCTGGTGCTGTAGCTTTAGCAGCTGCAATGAAACCGCAGTTTTCTGGTAAGAATGTTGTGGCCGTGATTTCAGGAGGAAACATTGATCCTAAGACTTACGGTGAAATTCTAAATAACAGCTATTCTTAATTTAATTTGAACTTATTAAAGTGAAGGCACCTCATAGATAATTATTTAAAAATTACCTTTCCATTTCGCCACTTTTCTTTTTTGTGAAACTTTCCATTTTCTTTATAATGTTCAAAAATGCCATCTTCTTTACCTCCTATATAATTCCCCTTGTAGGATAATTGCCCATTATCGTAATAATACTCCCAAGGCCCATCCAGCCAGTCATCTTTATAACTCCCCTTCCAATTAAGTTGCCCATTTTCATAATAAGATTCCCAAAAACCATCTCTTTTCCCATTTATTATTGTACCATTTTGTTGACCAGAAACATCACCAATAAATGGTATATCTGTAAATTTTTTATAAAAAATACCGTTCCGAATGACTAGATCATTTGGGGAAACGGTTTCACTGAAACCTAAGTGACTTGCCATAATAAAATCCTTCAAGGTTAAGATCAGAAATACTAATTGAAAGAAGACAATATATTTAAACTAAAGTGAAGAGATTAATATATTAGGTTCTATAGTATTATTTACTTACTGTATTACTGAATTATTTTTGATTTGATTGCTTATTTTTTTTAGTCACGTAATGTTATTTTAATTGTTGTTCACCTTTGGAGTCTGGTTTGTCAGCTACTGATGAAAAAACTGGTTACTGGGAGTATTCCTGGGATAACGGCCAAATCTATTTTAAGGGAAATTGGGATAATGGCGTGATGCACGGCGCCTGGGAGTCATATTACCCCACAGGAAAGCTACTAGGAGAGGGAAACTACAAAAACGGTCTTCGTGATGGAAAATTTTCTTCGTATCATGATAATGGAAATTTGGAGTATGAAGGGTGTTTTGAAGATGGGAAAAGAATAGGGTGTTGGAGGTTTTATAATAATGATGGTGGCTTGAGCAAAGAACAAAACTATAAGAATGGAAATGAATTAAAATAAATGTTATGTGAGTTTCTAAGTTTTAACGAATTAAAATTATATAATGGAGCAGTGATTTATGTATTCAGTTAAAAAACAGATTGGAGATATTGAATTATTTATTTTGAAAGATGGCCAAACTGAATTTGGGGAAGAAACTTTCTCAGGAACCACCTCCTCTGAGATTAGTTCGTTATTAACTCTGAACAACAGGAAATCAATTGAAACAAATTTCAATGCATTCTTAGTTAAAAATCGTAATAAAAATATCTTAATTGATGCTGGAGCGGGAACTCTTTTTGGTCCAG
>Ga0209091_10003676_pt1 | contig 12266 bp, 17 predicted proteins | sample ArcticOcean_MG_C_6_FD_187438 | JGI IMG/M metagenome (GOLD analysis project Ga0209091, IMG submission 187438) | Marine microbial communities from western Arctic Ocean - ArcticOcean_MG_CB8_128 (SPAdes) (version 2) | ecosystem: Environmental > Aquatic > Marine > Oceanic | place: Arctic Ocean...
GAGGGCGAGTTTGGATTCGCCGCCGCCAAACGGCCACTTGTCAAAGCCAACAACATCTCGATAATCACTTTTGTCTTTATTTTTTTCTGGACAATTGCTTTTGTTATGCCCTGGGTCGCTGCAAATGCTGCAATTGTATCGTCGATTTGATCCTTCCATGTCTTCCGATAGTGGCGTTGCATTTGATTGTTTCGGCGATTCCTCGTCTTCACTTTCAAAAAGCATCTCCATCACGTCATCTTTGGTGATGATCCCATATTTCAAAAGAAGTTGAATCTCTAATGCCCTATCGTGTGCTTCGGCAGTGTCCATCGCCTTCTGGATTGCCATAACACGTTCTGTAATTGTTTCAGTGGCTGGGATCGTGACAGTGGCTTCCTTGACAACTACTGGGCTCGGCATAATTTTAGCATAGTATTTGGGCTTCAACCAGTCCTTAGCGCAGTTTCCAGAAATTATTTGATATTGATTTGTTTTCTTGACTCTGGTTTCTATGGCCTCTGGATTAGCGCATATTTTGACCACCTGGGCGATATTGTTGACATTGGGAGTTTGACCCTTCAAAATATCATACAGGCCGCCTTGGACCTCCTTGGATGACAACCACCGACCTCGATTCTGATTTAGCACTGTGCAGATTGCCAAGAATTGCTTCATGTATGTGCGCCCTGTCAAGTTGGAATTAACGGCGGTGTTGCAGGGCTTGGAACAGTGTAGTTCCTTGCCAGCGTGTGGAGTTCCACAGATAATACATGGTTTTTCGGACTCTTCTGCTCCGAACATTCTGGCCATCATTTTCTGACGTCCAGATGGATAACCATAATTCATGGGAAAGAAATCCAATCCCAACACTGGGTGGGTATAGAGCGCATACACATATCCCTTAGCAGGGGCTGTCTCCATGAGAGCACTCAAAATATCGTGGATTTCCACCATACCCTCGTAATCCTGTTCCTGATCCCCAAGTATGTCGATCTCATTGTATTGCTCATCGATCTGAACTGTTACTGTGCTGGGATCTATTCCGCCCTCGACGATTAGGTGCGCCATGAATTGACTAACCAGTTCCATGGTGGCTTGCTGATCCTCGGTAATCATAAATCCTGGAGTTAGTGAGATGGCAACCATGTAATTGGAATTGATTCCCTCCTCTTCCAATGGCTCACGTTCAGTATCGTCAGGATTTAGGAATCGATAAAGGTCGGTATCGTATTCATCAGATTCGGCCAAGAAAACTTCTAATTTGCCTGCACCATCATCCCCAAAAGGAACTGTTTTGATGGACGATCCATAGACTAAAAAAATGTCCTTTCCATCATATACCCAACGATCTGGCATTGGATCGAGTGAGCGGACGTATTTCTCCGCCTGTGAAAACCTAACGCCCTCTCCCATAGAGGATGGTTCTCCTCACGACTACCTAAGTGTGATCAATTGATTGCAAATACCTATTTCCATCGGCAGTTAAGAAATACACGCTCCGACGACGTTTCCCGCCGGTGTGCAATTGGAGAACTTGAATTAGATTTCGACTTTTGAGTAGTGATAGTGGGTGAGATATGGCAGATCTGACGACTTGCATTGCCAAAGCAATCTCAGGTTGAGTATTTTCAATAGGACCCTCAAACATATTTTTCGGACCATTTGGGAACCTTTGCGAAAGATGGCGAAGGATATTAACGCAATTTTTGGGAATTGGTTTTTCATGATCCATCGGGATTGCCCCGGTTGGGTCTAACGATTTGATAATTACCACACCTTGTATAATACAATGACACCCGCTAAGAATGCCAAACAAGAAAAGACCGTTCTTAACAAAGCCATCGTATGTTGCTTTTGTTTTAACCAAGACTCCGCTTTGCCATCGTCTTTGCCTTCTAAATATAAATCCATTTTATTCATCACATTTGATACAAACTCTTCTAAATCATTATCCATAATTATTCCTCCTGGTGTGGCACGACATAGACTATTATTGAGTCAGCCCTGGCGTCATCTGGATAATTGTCACCACCAGTGGCAGTAATTACCATTAACTCATTGATGGGGATCCAAGGTGTTTGTCCAAACCCTGTGTATGTCTCATTCAATATGGTTAGATTAGCTCCTTCTGTCAATAATGTGTAGCTAATTCGAACATGTGTTCCATCATCCGGCTCGACTAAGCAACCTATGGAGGATCCGGATACATTTTGAAAACCATGCCAACAAATTGGTTCGGCATAATTGGGGTTGAATGTATTTGTTGACTCCACTTCCATGGAGCCATCCGACCCCTCAGAGAAATTGTATCCAAATCCCACTCCTGCGACGGTCATCAGTGCGATCACCGCATAAATTAAAGTCTTCATATTAGATCGACCTCGATAACATCCCGAATCTCAATGCGTTGCTTGCCCCGTTCCCTGGCGAGGGTTTGTCCGGCTTCCCAGTTGCAATAGCGATGGGCGATGCGAGCATTAGCACGTTCAGTGGTTCCTCCATCAACCCAAGCCATATGGTGGTCAACTACTGAATCACCAAGACTGGCGATCGGGTTGGAGCAAAAAGAACAAGTGCTGTCTGCATCAAACAAGTCTTTCTTGATTTTTTGGTCAAAGCATCGTTGCGGATCCTTGGCTACGGCATACGGGATCATCAATTCATTGAGTTCAATCAAATAATTAGTGGCACGTAGGATTTGCTTATCCAATGTTTGTTGACGGCCTTCGACATAGTGGAAGTATCGTGTCCTGCCGGCTACGATCGACACATCGTCATTGACGAAATAGACGAAATGTTCCTTAATCGTGGAAGCGGCTTCTCGTAGCTCCTTGCCACCATATGTCTCCATGAGTTGGGGGATTACCGATGAAAATAGTGTGTAAAATGTGGCTACCAATGGTTTGGTTTGGCGACCACCCAATGAACCCTGAGATAATTTCATGTTGTGCATGGCGAATGGTTTTTCTCCGTAGATGTCACGGGTGGTTCGAATCCATCGGCTAACGTTCTTGATGGACTCTTCCATGTCATAATCATCATCCATGATGATCTCCAATTTATGGGCAATTTGTTGAGATTTGTTACGTCCTAACTCAATGGATGGGTAGGCTCCATCCCAAGCAGGATCTGCAAATACCAGGTGGTAAATCAACATCTCCGTGGCCTCAAAGCGCAGATCATTGCGCTTGCCGCACAGACCCAACCACTCAGCACTACTTGCATATGTGGTTAGAGTTTCCCAATTGTCAAATGTGGCATAGGTGGCTTTGAAGAGTTCCATTGGCTTGAGATTCTTGGTGCCAGCGTTGATGCGAGCATAAATGTCTCTGGCTCGCCATTCCTCAGACTCGGTGAAAATATCACACTTGAGTTGGTAGTCGGTGAAACGATCCTGTAGATCTTCTGGAAGGTCTTTGAAGTATTGGTTATGGATTGCCGCGGGCGCCCCTGGTGCCCACTTGTCGCGATCGAGGTGTTTCTTACGGATCGGATATTCGTTGTTCATGAATCCCACCAATGTGCGGATACGTTGTTGACCATCCAAAACATCGTATGTGGAATCGCCGGTCGAGCACAGGTATAGGCTCGGAATGGGGCACTCACATAGGACGGACTCAATTAGACGAACACGAAACTTCTCATCTCCCTCACGAATGTAGGATCTTTGGTATAGTGGTGCGGGATCGACACGACCTCTGCGAATGCGTGTGTCAAACCAACCGACAGAGTAGGATTCGGTTTTACGATTTTCAACGGTGTAGGGTTCGATAGCAGCGGAGTCTTTATCGGACACAATTATGGGTTCTGACTATCACCCTTATGAGTGTGGCGATTCTCACACCGCTTGCAAACCCAACAAAGTGTGCGTCCACCGGGGAGACCCTTAGTGATGCGATCGCAAGTGTGATGGTGACATTCCCAAGGCATCTCAATCGCCTGCGTGGAATGGGACTACCCTGGTCTCGCGATTCTGGATGTTGTAGACTGTGACCAAACATTTCTTAGCTCGGTATCCAAGCATGTTCATGAAATCGGTTTCATCCTGGAATGTGCTGGACACCAACAATGGCATGCCCCTGTGCCACTCGACTTGGTGTGCATGTGTGTGGCCAGTAACGAAAACATCTGGCGCCTGTTGGATTACCATCTGATCCTCCTCTTCAGGACTGAGTGCATTTCGCTCACCCCACATTGGCGCTAAGTGTCGCTTCTGCAACATGAGCTTCATAGCCTCAGCAGGATTCTCGTAGGTGACGTGTTCCATTCGCGGAACAATGTCGTCGATTCCTTTGCCGTGGTATGAGAGGACATCGATGCCCGACAGATTCACTCGGGCAGGATTCCCGACGTGCACTGTCGAATTGAACCGTTGTTGGATCAACGGCTCGAGAGTCGGCTGCGGCTCTGCTGGCCTCACTGCATCGTGGTTGCCTGGTAAAACGATGGGTGTGACTGTCTCAGGTAATTCATCAAGTTTGCGAGCAAAGAACTCGTATTGATCATAGACATCTGTCATGTCGGTTTTGTATGAATGATTCTTATTGATAGATCCTCCGAGATTACGTTCATGGCCTGGATATACGCCAACCCCGTCAACAACATCTCCTGAGCAAACTAAGTATTTGACGTTCTGAGCAGTTTCCTCATCGCTGTTCAACCAACCCATCATTTTGTCCCACTCGGTTTCCATGAACTCTTTGGAACCCATGTGCAGATCTGAAATGAAAGCTATTGAAACGGGATCGAACTCAGCACCCCCTTTGTTGACGTTCGTGTGGAGGATTTCTGGCATTTGAACACGTTCACACCAGAACAATGTTGGACCATCTGCCCCTCCAAATTGCCTAAAGGATCCTGTGACTCCAATAACTTCATCCAGGACAATGGTTGCAGAGAGTGGGTTGGACGAGGGGATATAGATTCGCATTGAACTGGTTTTGTCCTCTAAATCGACACGAAGGTTTCCAGTTCCTGTGCGGCCAAGTCCTGCGACCATTCCGATCAGATTAACCGACTTAGTGTTGCCTCGGGTTGAGGTGTATTCCCACTGTCGTGTCCGAATACGATGGATTGGTGCAGTCTCAACGAAACCACACTGACGTCGCATAATTTTATGCAATTTGTCAAAACGATCCTGGAACATGCCTATGATGTTATCAAGAGTTCCTGATGCTTCCGATTGCCCGACAGCGAATCCTTTATCGATGTTGGTGTTGTAATCCGTGGCCTTATGTTTCCAAGAATCAAGGTGTTCATCGATTCGCGGAGCCCTCCAACCACGAACTGATGTCAAAGAACATCACCGAGAGTTTCTGCTAATGTTTCAGCAGCTTCTTCGGCATCCTCGAATGAAGCACACCCTGTGATGACACACTTGCCTGATGAGAATATCAAACAAACTGCTTCTCGACCATTGATTTCCTGGCGATAGATGAGACCAGGGAATTGTTCTGGCTCATATTCTGTCTTCGCGAATGGTAATTGGACTGAGAGTAATTTGAGATCCAAGTTGCTACCGATCTGGTGAACGATTACCAAGTTACGAAGGGCGATGTCGTGAGGATGATCCCAGATCTCAAAATCTCCGCTAACCAATTGTTCACGCATAATTGCAAATGCCGATTCAATGTCCTCGACAGTTCGTGCACCGACGACAACTGATTTTCCGCTGGCGAAAGTGAGGATGGTGGCCTTGGGCATTGGTTCGGTTCGACCCTTAGCACTGTGTTCCTTCATTTTCCAAATCATGCCAGGGAATTGTTCCGGTTCAAAAATGATACCTATGTGGTCTGCGAGCTCTGTGAGGTCGAGAGTGCTGGCATATTGGGTGCTTGCGACGATGTTGACAACTTCTACCATGTGTTGACCTGGGCGCTGGCACCTACTTAAGCAAAGTGATGCGAGTCAGCCTATGATTTCTCCACATTTTCTGCAGGTGGTTGGATGGCAACCTGAATGTCGAGGGCAAGGATCTTCGCATTCACACTCATCCGGCATAGTCTGTGTTATACTAAGAGCTACTTAAGATAGATGTTTGGAAACTCGGTTCCAAAATATGTTGAGTATTGATTGATAATCCTGGTCGCAATATGCGTGTTGGTCTCGAACAATTCTGACACCTTCCCGACGTTCATGCAAGTAGGAATCAGGAGATATGTGGCTAAGGAGTGTAGCGGGATTTCCGCAAACGGAACATTTGACATTGGGTCGGCATCGTTTCATACGGTATTATTGTCGTTCAACGACTTCAAGTAATCTACAATTTGCATCAGCCATAAGCCGGATCGAACTCATCTGCTGGACGGACTGCAGATTGCAATGTGTAAAATTGTTCAAATGCTGCTGGAACGAAATCTGAACAAAATGCTTCGGCGATTCGTGGATGGACTGCTTTCGTGTTTGAGGAGATTTTTTCAGCAACACACATTATGATTTTCTGGATCATGGTGGCAACCGAGTCTTCTTCCAAAACAGTGTCGGTGACTAAATTGGATTGAAAGCACTCCAACACATCCTCATTGACCCGGCCCCCATAGGATCCGTCTTCCTCATGAGTAGGGCTGGTGAAAACATATTCGTAGATCCGTTTAGTTTGCCGATCCACTTGTTCTCGGGTGAATGTCGTGCCATCAACAGATACTGAATCCTTGTCGGTCATAGTTAGAGATGAGTAGGCTCCTATCTAAGGGTAATTCATTCCAGATCGAAATTGACGTTCTCAATAATAACTTTCTGAATACGTTTCTGACCTGGGAGATGACCTTTGATCGTAATCGACTTTTGCCCTAAAGCAACATCTCGAACTCGACCAGTTAGGATACAATCCTGGATGCAATATCGAATGACTTCTCCATACCGAGATTGAGACCAGGCGATCGGTGCTTCTGCTGCCGGCATCAATTTATGATCCTCAGGATCAGTCCCCAATAGCATCTCACACAGTGTGGATAGGTGGATACGCAGGCCAGTCTGCTCAAATAAGCGGGCACAGGTATCGATATGCAGGTTGTCTCCTGCATACCTGCTTATCTCTTCTGCACATCCCGCACCCCCTTCCTGCATAGGTTTGGAGAGGATCGGTAGATCGAATGAGGTTCCGTTATGCGTGATAAGCGGGACTCTCTGCTTATGCCACCTGCTTAAATCGCGGTAAAGTGCTGCTAATGGTCGGATGGTCATATTGTCGACTTCGCCCATATGTGCAACTACCTGCCCATAATCCCGCACATAAACTAGGTTGGCCTCGCGGGGGTTTTGCAAACCTTGGAGGTGCACACAGGCACATGAAATTACCCATCCAGTGGGGTCTGAGAAGGATAATCCTTCTGCCGCCATGTCCAGATTCATGGTTTCAATGTCAAGTATCGCCGCCAGGGGCTGAGGATCATTCATCGTGGGTCTCACCATCGGGTGCTGAGAATACGACCTCGATAGATTCGGTGGATACTTTGAACTCGCCTTCGACTTCGCCAGCCTTGACGGTGCATCGTTTCTTGGTGGCTTCAATAACAGTTCCTCGAACCAAAACGCCCTTGCGGACTTCGGTTTCGACCAAATCTCCGATCTTGATCTCAGGGTATTCCTTTCGATCCTCAATCAGAGCTTTGATGGCTTCTGCCAACTTACCCAATTCTGAGATTTCTAATGCTTCAATTTCGTCAATGATGGTGTCTAATGTTCCAGTCATGAATCAAAGGGAGTGCCAGCACCTACATGAATGAATCGGGTTGGGTGGTAGCCCCGACCGGATTTGAACCGGTGTCCGTGGATTCAGAGTCCACGATGATGGACCACTACACTACGGGGCTATGAATCAGTCCTCTCGCCCACGTATCATCTCAGGATAACTTGGAGCATAGATGGTTCTGAGGTTTGACCGCTCAAGATTGCTTAATCTCTGCTCAACCTGCTCAATCCTTTGCAGGATCTTGCGTAATAGTTTGCACACATCACAATCGTCTTCCGGCATATCAGCACCCCTTGTAGTCGTCAATTCGAGCCTGTCCTTTCATGATCTGCGGCTGAGATGGGATTTCGATCCCTGCAATCTCAAGCGCCGCTTCAAGTTTGGAAACACGCTCTGTGAGTGCCTTGATTTGGTTTGATAATGCTACACACATTGCCTGGGTAGCCAACGGCATATCACTCATTCCTCATCACCCACGTCGTTGGGCTCGTCAAGCATCCAATCCCATTCTCTTTTCATCATTCTTCTTCGCCTCCGGCAAGTGTTTCTATCATGATGGGAACTTCAACTTCTTCAGCGATCTGGGCACGCTGTTTCTTTGACAGTTTCTTTGGCTGTCGGTATCCGCGTCGCGGTCCACTAACATCACGTGCGATCGTCTTGACAGGATTTCCAAACTCATCGCATTTGGCACGGTGAACTGGATCGACAACCTCGTTGTCGTCTGAATATGTGGTGCAAGACCTACAAAGACCTGGGTATGATGTCAAGATCCTTTCTGAAGCTGGGCATTGGGGGCAGGCGTATTTTCTCATATCTGTCATGCTGTTTCCTCCTGAAGTAGGCTGGCGATGAAGTCTGGGAGCGCGATTGAAACGCCCTCGTCATGTTCATCCTCTTGAATAAGAACCCTAACCTTGGTGTCGGAAGGGGGTAAATTGAGCAATACTATGAACAGTGCCTCAGGATACTCTCCCTCTGAATCGAAACGAATGCAACCGGCTCGTGGGTATATTGATAATTTGAATTGATCCCCATTGGGTGCTTTTGCTGTGCAATCGTCCTCATCATATTCGATCTGCAATGATTCAAGCAATTCAATCATTGGTGGCCAATTACCAGAAGTCTCTGGATCGTAGTCGAGTGTTAATGTGGGCATAATCAACCAGACCTCCTGCACCTATTTCAAACATTACTGTGAAACTTTTGTTTTGAGAGTCTGTGTGCAAGCCAGATCTCGAAGTATGTCTGCATCCAATCGTTCCCAGGGGAATTGAACAACCGATCCTTCTTGGTGAATGGCGCTTGGTGTTCGACCAAAATGACCGCCATGTGCGGCAATAGAGAAGTTAGTCGACCTGAGATTTAATCGATCAATGATTGCGTTCGGTGTGAAGTCAAACAATGATTTCACTCGGTTGCAAATAGATTCATCTGAAATGATTCCTGTGCCGAATGTATCTACGTGGATTGAGACTGGTTCTGACCACCCAATGACGTAAGCCAATTGGATCTCGCAACGACTTGCAAGCCCTGCGGCGACCACATGCTTGGCTGCCCAGCGGGCGGCGTAGGCGGCTGAACGATCTACCTTGGTAGGATCCTTTCCAGAGAAAGCACCCCCGCCATGTCGGGATAATCCTCCGTAGGTGTCAACAATGATCTTGCGGCCAGTCAAACCTGCGTCTGCACGCGGTCCCCCTACTACGAACTTGCCGGTTCCATTGACAATGACATCAGGTCGAGATTTGACTCCGAATTGGTCATACATCAAGTCTCGAACGACTCCATTGGCATAGCTTTGAACTGTAGCAAGTGCGACGTCTTCATGGTGTTGTATTGCTAAAATGACTCGGTTAATCCCAACGAAATTGTTGTTATCGTCATATTCTGCGGTGACCTGGGATTTGAGATCCGGGCCGAACTTGCCGGCCAAAGGGTGCCCAGGATCTGGATTCTCAAAAGCCACCAACAAACGATGTGCCAATATGTGGGGAATTGGTGCCAATGCTGTGCGAATCTCGTCAGCAGCTCCTTGGAGACGTAGGGTTTCATTAGTGGCATAACCAAACATGATTCCTTGATCTCCGGCACCTCCGGTATCAACACCTTGGGCGATGTCTGGAGATTGTTTTGATATGTAGTTGAATATGGTGACGGATCGGTAATCGCAACCCTTTGACCAATTATCATAACCAATATCCTGGAGTGTAGATTTGACCAATTTCTCGAGGACTTCTTGAGTTAATTTGGCTCGTGTGGTGATCTCGCCGGCCAATACTACATTGCACCAATCTGATCCTCCTTTGATTAAAGTCTCGACTGCAACCCTGGAGTGATCATCCTTTCGCATACAATAATCGACAATCTTGTCGCTGATTTGGTCGCATACCTTGTCAGGATGTCCCCTTCCTACGGCTTCTGCACTCATTAAATTGTCATTTTCCACTGTCATCATCTCCTTTGCGACCCACGAGTGCATCAATATCCGACCTACGAATCCTGACAGCGGCAGAACGCCCATTACCCAATTTTAGGCAAGGGAGTTGACCGTTGCGTATGTATGATCTAATTGTCGATTCGCTAACCCTCAATAATCCAGCTACTTCGCTGATGGTGAGGAACTCATGATCCATGGTATTAGGGTTGAGCAACCACCTATATCAATTAACGGGGATGTTCATCAGATAACGAGAGTGTTCAACGAATAGCGAGAGTGTTCAACAATTAGATCGCCCACTTGCCAGATGATAGCCAATTGATAACGCCAGCAATGGAGCGATCATCATCTGTTATTTGAGCATGGTTCGGATCAGCGGCATCAATTAGATGCAGGTCTTTGCCAGAGATGATGAAGTTCCATGGACGGATGTCTCCGTGAGGAAGACTTGGTGGATCCATGAGGATGAGGCTTTCTTCGAGTTGAGATTCAGTAGGGGATATGCCACCATAATGTCGGAATGTGACGAGGTTGATGCCATGGATCCAGTCACGTTCTTCGGGTTTATTATCAAAACGGATGGTTTTCTGTGTGTCGTCGGAGATGATTGCATGACCAGGGACAAGATCTGGTGGGCAACCGATATACCGTGCACCGAATCGACTACGGGTCTGGCTCATAGAGTAAATGTCGCGGACGGAATTGGCTAAATGTGACTTCCCAGTCCCCAAATGCTCCCAATCAGATCCTATTGAGGTGGTTTTGACCTGCTCTTGGCCACAGGCATTGCCTTCGTTGGCGACCTCGAGCAAAACGTGATCTCCCAATTCCCGTATCAATCCGATGGTATCATTGACATTCCCATCAATATGGTGAACAATAGACATGGCCAAAACTAGGTCAAAATGCTCCACTTTAGCAAGTTCCCTTAGTGAGTCCTGGGTGAAACGGTGTTTTAGCACGATGGCATTTCCGCAATCATTTGCTTCAACCAGACGAGTTAGCTCGTTGAAGTATTCGGGCACGAACTCGCCCATGACTGAAACACAGTCAAAGTCTTCCATCAATCGAATGCTGAAATAGCCATAATTGGCACCGATGTCGAGGACTGTGAATGGTCTATTGAACCGTTTTGCGTATTCTTTGATGATCTCATAGCGATCGGCACATTCCCGAACTCCAGAGATTTCTTCGCCCTTGATCCACCTGGATTGGTAGTCTTCCATACCTGTTCGAATGGATGGCACCCACTTAAAGGAAGTCCTGGAGGAACGCAATTAGGTCATTAACGGCTATTTCCTGGGCATCTCGTAATTCTTCCACCCTGGCCGCCGCCTTAGCAACCCACTCATCGCGATCCTCAAGAACCATCTCTACGGCCAGAGACCAAGTATCGGAATCATCAAATGGACTTAATGTGAAAGCACCCTCTCCGACACCTTCGACGGTGGCAGGATGGTTAGTGGAAACCACAGGCACGCCGCAAGCCATGGCTTCGACGGGCACCATCCCATAACCCTCGAACTTACTTGGGAACAAAAGAAGGTCTATGCTGGCGAAAAAGGATCGGATGTCTGGGACGAAATCCAGGATCTCCAGATCACACTCACCGGATGCGATCGAAGGCTCCACCAACTCCATCAAACGACGCTTGGATTCATTAGAATAGCCTCCTCGTAGCCAAAGGTTGCTGGTATCTCGATCTGCCAATGCTACGTTGTATGCAATATGGCCACCCTTATGCGTAATCGGATTGACGAATCCTATGGATGCCCGCTTTCCTTCAAATGGTTCTACGGATTCGGCATAGTGATCGAAGTCCATGTATGGTCTAAAAACGAATCCTGCCGACTCATTGAATGGATTTAGGTGGTCTAATGACCATTGCGAGCACGAAATGAGGTAATCTGGGCGATGGACAGTAGGGATCTCAAAATCGGTGTTAAAGGCATCCTCTGAGCCCTCATCCTGGGCAGTTTTGATCTCTAACTTGAATGCCTCGCGAGCATCGTCCCAGTCGCCACCCGCCATTAGTGTCTGGGCGTGTATGCGGGTAGTAGTGAATCCTAAGTCGTAATGGACAAAACCGTAATTGAGCCCTATTTGACGCAATCTATTGAACACTGCTGAAATGTGCTCAATACCGCCGCTGTT
>Ga0209091_10003687_pt1 | contig 12232 bp, 14 predicted proteins | sample ArcticOcean_MG_C_6_FD_187438 | JGI IMG/M metagenome (GOLD analysis project Ga0209091, IMG submission 187438) | Marine microbial communities from western Arctic Ocean - ArcticOcean_MG_CB8_128 (SPAdes) (version 2) | ecosystem: Environmental > Aquatic > Marine > Oceanic | place: Arctic Ocean...
TAAAAACAAGAAAGAGAAAAAATAAATGTCAGTACAAACTATGTCAATGTCTGCTTATCTAGTATCTGCGATATTCTTTATACTGGCTTTAAAGGGATTATCGTCACCAACATCTGCCAGACAGGGTAATTTATTTGGAATGATCGGCATGGCTATTGCCGTTGGAGCCACTTTGTGGATTGGACAGCATTTAATAACTTTATTTATATTTGTGCCATTACTGCTTGGTGCATGTATTGGAATATTTGCAGCAAAGACAGTTCAAATGACCAAGATGCCAGAATTGGTAGCATTAATGCATTCTTTTGTAGGCTTAGCGGCAGTATTAATTGCTATTGCGGCAGTATTAAACACGGGGGAGACCCACTCTGTCGTTCAAAGGTTTGAATTATTTATCGGCGCGTTTATCGGCGCCATTACATTTACAGCATCTGTAATTGCGTTTGGAAAACTATCAGGAAAGTTTGGAGCAAAAGCTATTGTATTTAGAACCCAACATTGGATTAATTTACTGTTAGCTTTGGGTATGATTTTGTTTGGAACAATTTTCTTCCAGACCGAATCACTAAGTGCATTTTTTATTATGGTTACAATTGCACTAATTCTTGGAATCACATTAATTATTCCAATAGGTGGGGCAGATATGCCAGTTGTTGTTTCAATGCTTAATAGTTATTCTGGCTGGGCAGCTGCCGGTATTGGATTTACTTTAAATAATTCAGTATTAATTATTGCAGGGGCCTGCGTAGGTTCTTCTGGTGCAATCTTGTCTTACATAATGTGTAAAGCAATGAATCGATCGATTATATCTGTAATGCTAGGTGGTTTTGGGTCAGATATAGCAACAGATACAACATCTCAGAATGAGAAGCCAGTTAAATCAGGCTCTGCTGACGATGCGTCATTTTTACTAACAAATGCAGATACAGTAATTATAGTACCAGGTTATGGTTTGGCAGTTGCTAGAGCTCAACATGCATTACAAGAATTAACCTCAAAATTACTTTTAAAGGGGATTGATGTTAAATACGCAATTCATCCAGTTGCCGGAAGAATGCCTGGTCATATGAATGTTCTCTTGGCAGAGGCAGATGTTCCTTATGAACAAGTTGTAGAGATGGACGATATTAATAGCGAATTTGGGCAAACAGATGTCGTACTTGTTATTGGAGCTAATGATGTTGTTAATCCAGCAGCCAAGACACCAGGCAGTGCTATTTATGGGATGCCTATTCTAGAAGCGCAAAAAGCAAAAATGATTATAGTTAATAAAAGATCAATGGCACCAGGTTATGCTGGTCTTGATAATGAGCTTTTCTATTTGGATAAAACTATGATGGTTTTCGGCGATGCAAAGAAAGTTGTAGAAGAGTTAATTAAAACAATCGATTAAAAAAGGCTTATAGCAATAAGCCCTCTTCAGAAAATTATATATTTACTCAGATGTGAGTGGGGGTAAATCAGCAGCAGTTGTAGTAGCTATGCCATCACCGCCTTGATAAAAAGAATAAGCGTAGTACCCAGCTAAAGCAACAATGACCAATACGATAATATTTTTTAACATAATTGAATCCTCTAAAAATTAATCACAGAACAACACTAACACACTATAATTAAAACATAAATTAAAAATAAAAGACATATGGATAACATTACACAAATATACTTCGATACTTATTTCACAGAAATTATAGTAGTAATACTAGTTCTATCAATAGGAATTGTAATTTTTTCAATTTTTTATGTAGTGTTTAATTCATCAGATAAAGAAGTAATTAAAAAAAAAATAAGTATGAATAAAAAAAAGATAGAAAGTATGAAATACACCAAACAATTTCTAAAAGGTGTCGATGGTATCGATTTAGATTTAAAGGTAAATCATAAAAAAAAATCATAGGTTGAACGCTTCTAATAACCCATCAAATAAAAATAATGATAAAAAGGTGGCCCGGTATCGCTCGGGCCCAGCGGTAATAGTGCTTCTCAGGAGGAAATAAGAACTACTACACAGTATTGACGTATACAATCAATAAAAGGTCAGTTTATTATGATAATTAGATAAAACTAATGAATATCCTGACTTATAAGATAAAGGCATCGTCTAAGAAGGAACAGGGGAAAGTATGCAGCCAGAGCAGATTATAGAACTACTGGAAAGTAATGAGGGATTAAACCGAAAGAAGGGCATAGAAGAGTTATATCATTTATTAATACCTCAAAATAAAAATAAAACAAGTGGTTCTCCATTTAATCATACAAAATTATGGAAACATATTCGAAGACGAACATGGGATGCTGATGAAGCAGATGAAATTATAACTAATTTTTTTGAATATATAATGAGGCGGTTTAATTCAAGCGGAAAACAAATTTTGAGCACAGAAGACAGTAAACAAGAGAAAAAAGCACCAAAAATAGAAAATTTAGAGGCTTTTGCCTTCTGGAAATGCGGATTATTAATAACAGACTATGAAAGAAAAATGGGGAGACAAAGAGAAAGAGAAGTTGTGGCAAATTTGGAGGATTCGATTCTCGAAGGATCAGATTTATCAACAAAAGAGTTAGAAGAGCATAAACAAGAAGAAATTGTGGATTGCATTAAAGATAAATTGAAGCAGTTCAGTAAAGAAAAAAGTCCAGATGGAGCAGAAGTCATTGGTATGCAATTAAGTGGAACCCCTATTATAGAAATAGCAAAATTAAGAAAAAAAAGTATAAGTGCTACAAAAGAATATATAAGAGTTAGTAAAATTAGAGCAAAATCTTATCTAGCTCCTTGCGATAAAATTAATACGTATTCAAAAGCAATCGAGAAATTAAGGAAGAATTAAAATGGCAAAAGAAACAATAAAACAAAAGCAATGGGTTGATATTTTTGATGGTAAGAAGGTCAAAGATGTTGACAATAAAACAAAGCTTAATGCAAGGATGGCACGTTCAGCAATAATGGAAAATGAAGAGAAAATTGAGAAAGAATGGCAATCAAAAGACCATAATAAATTATTGAAAAAAATATTAATAAAAGCAGAAAAGATAGGATATTTAAAAAGCCAATCATTTGATTTAAAAAAATTCATAAAAAATAAGAGCAATTGGTTTGCACCATTATTAATTGGGGGGAGTTTCTTTGCTTATGCTATGAAAGATGGAATGCACATAACAGATGCTCAAGAAGTCCCGAATACAAAAATTGAAGTAACTGAAACTTTTTGGGATATCGTTATGGATGAAACAGGAAACAGGCTAACTGCTTTTTGGCCAACACAAAGAAAAAAGATATCGAGAAAAATAGTTAAAACGGCTCGCTGCTCATCTGAAATGTTAACCTTAGATGGTTGCCTTATGTCACAAAGTAAACATCAAGCACAATTTAATATAGGATTAATTTATGAGCAGGGATTGGGTGGGATTGAAAAAAACCCAAAGAAAGCTTATGAGTGGTACAAAAAATCAGCCGCTCAAGGGAATCAAAGAGCAAAGTTTAATATTGAATATATGATAAATAAGAAAATGATAAATAAATAATTGTATTAGCCTGACTTTTAAATAAATGGTTACGTCTTATAGATGTAACCATTTTTTTTAAGGAAAAAATAATGCAACTCAAAAAAATAGTATTAGTCTTAGTGCAACTAGGATTGGTGTCGGGAATTGGCGTGACTGTAGCGAAACAAAATGAAGCGCCCATTAAAAAAATTACTCAAACAAGCAGTGTTAGTCAAGAAAGTTGTAAACAGGAAAATTTTTGGACTACCTGGTTTGATAACTCAAACCAATTTAAAGGATTTGGCTTACCGCCAAGCCAAAAAGAAATTTCAAAAGCACAATATAGGTTTGCAGAAAATTATCATACTGGCACAGTATTAACAAAAGATTATCAACGTGCCTTAAATTTATTTAAGCGTGCAGCTAACTCAGGGTTGACCCAAGCCAATTTCAAATTAGGGCTCATTAACCATTATGGTCAAGGCAAGGTAAAAGATTTATCAGAAGCTTATGCTTATTATGAAAAAGCTGCTCTACATAATAGCCCTGAAGCTCAATTCAATTTAGGACTAATGAATCGATACGGACTAGGCCGAAATAAAAATCAATATAAAGCATATGAATGGTTTTCAAAATCAGCAAAAAAACAAACAACTTTAGATATCAATCAATGCCAAATTACAGTAGATGGAGTTACTGAAGCACAGTTTAATCTAGCTCAAATGCATCACTATGGAATTGGTACGATTAAGGATACGACGTTAGCTGCTCAATGGTATGAAAAGTCAGCATCAAACAATATGAAAGAAGCACAATTTAATCTAGCAAAATTATTGCTAACTGGAGAGGGAATTAACTATGATTTTGATCGAGGTATGGAAAATTATAAGCTTGCAGCAGAACAGGGACTTGCTGAAGCACAACTTAACCTGGCTCAAATATATCACTATGGACCAAGCCACATCCAAGATTACTTTAAAGCGTATGCATGGTATAAAAAATCTGCCAAACAAGGAATGTATGAAGCAGAGTTTAATTTAGGCTTGATGGCCCATTATGGCCGAGGGACCAATCAAGACTATGTTCAAGCTATGAATCATTACATGAAGGCTTCTTCTAAATCAATTCCTGAAGCTGATTTAAATATTGCGTTTTTACATCACTATGGTTTAGGTACATCAGTGAATCTTGATAAGTCTTTTAAATATTTTACACAAGCAGCAAAGCATAATTTTCCACAAGCACAGTACCATTTAGGACTCATTTATCAGAATGGACAGCCTGTAAAAAAAGATTTAGATCAAGCAAATTATTGGTTTGAAAAAGCTGCAGAACAAAATTTAGATGAAGCAAAATTGATGACCGCAGCTCTAGCTTTAAGAGAGCCAAAAAATGTCGATTTATATATAGTTAACTAGGGAGAATTATGTATACACGCAAAAATTTTTGCATGGCCTTATTAATTGTATTGGCACTGTCTTTTTTAGTGCAAGCAGTTGAGAGTGGAAACCAAAAAAGAATTGAAAGGATTAATGTTTCAGTTCAGTAGATTTCTCCGTGGGAATGGGGGCTTTTGCCTTCCCTTTCTTTTTTTAGTATTAGTACTTTTATTTATTTTGATTGGATGTTCAACGCCTATGGTTGAAGTTGGAAAGGTAACCGTTGTAATTCAAGAACCAATTAAAAGCCCTTATAAAGGAGAAGTGTAATGAAATTAGAGAGTGCTTTTGTGTTCATACTTATTGTTTTTATGTTTGCTCTGCCTTTCAGCTACGCTAATGCTGCAGACCCTCATGAAATTAAATATAAAAATTGGACTGTTGATTTTTTTATTGATGACATTATAAGATATTCTACTAATGGCTTGAGTGTCAATGGCCATATATTCGGTTGGCTCATAAGACCCGGGGCATGTGATGTAGATGTTCTTTATTTAGCAATATCCACATATGAAGCAAATGCTGCTTACCTTAAGGAAAGTCTTAATGGGAAAATTATCCCTTTAAAAGTCTCTTTTCCCGAAATAATTAAAATTCCTGAAATAGTAAAAATTAAAACAGACTTTGTATCAGCGATAGATTTTACCCCTATATTAACTGTAGCAAGTTTTTCTCATTTTCATATGGGTCGTGCACTTGATTTAAGAATGAGAGAGTTAAAAAAAATAAAAATTGAAGTTGATTCTCCTTTTTCTAAATTATTTGATGTTACATGGGATGAATATGATCTAAATGGATATGTTGCTGCTAAACAAAAAGCACATGAAATCTGTGAGCAACATAGCATTAAGATTATGGCATCAAATTAGTATACCCAAGACTTGAGTGGGGCAAATAACCATGTCAATTAATAATAGGCACATTCCTGGTGTTGTTTTTATAGCTTATTTATTAATACTATAATTGATGTATACGCTATTAAGCATGGTTTATATATCTTTATATGTTAATAGTAAAAGAAAGAAAATTTCTAGTAAGATGTACATATGAATCCTCCCCAAGGTACAGAAGAATGGCTTAAAAAAAGACTAGGTAAGATTACTGGATCGACTATTCATAAAATTATGTCAGCAAAAGAGAATTCATCAACAAGATCAAAATTACTTCAAGATTTAATTCTAGAACGTCTATCAGGTTCTCCTGCTAAAAATATCGTGACAGGCCCAATGGCTAGAGGGTTAGAGCTAGAATCAGAGGCGAGACAAGCTTATGAGCTAAAAAATCAAAAAGTAACCCTTACTGGGTTTATTGACCACCCTACTATAAAAGAGGCGGGGGCAAGTCCTGATGGTTTAATTGGGGATGATGGTTTAATTGAAATTAAATGTCTTAATATAAAAAATCATAATGAAATTGTACAAAAAAAATTTTTACCTAAGCAATACAATCTTCAGATTCAGTTCCAATTAGCATGCACAAAAAGAGCATGGTGCGATTTTGTAGCTTACCATCCTGAATCTGATCAATCACTTTACGTAAAAAGAGTTTTGCCTGATGATGAATTAATAAAACACATTAATGAAAAAGCAATTATTTTTGTTGGTGAAGTAGAAGAAAAATATAGAGCAATGAAAGTAAGAAATTCAGAGGAGCTTTATAAATATTTATAAATAAATTTTTTTATGATTAACTTAAAAAGAAATAGCAAATTAGAATTAGTCGAAGCAAAAGGTATGCGAAGCCGTGCCTCATCAATATATAGCCCTAATCAATCAGAAGATTTTAAAGTTAGTCGTGGTAAATTTAACGATTTTTTAACCTGCCAAAGATGCTTTTATTTAGATCGTGTAAAAGGTCTTCAAAGACCTGGTATGCCAGGGTGGTCGTTAAACGAAACTACAGATATTTTACTAAAAAAAGAATTTGATATTTGTCGAGCAGAGCAGGAGCCTCATAGAATATTTATTGAGAATGGATTAGATCATCTTGTACCCTTTAAACATCCTGAGATGGATGATTGGAGAAATTCTCTAAGTAAAGGCCTTATTTCTCGCTTTAAAGAGACTAATATAATTTTATCTGGTGGGATTGATGACATATGGTATGACACTAAGACAAAAGATTTAATTGTGGCTGACTATAAGTCCCAAGCTAGTAATTACGAAGTGAGAACCAACTATTATTTAGCATCGCCTTATCATGAGGGGTATAAAGTGCAAATGGACTTTTATAATTATTTATTAACTAATATGGGATTTCAGGTAGGTTATTTGTCATACTTTTTAGTAGTAAATGCAGATCGTGCGGCAGATGGATTTCATGGAAGAATGAATTTTAGTGAAACACTAGTGCCTTACCAACATAATATTTCTTGGATAACTCTTAGAGTAGAAGAAATGATTGAACTGATGAATCAAAATGAGGTGCCAGAATCTAATCCTAGTTGCGAGAACTGTGCCTATGCTAAGCAAAGAGCTAAAATAGATTAGACTTACTTTTTTGAAAAATCTGTATCAAATGTATCAGCTAACCGGTGATTAACCACTGAATGCCCTTTCTCATCTTCACGAACAACTTTTATAACATCAATTAACTTAGCATCACTTTTTAATTTCCAATAATCAATTGCAATTTGAGGCGCTGCTATATTAAGCTCGGGATTCTTTTCAACTTGTTCCAAATAAGCTGTATAACTTAAAACAGCCTCTTCTTCAAAATACCCAACTAATCTGTGAGCTGTCCTAGGGAAGAATACGTATAAGATAAAATAGAAATGCCAAAATAAAGCTTGAGCAAATAAAATCATTGCTCGTTCGATCCAGTTAGGTTGAGCAATTTCAATAAAAGTCATGAGGTGCATACGCTCGTTCTCTGCTTCATCAAGAAGCAATTTAATCCAACCTTGATCATTTTGCATCTTTCTTAGGCATTTTAAATGAATCCACATGCCAGCCACCATACCTGGAACACCGGCAACAGTTTCTAAAACAACGGCTCTATGTCCATACCTTTTAGCAAAAAAAGTATCAGCAAAAAGCCGTAAAAACTTCGTAATACTTAATGCTATGAAATCGCTGAATGTTTCTGGTTTTCTATGTTCAATCATTAATTTATTTTTTAGCTTTATCTTTTCTAACGTTTTTGATAATAAAATTCATGATATCTATAGTATTTTTCTCGCCACCAGCCATTGTGCTAGAGGTAAAATATTTACCATCTATGATTATAGTTGGTACCCCAGTTGCTCCTATGGCTTTAAAGATTTTAAATGAGTGAGATAATTTAGATTTCATAGAAAATGAATTAAAGGCAGCCTCTACTTTTTTTTGGTCGAGCTTTCCTGTGAGTGCGATCCACTTAATAAGTGCTTTTGTATCATTATGTTTGAATATTTTCTCTTTATGAATGGCTTCAAACAACTTCTCGTGCAGTTTATTAACAAGACCCAGAGACTCCAAAGCATAATATGCTTTTGCAGACTCAACCCAATCTTTTCTTGGAATTGCAGGCACTCTCTTGAATGTAACATCATTCGGAAGGTCGTCTGCCCATTTATCTAAATAAGGATCCATATTGTAACAATGTACACATCCGTACCAAAATAATTCTATTACCTCAATTTTATCTTTTACTTCTGTGGGTATTTCTTGCTTGGTGGGTTTGAAATTGACGCCAGGTTGTGGCTGAACTCCAAATGCCAATGTTGAAAATAAAATTAAAAGTATTGCTAATAGTTTTTGCATAATGTTTTCTCGTTAAGTTTATTTAGTTAGATTTAGGCTTGGTAAGTTTAATTAAGTTCGCCTTAAATCCCTCTTTAATTAATTTCTCTCGGATGTCTTTCGTTTTCGTAAACTCAGTATAAGGACCAACACAAACACGGTGAAAAGTATTATCACTTATTTTGGCAGACATTATTACAGACTCAAAACCCATTAATGCTAGCTGAGCTTTTAAATTATCTGCTGGATCAACTTCCGAAAAGGCACCAACCTGTAGGTAATAATTAACATCCCTATTTTTGTCATTATCAGACTGTATGCTTCTTGAGAAGTCTAAACTATCTCGAGGCAGCGTATCGTAAAAATCAAATCCAGTATCCTCGTCTATGTTGATAACCTCTTCTTCTCCAAGAGCAGAATTAATTTCTATGCAAGCCCCTGCAGTGTCTTTAAAAATAAAAGGACTTTTTCCATTCGTAATAAAAAGTGTTACAGCTATAGAAACTAGAATACCAAAAAGTAATCCAACAAAGACTCCATTAGTAAAAGGCGTTCCTTCAGCATTTTTTGCATGTTTAGTTCTATAGTTATCTGCCATAATTTTTTCCTTTTACATTTTTTGGGGGGCTTTAATTCCTAATAAGTCTAAACCATTTTTTAAAACAAATTTAGTGCTATTAATTAATGATAGCCTCGCAATTTTTGTTGTTTCGTCTTCTACTAGGAATTTACTATCATTATAATAGCTATGGAGCTCTGCTGCACATTCTTTCAGGAAATTGGCAATTTGATGAGGGGCTAGTTCATTAGTAGCCTGTAATACTATCTCAGGGAAAATACTAATACTTTTAATTAATTTTAGTTCGGCCTGGCTGTTTAAATTAAATGATTCATCGAGTTTTAGTTTTGAAATATCACCGCCCCATTGCTCTAATACTTTAGAAATTCTTGCATGAGCATATTGAATATAAAATACAGGGTTATCATTATTTTGACTTTTAGCCAGGTTAACGTCAAACACAAGTTGAGAATCCGGTCTTCTCGCCACTAAAAAATAACGAGTTGCATCACACCCCACTTCATCAATTAATTCTCTTAAGGTTAAATAACTACCTGCTCTTTTTGATATCTTAATTTCTTTATTATCCTTAGTAACCGTAATCATTTGATGAAGAACATATTCTGGCCAGTCCTCAGGTATATCCTTATTTAGCCCTTGCAGCCCAGCTCGAACACGACTCATTGTACTGTGATGGTCAGCCCCTTGCTCATTAATAACTCTTCTAAATCCTCTTTCCCATTTATCAAGATGATAAGTGACATCAGGTATGAAATATGTATAGCTCCCATCCATTTTTTTCATTACACGATCTTTGTCATCGCCAAAATTTGTTGTTTTTAACCATAGGGCACCATCCTTCTCATATGTGTGCCCCTCTTTAATTAGACTATTAACTACGGATTCAACCTTACCGCTTTTATAAAAAAAGGACTCTAAACTATACACATCGAATTTAGTTCTAAAAGCTGTTAGGTCTTGATCTTGCTCATTACGAAGATAGGCTACGCTAAAATTTTGAATTGATTTTTCATCATCCACATTCCCTGACGCTTTAATAGTTTTACCTTCACATTCTAGAGTTTCCATAGCTAAAAAAGCTTTCGCAATATCATTTATATAGTCACCATGATAGCCATCTGCTGGAAATTGCATATCGTCTGTCGAAATATTTTTACAAGATGCTTGAACAGATTGAGTTAAATAATTGATTTGTTTGCCAGCATCATTGTAATAAAATTCTCTTGTAACATCCCATCCTGAAGCATCAAAAAGTCTTGCTAAACAATCACCAATTGCAGCCCCTCTTCCATGCCCAACATGAAGTGGCCCTGTTGGGTTTGCTGAGACAAATTCAATTTGTATTTTTTGATTTCCGCCAGTTTTGTTCTTCCCGTAAGAATCTTTTTGGTTTAAGACATCATTAATAATTTTATTATTAGCTTTATTACTTAAAAAGAAATTTAAAAACCCTGCTCCAGCGATTTCAACTTTGCTAATAAGATCAGAGGGGGGTAGTTTTTCTACAATAATTCCAGCAATATCACGCGGAGATTTCTTTAATTTTTTAGATAGTACTAAACATAAGTTTGTTGAGAAATCACCATGGGTAATAATTTTTGGTCTATCAATGATAATAATAGACGGATCAGTGTAATCAGTGATTTGCTTAACTACTGAAAAAAGTAATTCGGTCAGGTGTGCTTTCACAAGGTTACAATAATAGTTAAAAGAGTTATTTTACCCTATCCACTGAATAAATTTTTAAGGAATTAAAACGTAAACAATTTAATGAGCAATAAACAACAAATTTTAAAAATAGCAATTGATGTTCCAATCAATCAATTATTTGATTATTTACCAAATGACGAGTCTTTTTCCATAGGGCAGTACGTAACTATTCCTTTTGGGAGAAGAAAAATTATTGGGGTGATTTACGGAGTCTCATTACATTCAGAGATTCACCCATCTAAATTAAAGACGATTATAAATGTAGACCCTGAAATTATTTTTGATGAAGAATTGCTTAAATTACTTACTTTTGTATCAAAATATTATCATTACCCGATTGGACAAACAATAATGTCAGTTGTCCCTGGTCGTTTAAAAAAGAATTTAAATCAATTACGTAAATTTGAATTAATTTATCAAGCAACCTCAAAATTAACCAATGAATTTATTAACCAATTACCAGCTCGGCAAGTTAGGATAAGAAAAGTTGCTGAGGCAATATTAAACGAAGATATAAGGCAATCAGAGCTGATGAAAATAGTATCTAATTGGTCAGAATGTATAAGGCAATTGGAAGCATATCAATGTGTTAAGTCAAAAAAATATGAGCCTGTAATTAATTTCCCAGCACTTGATAAGCCTAGTTTAAATAACGAACAAAAAGCAGTTATAAAAGACATTATAAAAAAACAAAGTTATCAAGCTTCTCTTATTTTTGGAATTACTGGAAGCGGAAAAACAGAAGTTTATATGAAATTGATCGAAAATATTTTAAAAAAATCAAAGCATCAGGCGTTAATTTTAGTGCCTGAGATAAATTTAACCCCACAGCTAGAAAATAGATTTCTTAAGCGATTCCCAGATAAAAAAATGGTAAGTTTACATAGCCATCTAACTGATGTTGAGCGATTAGATAATTGGAGGAATGCTAAATCTGGTGAAGCTAATATTGTAATCGGTACCAGATTAGCAATATTCACGCCAATGCCTTTTCTTAAAATTATTATTATTGATGAAGAGCATGACGTATCTTATAAGCAACAAGATGGTCTGAGATACCATGCAAGAGATGTTGCAATGGTGCGGGCAAAAAATATAAATATACCTATAGTTTTGGGAACAGCGACACCATCATTAGAGAGTTGGCATAATGCTACGCGAGTTAATAATAAATATAACCTTTTAAAGCTAACCCAACGAGCAGTTAAAAATGCATCGCTTCCAAAAATAAAGACAGTTCTTGTAAATGATAAAACTAGACATGGAATTTCTAGAGTATTAGTCGATTCAATAAA
>Ga0209091_10003697_pt1 | contig 12218 bp, 11 predicted proteins | sample ArcticOcean_MG_C_6_FD_187438 | JGI IMG/M metagenome (GOLD analysis project Ga0209091, IMG submission 187438) | Marine microbial communities from western Arctic Ocean - ArcticOcean_MG_CB8_128 (SPAdes) (version 2) | ecosystem: Environmental > Aquatic > Marine > Oceanic | place: Arctic Ocean...
TGTAAACCAGTTCCATCATCCGTATCACCAATATACATTCCTGGTCTTTTTCTTACGGCTTCTAGACCTTTAAGAACTTTTATAGAATCTGCTTCGTATTTTTTGTTTTGTGTCATTTTTATTTTTTAGGAAAAAATAATTATATCATATTTTTTTTGATTTAAGAAATTTACTTATGTGGGTATATGTGTTTTTGCACATGCTAATAGACACATAAACCACATACTTTTTAACAAAAAAAATCATTAAATTTCCTGTTTATAAACTACAATATAATTATTTTAATTTTAGAAAAACAATGAAAAAAAAAATAATTTTTTTAATTACAATCTTAATTGCTTTAAATTCTTGTTCAAAACCAACAATAATAAATGTTTCTATGCCCAATGATAAAAATTTAAATTGCAATGAACTAAATGACGAATTTAATGAAACACGTAAATTAAAAAAAGAAGCACAAAACGTTAAAGATATTAATACCGGTGGCAATATTACTAGAACTATTTTATTTTGGCCAGCACTTGTCAAAACGTTTCATAATGCTGATGTTGCTATTAGGGCTGCTGATGCCCGCGCTTATCATATAGCTGATATTATGAAGGATAGAAAATGTGAAAATGCTAGTAAACTTTATTCTGAACTTAACAAAACTATTTCTCTTACTTTATCTTTTGAGATAAAAAGATTAAATCAACTTTATAAACGTGGAATTATAACAGAAGAAGAATTTATGGAAGCTAAAAAAAAAGTATTAAGCAAAGAATAATAGCCTGGTAGCTATAGCGACAACAAAACAGTTATAAATACTATTCAATAATAAAAAAATAAATAAACTTAATTATAAATCAATCTATTCTCCATAAAAATATTTACATAATAGCAAAAATGATATTTTTGTTAATATGAAAATTCTTAATAAAGTAATTAATAAATAGAGCTTTTACAAAACTATCCAATCTTCGTAATTTTTTATATTTTCTAAAATATATTTTGGAAAACTTTTATCTAATTTTTTAGCAATATATCTTTCTTTTCTGCCTAAAATATCTTCTCCAGACTTAATTCTCTTTTGTATTTCCTCTAATTGTAAATATTTTTCATCTATTTTTTCATTAAAAATATAAGGATCATTTGTTTCACATAGATTTTTATATTTATGCAAAAGTTCCTCTGCATTTTTAAGGTTACAAAAGTGCCAACCTCCATTTTCTAAGATATTACTTAATCTATATTTATCTATCCTCCAAAACGGTCTTTTTTTAAATTTTAAGTTTCTAAGCCACTGTGGTGATTTTAAATATTTCTTAACACATACTCTGCTGCCGTACCAGTTTGGATTAATTTGACTTTGTAAGTTTATTTTATAATAAAAATGATTTTGTTTAAAAACAGCATATTTCATATTTATTTTAAATTTAGAAATTGTGTCAGGATTTGGTATTTCATCAAGATCAGAAATAATTATCAAGTCGTTCTCAGAAGAATTTTGCAAACCTCTAGTAATACAATTTCTTTGAAAATTTTCTCTTAAATATGGATTATCACCTTCTGGCATATCTTCTACAGGAATATAAATTATTTTTTTTTTAAATTTTGAATATCTATTTATATCAAAGCGAAATTTTTTTGGATTATTTTGCCACGTTTTATTTCCTTCAACTATTACAAAATAATCAACAAAATTATTTAAAATATTAAGTCTTAAATCTAGCAATAAGTCTTCATCCCAGTAAGAAAAACAGTCATATATTTTCATTTAATTAATTATCCTTACTAATTTTTAACACTCCTATAAATGCTTCTTGAGGTATTTCTACTCTACCGAACTGCTTGCCTCTAGCTTTACCTTTTTTTTGTTTATCCAATAGTTTTCTTTTTCTATCTCTAGCTCCCCCGCCATGGATTTTAGTTAAAACATCCTTTTTAAAGCCTTTTATGGTTTCTCTTGCAATAATCTTTCCTCCTATTGCGGCTTGTATTGGAATCATAAAATTATGTCTTGGTATCAAATCTCTTAATTTTTCACAAACTTCTCTACCAACAGTTTGGGCAAAATTCTTATGCACCATCATTGATAATGCATCGACTGGCTCTGCGTTTACTAAAATTCCTAGTTTTACTAAATCACCCTCTCTATGTCCTATAATTTCATAATCAAAGCTAGCATAACCACTAGTCATAGATTTTAATCTATCATTAAAATCAAAAACGACCTCATTTAAAGGTATTTCATAATTTAATACAGCCCTACTGCCAGAATAACTTAAATTAGTTTGAACACCTCTTTTATCCTGGCATACTTTTATTATTGCACCAAGATATTGATCAGGAGTAATAATCGTAGCTTTAATCCATGGTTCTTCAATAAATTTAATTAGAGTTGGTTCTGGTAAGCTAGATGGGTTCTGTAACTCTATTATTTCCCCTTTGTTTAGATGAACTTTATAAACAACACCCGGAGTAGTTGTTAATAAATTTAAATCAAATTCTCTTTCTAATCTTTCTGTAATAATTTCTAAATGCAGTAAACCTAGGAACCCACATCTAAAACCTAGTCCAAGTGCAGAAGAAGACTCAGCTTCAAAAGAAAAACTTGCATCATTTAATTGAAGCTTTGCTAAACCATCTTTTAGTTTTTGATATTCAGAACTGTCTACTGGAAATAATCCACAAAACACAACTGGTTTGCTTGGTTTAAATCCTGGTAAAGCTTCCTGTAATGGTTTATTTGCTTCGCAAATTGTATCTCCAACTTTTGTTTCTGATAAAACTTTTATTCCAGTTGTTATAAATCCAATTTCTCCAGCATTTAAATCATTAACATTTGTTGCTTTTGGAGTAAATACACCAACTTTTTCAATTACATATTCTTGATTAGTTGACATCATCTTAATCTTCATATTCTTATAAATTTTTCCATTAATAACTCTAACTAAAATAACTACACCCAAATAAGTATCGTACCAACTATCAACTAATAAACATTTTAAAATTTCATTTTTTTCACCTTCTGGACCTGGTAATGTTTTAATTATTTGCTCTAAGATATCCTCTATACCTTCTCCAGTTTTTCCAGAACACGGTATTGCATTTTCTGTATCAATACCAATTACATCTTCTATTTGTTTTTTTGTTTTTTCTAAATCTGATGCTGGTAAGTCAATCTTATTTAAAACTGGCACTATTTCATGATTAATATCTAGTGCTTGATAAACATTGGCTAATGTTTGTGCCTCAACACCTTGAGTACTGTCAACAATTAAAATAGATCCTTCGCATGCATACAAAGATCTACTTACTTCATAACTAAAATCTACATGACCGGGGGTATCAATGATATTTAAAATGTAATCTTTACCATTTTTTGCTTTATAATTGAGTTTAACGGTTTGGGCTTTAATTGTTATTCCTCTTTCCCTTTCAATGTCCATAGAATCCAAAACTTGTGCTTTCATCTCTCTCTCTGTTAGACCTCCACATTTGTGGATTATCCTATCTGCAATAGTAGATTTACCGTGGTCTATATGCGCAATTATGGCAAAGTTTCTGATGTTATCAATAGTGCTCATATTTAAGATCTTATTTTTGCACCAGTCTTTTCTTCAACAGTAGAAATTATAAGTTGATTTATTCTATCTAAATCTTCATCTTTTAAAGTTTTTTCTGAAGATTGAATTGTAACATTTAACGCAATAGATTTTTGCCCATCAGGTATATTTTCTTTTTCATAGACATCAAATACTTTCACCCTTTTAATTAAATCTTCATCTATATTATAAATTATTTTTATCAATTCCTGCACTTGAAACTTTTTATCTAAAACAAATGCAAAATCTCTTTCTGATTTTTGATAATCAGAATATTTATATTGAGTTTTTTGATCATTTAGTGATTTTTTAGTTTGCTTAATATTATCCAAAAATATTTCAAAACCAACCAAAGACTCTGGCTTAATATCTATTTTTTTTAAAATATTCGGGTGGATTTCTCCAAAGAAAGCTACTACATTTTTTTTATCTTTATTTAGGAATATTCTTCCTGATTTACCCGGATGGTAATAACTTGGAGTTTTATCATCTATATATAGTTTGTTTTGGTCAAATCCCACTTCTACTAAAGACTGTATGACATCTTTTTTAACATCAAAAATATCAACCAATCTAACTTTTTCTAACCAATCTAGTCTAGAAATTTTACCTGCACGAAGACCACAAACTACTGTTTCTTGTTTACCTGGTTGTGTTCCTGAAAATACTGGTCCAATCTCAAAAAATGAAATATCTTTAAATCCTCTGTCCAGATTTTTTCTAAAATAAATAATTAAATTAGGAAAAATGGAATTTCTTAAAACATTTAGGTCAGAGCTTATCGGGTTTACAATTTTAATTTCCTTATTATCTTCGATAAATAATTGATTAATCTTTGAGTCAGTAAAGGACCATGTTATAATCTCTAAAAAACCCTTAGATGCTATAGATCTCTGAAGAAAATGAAACAATCTTTGTTTACGATTTAATGTTGGTTTCTTTCTGCTTTTTTCTGGTTCTATAATTTGGATTTGGTCATAACCATGAATTCTTACTAACTCTTCAATAATATCTATTTCTTGCTCAACATCTGGCCTCCAAGATGGAACTTTTAAAATTAATGTTTTTTTGTCTTTTTTAATTTCAAACCCAAGATCATTTAAAATTCTAATCATTTCTTTTTGCTCAATGCTAAAACCTGTTACTTTTTGAAATGAGGATGTTTCAAATTTTACTATTTTTTTTTTGGTGTTTTTTATTTTTTGAATATCAAATTTACTAATTTCACCACCACAAATTTTTTTAATTAATTCAACTGCTCTCTGAAGACCTTGTTCTATTGACAAAGGATCTATACCTCTCTCAAATCTAAACTTTGCGTCCGTGTCTATATTCAAAACTTTTGAAGTTTTTCGAATCGAACTTGGATTAAAATAAGCAGCCTCAATTAATACATTTTTAGTTTCTAATTCAGTTCCAGATCTGGTTCCTCCAATTATTCCTCCTAAACCTAATATTCCTGAATTATCAGAAATTACACACATATCACTTTCAAGAGTATAATCTTTGTTGTCTAGAGCTTTAAAGGTTTCTCCTTTTTTTGAATTTCTAACTATAATTCTCTTGTCAATTTTATCAGCATCATAAGCGTGTAATGGCCTATTTAAATCAAACATTACATAATTAGTAATATCAACTATTGCTGAAATAGGTTTTTGACCTAATGAAATAATTTTTTCCTTTAACCATTTAGGGCTTTCTATATTTTTTACACCTGAGACTAAACAACTTCCAAATATATTACATCCTTGGTTTTTTTCTTTTACAATTTTTATACTAATTTTTTGTTTATTTTTTTGATGTAATTTTTTTTTTTTTATATCCTTTAATTTACCAGACCCTGCAGCAGCTAAATCTCTTGCAATACCTTTAACTCCTAAGCAATCAGCTCTATTTGGCGTTACTGAAATATCGATTACCCTTGAAGTGTTTTTTTGAAAGTAATTTTTGCCAACTTTAGTCTTGTATTTTATATTTGAAAGTTCAGTAATACCATCACTTTCATCTGATAAATTTAACTCAGACTCGGAACAAAGCATTCCGTACGATGTTACACCTCTAATCTTACTTACAACCAAATTCATTTGATTTTTTGGAATAATCGCCCCTGGTGGGGCATAAATTGTTAACAATCCTTCTTTTGCATTTGGTGCACCACAAACAACCTTAACCGATTCCTTAGCTCCAATATCTACATCACAGACTTTTAATCTATCTGCATCTGGGTGCTTTTCTGTCTTTAATATTTTTGCTATTAAAAAGCTATCTAGATCACTTGATTGACTCTCTACACTCTCTACCTCAAGTCCAATGTCAGTTAATTTATCTATAATTTGATTTTCATTAAAATTGGTATCTAGATGATCTTTAAGCCAATTAGTAGTTATCTTCATCTGCTTAAGCCTCTATAATTCGATGGTACATCTAAAGGATCAAACCCAAAATGATTTAACCATCTGTAGTCACAGTCAAAAAATGCTCTTAAATCATTAATTCCATATTTAAGCATTGCTAATCTATCTATTCCAATGCCAAAAGCATAGCCTTGGTATTTGTTAACATCTACTTTTACATTTTTTAAAACATTTGGATGCACCATTCCGCATCCCAAAATTTCTAACCATTTATCACCTTCACCAATTACAATTTTTCCATCTTTTATTTCATAACCAATATCAACCTCAGCCGAAGGCTCTGTAAATGGAAAGTGACTCGGTCTAAATCTCATTTTTATTTTATCAACCTCAAAAAATTCTTTAATAAAATAATCTAAACATCCTTTTAAGTGTCCCATGTTAATATCTTTATCTATATGCAATCCTTCAACCTGGTGAAACATTGGTGTATGTGTTTGATCACTATCAGATCTATAAGTTCTTCCTGGAGCAATAATTTTAAAAGGTGGTTTTTCTTTGAGCATTGTTCTGATCTGGACTGGAGAAGTGTGAGTTCTTAGCAATAGCTCTTTTTTATCATCTAGGTAAAAAGTATCATGCATATCTCGAGCTGGGTGGTTGCCCGGTGTGTTTAAAGCTGTAAAATTATTATATTCATTTTCAACATCTGGGCCCTCTTCTACACTAAACCCGATTTCAGAAAATATAGATGATATCTCATCAATTACTTGTGAGACTGGATGAATTTTCCCTTGAACAAGAGGTCTACAAGGTAAAGTAACATCTATTTTTTCTTTTTCTAATTTTTGATTTATTTCCCCTATTTCAATTTCTTGAATTTTTTTTACTATTAAATTTTGTAGATCATTCTTTATGGTATTTAAATCTGCTGCGAAAATTTTTTTTTCACTTTCAGCAACTGAACCTAACTTTTTAAACTGCGATGAGATAAGTCCGTTTTTACCAAATAGATTAGCTTTAATTTCATTTATTTGATTTAAGTTTAAATTTTCTTTTAACTTTAAAATAAATTCTTCTTTTATTTTTTTAATATCAGTCATATTTAGAGATTATTTCTTCACTGAGGAAAAACAATAGCGAAGATTAATTTAATGCGGACTGGGCTTTTTTAACTATAGTTTTAAAGGCTTCGGGATTATCATAGGCTATTTCAGCTAATACTTTTCTGTCTAACTTTATGCCAGATTTGTTTAAGCCATTTATAAATCTTGAATATGTCAGGCCTTCTGCTCTAACTCCTGCATTGAGTCTCTGTATCCATAGTGATCTAAATTCTCTTTTTTTTACTCTACGATCTCTATAAGCATATTGCATAGCTTTTTCCATTGCTTGCTTTGCAACTCTTATTGTGTTTTTTCTTCTGCCCCACTGACCTTTGACAGATTTTAAAACTTTTTTATGTTTAGCGTGGCTTGTTACACCTCTTTTTACTCTTGCCATTTTATCCTCTTAAACTGTAGGGCATATACGATTTAACTATTTTACTATCTTGTTTTGACATCGTAGTTGTGCCTCTTAATTTTCTTATTTGTGAATTTGTTCTTTTTATCATACCATGTCTTTTTCCTGCTTGTGCCATCATTACTTTTCCTGTTGCAGTAATTTTAAATCTTTTTTTTGCAGAGCTTTTAGTTTTAAGTTTTGGCATAATTATGCGAGGTTATACGAATATTGTAATTAATTTACAACTAGTATTATTTATTATTATAATGGCTGAATTACCATAATCATTTGTTTCCCATCAAATTTTGGAAACATTTCTACTTTACCATTACTCTTAATGTCTTCTTGGATTTTTTTCATCAAATCATGCCCTAAGTTAGAATGTTGTAATTCACGACCTTTAAATCTTATTGTAAATTTTACCTTATCTCCTTTTGTGAGAAACTTTTGAGCATTTTTTAACTTAAAATTATAGTCATGAGTTTCAGTAACAGGTCTTAATTTTATTTCTTTTAACTCAACTTTTTTTTGTTTTTTTTTTGCTTTATTAACTTTTTTTTGCACATCATATTTATATTTTCCCATATCTATTATCTTACATACGGGAGGTTTTGCATTTGGTGCAATTTCAATTAAATCTAAACCTTCTTCTTTGGCCATAGCTATAGCTTCGTTTGTATTTAGTATTCCCAAATTATCTCCTTTACTGTCGATAACCTGAACTTCTGGTGATGATATTCTGTTATTAGATTTAGGACCTCTGTCCTTAGTTCTTCTTTGAAAATAATTTTGTTTAAAAACTGCCACTTAGTTTGACGATACTTTGTTTAATGCAGAGAATGTTTTTAAGAATAAATCTAATTTCATATTTTCTTGTTTATTAGAGTCTAATCTTCTAATCGTTACTGAGTTAGTGTCAACTTCTTTTTTACCACAAATTAACAAAAGTGATATTTTTGATAAAGAATGTTCACGAATTTTATAATTTAAATTATGATTTTTTAAATCTACTTCACTACTAATACCTACACTTTTAATTTTTTTATTTACTTCTTTTGCATAGTCATCAAACTCTTCGGAGATTGGGATGACCATTGTTTGCAGGGGTGCAATCCAAAATGGAAATTTTCCTGCATAATTTTCTATTAATATTCCAATAAATCTTTCTAGAGAACCAAACAGCGCTCTATGGAGCATTACAGGAACTTTTTTAATTCCATCTTTATCAACAAAAGATGCATCCAATCTTCCAGGTAGGTTAAGGTCTACCTGCAAAGTTCCACATTGCCAATCTCTGCCAATTGCATCTCTTAGAACAAATTCAATTTTTGGACCATAAAATGCACCTTCACCCTTGTTAATTTTATATTCTAGTTTAGATGCTTTAACAGCATCCAATAAGGCTTCCTCTGCTTTGTCCCAGACATTATCATCACCTACTCGTAGATCTGGTCTATCTGAATACTTTAAAATTACATTCTCAAATCCAAGGTCCTTATAAATATCTAAAATTAAATTAGTTACAACTAAACATTCTTCAGTTATTTGATTCTCAGTACAAAAAATATGTGCATCATCTTGTGTAAAGGCTCTAACTCTTAATAATCCATGTAATGCTCCTGAAGGTTCATATCTATGAACTTTGCCAAATTCTGAAATTCTTAGAGGAAGATCTCTATAACTTTTTAACCCTTGATTAAAAACCTGAACATGTCCTGGGCAATTCATAGGTTTTATTGCAAATATTTTTTCATCAGGGGTTTCTGATGTATACATATGTTTTCCATATTTTTCCCAGTGTCCTGATTTTTCCCAGAGAGTTCTATCTAAAATTTCAGGAGTGTTAACTTCTTTATATCCAGCATTGTCTTGTCTGTTTCTCATATACGCAACTAATTTTTGAAAAAGCTTCCAGCCCTTTTCGTGCCAAAATACAGATCCTGGGCTTTCTTCTCTAAAGTGGAATAAGTTCATTTCTTTGCCAAGTTTCCTATGATCTCTTTTTTCCGCTTCTTCAATTCGTTTTAAATAATTATCAAGTTCTTTTTGTGATGTCCAAGATGTTCCATAGATTCTTTGAAGCATCTCATTATTAGAGTCACCCCTCCAGTATGCTCCTGAAACCTTTGTTAATTTAAAATATTTACCAATTTTTCCTGTTGATGATAAATGTGGCCCTTTACATAAATCATGCCAATCTCCATGAAAATAAATCGAAACATCTTCTCCTTGAGAAATACTTTCAATAATTTCAGCTTTATAAATTTCACCCTTGTCTTTAAAGTGAGATGCCGCTTTATCTCTATTCCAAACTTCTCTTGTAGTTGGAACATCTCTATCAACAATTTCTTTCATTTTATTTTCAATTTTATTTAAGTCTTCTTCACTAAAAGGTTCTTTTCTTGAAAAATCATAATAAAATCCATTTTCAATAACTGGGCCAATAGTTACTTGAGTTCCTGGAAAAAGCTCTTGAACCGCCATTGCAGTTATGTGGGCTGTGTCATGACGAATAGTTTCCAAACCTTCTTTATCCTTAGAAGTAAAAATTTTAATAGAACAATCTTTATCTATAACGTGACTTAAGTCTTTAAGTTCATCATCAACACTAATTACTATTGCTTGCTTTGATAAAGATTTGCTAATCTTTTCTGCCACTTCTAGTCCTGTTACTTTGTTAGGAAATTCTAAACTTTTTCCATCTGGTAATTTAATTGTTGGCATTTAATTTAATAATTTTTTGTACTCTGAATATGTAGAAAAACACATTTTTTCAACATTAAATTTTTTTGTTACATTTTTTCTAGCTTCTATTCCCATAGATTTCAATGTTGTTTCTCCTAATTGTAAAACTTCTATTATTTTTTTGCTTAATGATAGCGCATTACCTGTCTCAAATAAAAAGCCTGTTTTGTCATTAATAATTGTTTCAATTGATCCCCCAATATTACTTGCAATAATTGGTTTTTCCATTGATTGTGCTTCTACAGCCACTCTTCCAAATGCTTCTGGTTCACTTGAAGCTGAAATTACTATATCTGAAATTTTATAAGCTACTGGCATATTATCACAATGTTTAACAAATTTAATTTGATTAATTAGTCTATGTTGTTCAACTAATCTTATAAGTTTTTTTTTATATATATCTCTTCCTTGATTGCTCCCCAAAATAATTCCATAAATATTTTCATGTCCCAGCTCTTTATTTACAAGATTAAGAGCCTCAATAAATATTTCTTGTCCTTTCCATGAAGTTAATCTTCCTGGCATTAATAGTACTTTTTTTCCAACAATTAATCCCCATTTTTTAAACAATTTATCTTCATCATTTTCTGTTGTTGTTGATGAGTCAAAATAATCAATATTAATTCCTCTAAAAATTACTAAAAATTTTTTTTTAGCATTTAAATATTTAGAATAATTTTTATTAATATGAGAAAAAATAAAATTTGATCCTGCTATTATAAGATCTGACTTTACCATTACAGAATTGTAAAATTTTTTTAAAGGATTACTAAAATTATAAGTACCGTGAAAAGTAGTTACAAATTTTCTTCTAGTTATTCTTGTTGCAACCCAGCAAGACCACGCAGGTGCTCTGCTCCTAGCATGGACAATAGAAATATTAAAAAATAAAATAATAAAGGTTAATATTATAGAATTTAGTAAAATTAAAATTGGGTTTTTGCTATGCACTGGAAGCTTTATTAATTTTACTTTTTTCTTATCTATATATTTAAGTAATTCTCCACCACTTGTGGCTACGTAGGATTGACAATTATTTTCTGATAAATAGTGTGCAAGATCATAACAGCCTGTTTCGGTTCCACCATAACCCAGTTTAGGTATAACTTGTAAAACTTTTATTTTTGATGACATTTGCTAAAGTTATATATTAAGAAATAAATCTAATAAACTTTTATGAATAAATTTAAGTACTTAAAAATATCAAAAACCAAAAAAATTAGATATTTAAGCAATTATTTTAAGAAAAACCTTTATATAGTTTTTCTACATGGGTTTATGTCTGATATTGAGGGTGAAAAACCTAAAACCTTTTTTAAATATGCAAAAAAAAATAAGCTCGGGTTTCTCGCTCTAGAATACTCAGGTCATGGAAAATCCTCAGGAAAATTCATTAATGGAAATATTAGCAAATGGTCTAGGGAAGTTGAAATTACAATTAAAAGAATAGTTAAAAAAAATAACTTTATACTAATTGGATCGAGTATGGGTGCTTGGTTATCATTAAATCAATTTAAAAATTTTAAAATACAAATTAAAGGTTTTTTAGGAATTGGTTCTGCACCAGAATTTTTAGAAAATTTAATGTGGAAAAAGTTTACAAAAAAAATGAAAAAGCAAACAATTAAAAAAGGAATTTATAATTTAAAACATGGTAATTATGAATATCCTATTACCTATCAATTAATAAAAGATGGTAGGAAAAACAAAATTTTAAATAAAAAAATAAATTCAAAGATTAGTGTTACCATGATTCATGGAAGCAAAGACGAAGTTGTACCAGTGAATTATTCAAGAAAGGTTTTAAAGGTATTTACAAAAGCGCAAAAAAAATTAATAATAATTAAAAATGGTAATCATAGCTTATCAAGTAAACATAGGCTTAAAAAAATTAATGTTGAACTAAATAAGATTATCTCTAATATAAATTAAACCTTCTCTATAAGTTGGAAATTTTAAATTATAATTAAAGAAGCTCTTCATTTTTTGATTACTAACTTTTTTTGAATATTTATAAAAATTTTTT
>Ga0209091_10003698_pt1 | contig 12218 bp, 10 predicted proteins | sample ArcticOcean_MG_C_6_FD_187438 | JGI IMG/M metagenome (GOLD analysis project Ga0209091, IMG submission 187438) | Marine microbial communities from western Arctic Ocean - ArcticOcean_MG_CB8_128 (SPAdes) (version 2) | ecosystem: Environmental > Aquatic > Marine > Oceanic | place: Arctic Ocean...
ATCTGCGTCTGCAGCTTTTCTACTACGTCGCCCTCACCTATCAGATCGTGAGTTACCTGAATGCCAGTGATCTCGGTGAACGCCTTTGCTAGCACCTGCGCCTCATACTCATGGGTCGTAATGGTCTCTGAAACCACTTTGATTTCCATTCCCGCGAAAGGTCGTGCCGCTTCAATAAACCACTGCATCTCTGCAAGCTGTTGCGCACGATCGAGAGTTGAGGGCTGAAACTCAGGAAGCCACCTTTCGGCATCTTCAACATCGGCAGAGCTTGTCGCTATCGTTGATAGAAATACCGCACAGCTCAGCAGCGCTTTTGGAAACCTTATTTTTGGAAACGTTAGTTGATGAAAAACCATGCAAACCCCCTTCTAATCAATTTCACCCACGACTCACTGCGCGGCGCACTACAAAACCTTTTTCTCTAAACGAAACGAAAAACCAACAAGGCATAGACCACACATGCAGCAAGACCCCACCATAGGTTCAGACCCACCAGGGTCAACCAAGCCATACAGATAAACGCACTACCAAGCAGGGAGACGAACAGCCTGTCTCCGCGGGTGGTTTCGAAGCGAAGAATACCGAGGCGCGGACCGCCACCTGGGCTAAAATATTCCCAGATCGACATAGTGAGGAGCAGCGAGGCGATCACTGCGAAGAATATCGCCGTGGGCTGTGTCCAAGCCATCCAACTTAGGTCCATTGATACCTTCTTAACTATGTTTTCATGGATATTTCGAGAAGTCTGAGCTTAGCAAAATTTTACCCTTACCCCAATTGTTTATATGCCGTCCCAATGACTCCCGACCCGGCCAATCAGCAGCTAGTTGAGTTTGCTCCTATAGACCTGACGCGCCTCCTCGAACTGCGCGAAGACGTGAGCCTTCTCTGTATCGGAACGCCAGCCTGGCCATGCATCGGCGAGTGCTTGCAGTTTATCGATCCAGCGGATCGCATAGTCAACCGATTGCGGATTTCGAATCGGCTGATCGCCTACCTGAAACCATATTGGGTTAGTGAATGCCTGCACATAACTGACATCGAAAGGAAAACGTTGATCTCTTTCCCCTTCCGTGCGCAGGTGACACCAGCCGCTACGCTGAATTGAATGCTCGAATGAAATATCCAAACTATTTCTATTTCTGCGCAGTGGAAAAGTCTCAACGAGCTCGCCATTACAGACGAGTGCTACCTCTTCAAGCTCAGTAATAGATCGCAGGCGCCCAGAGATTGTCACCTCACCGCCGTTAGCCGGTAGTTGAACTGTATCGCCTGGTAATGAGTTACCTACTTGCATCTCCAGCAGAGGACCAGAGCTAACGAACGCACGGCCACGCTTCAAACCGTTAAACCAAGCATCCATATCCAGGCCGAGATTTCCGGTATAGATATAAGTGCGATACGAGCCAATCAGCTTGCTGCGATGCAGTGAGGATATCGAGTCTTCACCACCTGTTGCCGTTACTCGCAGACCGCTGTTCCAGACAGCGTACAGGGGGTAGAAGCCTGATGTCGCAGAGTCCGACCACTCCAATGCATCGGCAGTGCCCAGGGCCGCATCCACCATGAATCCCTTGCCGCCACCTAGATTACCTTCCAGCGGATCTTCCTCTCCCAGGAAGGGATGCACATAACCCGTTATAGCCCCCTGCGCCTTCGCCTTGCGGAACATGTCGGTATTACTCGGGTATAGGCTCTCAACAGCAGTACCCTCATAGCCGGTAACAAACGGCGAGATTAGATGCTCGCGCATGCCAAACATGAACACGTGGCCATAGAATGGCGGCCTATACTCCTGACCCACTACAACAATCTGATCTTTCTCTGAAATAGGGTGTTGCCCACCGCCGGGCACGAAGAATTGATAGTCGAGGATGCGATTGTCTTTATTCGCCACCTGCTCGAGCACCAAGTCCTGATCCTCAGAACGCGACATCATCATTAAGTTTTCTAAGGTGTTGTGTAGATTGCCGCCGTAGTTCGCATGCACATGGGTTGAGGCGCTATACCAACCTTTCGCTCCCATGTCGGTCATCTGCTCCAACTCAACAGTCAGCTGAGCGACTTCTCCCTCTTGGACTTCCACCTCAATACTCTGTGGAAAATACTCGAAACCTTTTACAAAATTTAGCGAGGCTTCACCAACGGGAAGAGTTAGCTCAAACTCGCCGGCGTTGTGAAATATCTGATCACCTCGCGAGCCTGCACGAGCATACGCATCGTTAGGCGTGTAGAACTTTCCATCGGAGGCCTCTAGGTGCACTCTATTATGTGTGGCATCACCGCTGTTATCTATGACTCGAACTTTTAAATATCCCATAGGACGTTTGAAATGCAGTTCACTCATTTCAATACGAATTAGTTTTCCGCCATACGTCTCCAGCAGTTGCAGTTGAGGAAGTCCGCCCTCATTAGAAATAAAAGCAATCCATTCGCCATCTGGCGACCAACGCGGATGAAAGGCATCGTGCTGGAAGAATGTCATCTTATAGGGCTCACCGCCTTGAGTTGGCTGCACATAGAGATTATTGAATTGATCGGCAGAGCCACTAGTAGAGGTATAAACAAAGCGGCGTCCATCGATCGACACATCCGGCCGCGTACGATACAGAGTCTGTTCGGCGAGAACAGTAGTGGCGTGTAGGATTCCATCTTCTACCGCTGGCACACGCAGCACATTACCCGAGCCTAACGGCACATCTCTATTCGATACGATCAGCAATTCATTGCCATCGGGTAACCATGCCGGCGTGATATGCATGTCGCCGCTACCGAAATAGAGCCTGTTGCTGCCGTATTCATTGTCACGGCTAACGGCTATCGGCTCCCCTGCCCATTGCCCGCCCGAAATCGCCCTAACATACACATTGAAGTAGCCGCTGGGATTGGTAGATACATAGGCAACCTTACTACCGTCGGGTGAAAAGACCGGATCTGTATAGATAGCTTGGTCGTCGGTTAACATACGAGACTCGCCAGTCTCGGTATTGAGGATTTCGAGCTGAATGCGTTGGTGCTCATAGTCAGCGGTATAGATTATCCATTTCCCGTCGGGGGACCAATCCGGCGAAGAGTGGTAGGCATCGTTGTAGGTGAGTTCATAGGCTCCACCCGTACCCGGGTCAACTTTCCAGATACTTCCCTGCATCGCTACCGCTATCCACTCACCATCTGGCGACCAGTCCGGCGCCCAGGGCGTCGCACTCGGCGAAGGCGGAAAATAGAAATTATGCATGTAGTTTCCACCGCTACTCGCAGCGGGATAGAAACGTGCCTGCGCTGATATCTCGACACTAAGAATACTCACAGCGATAAATAGGACTAGGGAAACTAGGCGAATCGGCTTCATAGAAATTCGGGCTCCAGGGTGCTGGCATTGAATTATTGTTATGCGTAATTAGATCAAGACTATACCAATATCTTCAAGTTCGCATTAGTCATTGAATAGCTCATCTTTCTGTCGCGACCGTTGGCCTGCAGCGTACTAACAACTCGCGAACCTTCGGCGCTGATTGTTCGCTATTAGCACCCTACAGCCCAACTTAAATACTGGAAAGTTAGAGCATCTATTAGAGGAGTAGGATTTTTTAAAAAGGCGAGCACGCAGCGGTGGGGTGATTCTGGAAGATCAATCAGAGCCATAGGCTCGCGAAGGAGAACCCTATGGAGGAACTGCAAGCATCCAAGGGTAACCCCATAGACTGTGCGACTGCTAAAAAAATAGACTTAAAATCCTCGCCGCTGCTGAGCGCGGAAAAATATAACCAAACCAGCTCTACACTCGCCCCAAAGCAAACCCCTTAGCAATATGATTCCGAACAAAGTAAATCACCAGCGCGCCAGGAATAATGGTGAGAATACCCGCAGCAGCGAGGACGCCCCAATCCAAACCCGAGGCAGAAACAGTACGAGTCATAACAGCACTTATAGGCTTCGCATCGGTGACAGTTAGAGTCCGGGCGATAAGAAGCTCGACCCAGGAAAACATGAAACAGAAGAACGCGGCGACGCCGATTCCCGAGCCGATAAGTGGAGTAAATATCTTGACGAAAAAATGCGGAAAAGAGTAGCCGTCGATGTAGGCAGTCTCGTCAATCTCTTTCGGTACACCGGACATGAATCCTTCAAGAATCCAAACCGCCAGCGGCACATTGAATAGACAATGAGCAAGCGCCACAGCGATATGTGTGTCGATCAAGCCAAAGGCCGAGTACAACTGAAAGAATGGCAGGACGAAGACCGCAGGGGGCGCCATGCGGTTGGTAAGCAGCCAGAAGAAGAGATGTTTGTCCCCCAAGAATTTATAGCGCGAGAAGGCATAGGCGGCAGGCAAAGCGACGCTGATGGCGATAACCATGTTCATCACTACATAGGTAAGCGAATTGATGTAACCGTTGTACCAAGACGGATCGGTAAAAATGGTGATGTAATTGTCCAGCGTGAAGTCCTGCGGCCACAGCGTAAACGTGGACAGGATCTCCTGATTAGTCTTGAAACTCATGTTCAGCAGCCAATACAGAGGCAGCATCAAGAAGACTATATAGGCGGTGATGCCGGCGCGCCTAATCTTGAGCATGCTATTCGCCGAGATCGCCATTACTGTGGACCCCCGCCATTGGACTGCTCGTCATTGTCGTAGCTCGTCATCACCGTGTAGAAAATCCAGCAAACTAAAAGGATGATGAGGAAATAGATAAGCGACATGGCCGCAGCAGGACCAAGATCGAATTGACCCACCGCCATTTGCACGAGATCGATAGAGAGGAAGGTCGTGATATTGCCCGGCCCTCCGCCTGTAATTACGAACGGCTCGGTGTAGATCATGAAGGAATCCATGAAGCGCAGCAGAACCGCGATCAGCAACACGCGCTTTATCTTTGGCAGTTGAATGAAGCGAAAGACCGCCCAGCGTGAGGCGCCGTCGATCCGCGCCGCCTGATAGTAAACTTCGGGTATCGATACGAGCCCCGAATAGCAGAGCAACACGACCAATGAGGTCCAGTGCCAGACATCCATGAGTATCAGCGTCAGCCAGGCATCCAAGTTATTTTGTGTGTAGTTGTAATCGATACCGAGGCTAGCAAGCCCATGACCTAGCAGACCGATATCCACTCTTCCAAACACCTGCCATATGGTGCCGACCACGTTCCACGGGATCAGCAGTGGCAGGGCCATTAGTACCAGACATACGGACACGCCCCAGCCACGTTTCGGCATCGCCAGTGCAATCAATATACCCAAAGGGATTTCGATGGCGAGAATCAGGCCCGAGAACAACAGCGTTCTTAATAGCGCATTATGAAATCGTTCCGAGGTGAGTATCTCTTGAAACCATTCCGTGCCGACCCAGAAAAACTCATTGTTTCCAAAAGTATCCTGCACAGAGTAGTTAACTACAGTCATCAGCGGGATAATCGCGCTGATGGCAACTAAGATCAGCACTGGCATTACCATGAACCAGGCTTTGTTGTTCTGAACCTTCTGGATACTCATATTGCTTGGTCTCCCCTGCCACTGGCGACTCTATAGTCGTCTGCATAGAGGTTGATGTGCGCCGAATCGAAGGAAACGCGAGGATTCTCAGGGATCGCGACGCCGTCTTTAACCAAGGCACTCAGCTGAGCGCCCGCTATCTCGCCGCGAACAATAACGTGTCTACCCACATCTTCCATCGCGGTTACGGTGAGTGGCATGCCCTCGCTTGGAGATAATTTTATATTTTCGGGACGAATACCCAACTCGAAGTGAGCGGCAGGGTTGTCGATAGCTGTGTTCAGGGAGAATCTCTTCCCCGCGAATACCGCTTCGCTTCCATCGATCTCGCAGGGCAGCACGTTCATACCTGGCGAGCCAATGAACTTGCCAACGAAGGTGTGTTCCGGTGTCTCAAAGAGTTGCTGAGGTGTCCCTATCTGCACAACCGCCCCCTCGTACATAACAATCACCTGATCGGCGAATGTAAGCGCCTCGGTCTGATCATGGGTCACATAGATCATCGTATGTTGAAAGCGCTGGTGAATCTTTTTCAACTCGGTACGTAATTGCCATTTCAGATGCGGATCGATAACAGTTAACGGCTCGTCGAAGAGAATTGCCTGAACGTCGGTTCTAACCAGCCCTCGGCCTAGAGAAATCTTCTGCTTATCATCAGCGGTCAGCGAGCGCGCTCGATCGTTCGCTCGCTCCTGCAAGTCGAGCATCTGTAATGCGTCCACTACTCGCTTCTCAATCTCATTCTTGGCGATGCCCCTGTTGCGCAAAGGAAATGCTAGGTTATCTGCGACGGTCATCGTATCGTAGACAACGGGAAACTGAAATACCTGCGCGATATTGCGCTGCTGTGTTGTCAGGTCTGTCACATCGATGTCGTCGAAGAGCACCCTCCCTTCGGATGGTCTGAGCAAGCCCGAGATGATATTTAATAGCGTAGTCTTGCCGCAACCGGATGGACCGAGTAAAGCGTAGGCACCGCCGTCACTCCAGCTCTGCTGCATGCTATTGAGCGCGTAGTCGGGGGCTGAGGGGTAACGATGTGCCAAAGATTGTAGTTGTATAGATGCCATTGTGTGTTTAGCTTTTTATTGCCAGCTGCCATTCAACAAGCGCGTCATCGCTGTCGAACAAGAATAGATTCTGTGGTTTAAGGTAAAATTCTACCGTACTCGCTACTGCAAAATTCTGAACGTCGTGAAGAAGCGCGACCCACGAATTATCTTCCATAGAAAAATGCACAAACGTCTCAGAGCCAGTCAATTCTGTGACTGACACACTGCCTTTAACCTCTATGTCATCGATACCCTCTCTTTCGCGACTAAGATGATGCGGCCGTACCGCCAAGGTGTAGCTTCCATCCGGTATCTTCTCGATGTTGATCCCGAGTTTTTGCTGACTATTCGCGAACACCAACTGCCCTGAAACACATTCCACCTTCGCGCTATTCAGTGGTGGATCTGAATAAATCTTGGCCGAGCTCAGACTGGCGGGCGTTCGGTACAGATCCAAAGTCGGACCGAACTGCTCGACCCTGCCCTCATGCAGACATACCGTATTGCCGCCGAGTACTAGGGCCTCGGTAGGCTCAGTGGTCGCGTAGACCAAGACGGCACCCATGGCCGCGAATAAGGCCGGCAGCTCAGCACGCAGTTCTTCGCGTAGTTTGTAATCGAGATTTGCCAACGGCTCATCCAATAATACTAAGTCGGCCTTCTTAACGAGCGCTCGCGCCAACGCGACTCTTTGTTGCTGCCCGCCGGAAAGAGTATCTGGGGTACGATCGAGCATCTGTGTCATTTGCAACAATTCGGCTACTTCAGCTACTTGTCTATTTATCTGACTTTTTTCAACTCGAGCTACCCGAAGCGGCGAGGCAATATTCTCAAACACCGTCAGCGAGGGATAGTTGATGAATTGTTGATACACCATTGCCACGTTGCGTTTCTGCACAGCCATGCCCAATACCGATACACCATCGAAGAGCAGCTCACCACTATCGGGTTTATCGAGGCCTGCCATAATGCGCATTAGGGATGTCTTGCCGCAGAGCGTGGGGCCGAGAAGAATATTCAATTCGCCGCGCTGCATCGACAGAGAAATATCATCAAGGAAAACCTCCTCTCCCTGATGGCGTGTAATGTTTCGCAGCTCAAGCATTCAGTGTTTCCATTTCCTAGTTCGCAGGAAAAGACTGTTCTATGTAGTTAGCAAGTGAATCACGTTCCGCGCGTGAAAATTTTAGACCTAGTTTACTGCGTCGCCAGAGAATATCGTCTGTGGACTTCGCCCATTCTTCTGTGCAGAGGTAATCTACTTCTCTCTGGTAGAGGTTATGGCCAAACTTCACACCTAGATCGCTCATAGCTGAAGCATCACCCAAGATATCGAAGCTGAGAGTACCGTAGCTGCTCAACCAACGGTTGATAATATCCGGACCCAACCACGCATACTTCGAGACCATTTTTTGAAATAGATGTTCCGGGAGATCAAAGTCGCCTCCAGGAAGTGTTGCATCCTTAGTCCACGCCGGACCCATAGTGGGCAATGTGTCTTTTAGCCTACTCAACACATCTTCGGCGAGGACTCGATAGGTAGTCACCTTGCCGCCATAGACTGAGAGTATTGGGTGTGGGTCAGATTCCAATTCTAAGTTGTAGTCTCTTGACACCTTGCTCGCGTTTACTTCTTCATCGTCTATTAGCGGTCTCACGCCTGCGAAGCTGTATACAACATCCGAATGCAAGATCGATTTCTTGAAGTATAGATTCACTATCGAGAGTAGATAACTGATCTCTTCTTTAGAGATTTCTACACGCTCCAGACTTCCCTTGTGCTCAGCTTCCGTCGTACCGATCAAGGTGTAGTCTTGCAACCACGGGATTACAAAAATTACCCTGCCATCATGATGCTGCAACATAAAAGCCTGTGAGCCACAGTGCATACGTGGCACTACGATATGACTGCCTTTGACGAGGCGGATTTCATGCTCTGCATCCTCATTACTGAGTTGCTCAGATAGAGCAGCGACCCAGGGACCTGTCGCATTCACGATGGCTTTGCAGTCGATTTCAGTGTCAGTATTGCTAGCATGATCGTGAAGAGTGACGCGCCAACCATTATCTAGAGACGTCATGCCCGTGCACTCTCTGCGCGTAAGTATCTGTGCTCCGCGCTGCTTCGCCTGCAGCGCATTCAATACGACTAGGCGAGAGTCATCGACTTGTGCATCCCAATATTCGAAGCCGCTAGTAATTGCTGAATTGAGCGGGCCTTCAGAATCTATCTTGATGGAACGCGAGCTCTCAAAACGCTTACGTCGCGCCAAATTGTCATACAAGAACAGTCCGATTCGAATAAGCCATGAGCTTCGCGAGTGTGGCAACTGAGGAATGTGAAAGGCAAGCGGCTTAATGATATGTGCAGCCGCTGCAGTGAGCACTTCACGCTCTTGCAATGACTTTCGCACCAAGCCAAATTCGTAGAATTCGAGATAGCGCAAGCCACCGTGGATAAGCTTGGTACTCCAAGAAGAAGTTCCCGAGGCAAGGTCGGCCTTTTCGCAGAGAACAACATCCAAACCGCGACCCGCAGCATCGGCAGCGATGCCGGCTCCATTGATGCCGCCACCGATTATGAGGAGATCATGCATAGGTTTTTTGACTTAGATACTCTTGCTTGAAAGCGGCTTAATTTAGCCTACGAACTTGCCCACGAAATAGACAGTTAGTGTAACATGAGGAACTGTTTTTCCCATGATTCAATCCCTGCAATGCAATGCGATTCTTGTGAAATTTAGAAGATCGAATGGCAAGGGAATAATCCGATATTATTGAAGAGAGTATTCGCATGAGCAATTGCATTCTCGCGATCGACCAGGGCACTACCAGCAGTCGCGCCCTGATATTCGACTCTCAGGGCAATAAACTATCTGTGGGGCAACAGGAATTCACGCAGCACTTCCCTAACAACGGCTGGGTAGAGCACGATGCAATGGAGATTTTGCAGAGCACTGTTGCTAGTTGCCGCAGTGCTCTCGAATCAGCCTCAATTATAGCCGAACAGATTCGTTGCATAGGAATAACCAATCAACGCGAGACAACCATTCTGTGGGACAGAGAGACCGGCCTGCCGATCTACAATGCAATCGTTTGGCAGGACCGTCGAACCGGCGATTATTGCGAAGAATTAAAAGCTCAAGATTTAGAAGAAACGATTCAACAGAAAACGGGCCTGATAATTGATGCTTACTTTTCTGCGAGTAAGATTCACTGGATACTGGAAAATGTTATGGGTGCCAGAGAGCGAGCTGAAAAAGGCGAACTCGCTTTCGGTACAGTCGATTGTTTCCTGCTGTGGCATCTTAGCAAGGGTCGCAGTCACCGCACCGATGCTACGAACGCATCTAGAACACAGCTTTTTAATATTCACACTCAGCAATGGGACGATGAGTTACTCGAAATTTTCGATATACCCGCCTCACTCCTACCAACTGTTGAGGATTGTGCCGCTGAGTATGGCGAGTGTGATGCCGAGTTCTTCGGCAGCGCCATACCGATTACGGGAGTGATTGGCGATCAACAGGCAGCAGCATTCGGGCAATGTTGCTTTTCCGCTGGTATGGCTAAGAGCACCTATGGCACCGGTTGCTTCCTCTTGTTGAATACGGGCAGTCAGGTGGTCCAATCTGAAAATCGCCTACTAAGCACGGTTGCCTTTCGCCTCAATGGTGAAACCAGCTACGCCGTCGAAGGCAGCATCTTCATGGCAGGTGCTACGGTGCAATGGATCAGAGACGGCTTAAAACTCATAGAACAGGCTAGCGAGTCTGAGGTGTTGGCGGAGCAAACCAGCGAAGACCTACGTGTCTATCTGGTGCCTGCTTTTACCGGTCTAGGAGCGCCCTACTGGGACCCAGAAGCGCGAGGAGCCTTATACGGTCTCACTCGCGATAGTGGCGTAAAAGAAGTGGTCACTGCCGCCCTGCTCTGTGTCTGCTATCAGAGCAAAGACCTATTACTCGCGGTCGAAGCGGATGGTGGCACCGTAGCTAGCCTTCGCGTCGATGGAGGAATGGCCAACAATGACTACGTAATGCAAAAATTGTCTGATCTGTTAAATCTAGAAGTACTAAGACCCGAACTCACAGAGACCACAGCCCTGGGCGCGGCCTATGTCGCCGGCCTACAGGCTGGCATCTTTGAATCACTAGATGAAATCAGCGCAAAGTGGAAACTAGACCAACGCTTCGAAGCGGGCAAAGATGATGCTTGGAGAGAGAAACAATATGACGGATGGTTGGATGCCGTCTCGAGAACCCGAACCAACATAATTGACAGGGGAAATTAAGAATGGAGCTTCACCTTATTCGGCACGGAGAGACCAACTGGAACAAAGAACGACGGGTTCAGGGTCAGAGCGATTCACATCTAACAGATTTAGGCACCCAACAGGCGAAGGAACTTGGGCAGCGAATTGCGCACCTAGAGTTTGATAAGATTTATTGCAGCAGCAGCCTACGCACGCGACAGACCGCGGAGCATGCGTTCCCTGAGTCGACAACCGAGATTAAATATCTCGATGAGCTACGCGAAATATTTCTCGGACCCTGGGAAGGCCACCTCTATGAAGATCTTGCCCAGAGTGAACCGGAATCTCATGGCCATTTCTGGGAGCAGCCTCATCTGTTTCGGTTAAGTGGTGCAGAGAGCTTTTTTGAGTTACAGCAACGAGCCATCGATGCAGTGGCGGAGATTGAGGCCGCTCACCGAACGGATTCTGTGAGTGGTAGGAAAGTCGCGATAGTGAGTCATGGGGCACTAATAAAATCTTATCTTTGTCACGTCGAAGGTCGGAGTATGGAGCAACTCTGGGCACCTCCGAGAATGCATAATTGCGCCCACAGCATCGTAGCTTTAAATTCAATTGATGGCACCAGCAGCGCTAATATCTTGCAGTACGCCGACCAGCCATCTATCAAGGAATAATTATGAATACCGAAACTACCGAGCAAGCAAAACCGAGACTCTGGATTAAGATCGGCGGACTCGCCAGTCTAGTATTAGGTCTGGGCTTAGGACTGCTCACGCTCGCCTCGGCCGCGGGTATCTGGCTAGGCTTCTGGGATTTCAGGCGCGGATTTTCGCTTCTCGGAGCGGCCAACCAATACGGTCAATGGCTGGCCTGGGCCTGTCTTCTATTAGCTGCTGCCACGCTCATAGCCAGCCAACTACTCAAAGTTAAGAATGCTGGAAAATTCGTGAGCATCGCGGCAATTGGCGCATTGGTAGCTTGGGTTGCTTATCTCATTCCAGAGAGCTTCCGCCCCGGCGAAAATGTGAACTACCCGCCGATTCACGATATCTCAACTAATCGGGTCAATCCTCCTGAGTTTGTTACGGTAGCTCCGCTGCGTGCCGATGCGCCGAATACATTGGTCTATGGCGGCTCCAACAATATGACATCGGAACGACTGATCGAACTGACCAATGAGGCCTACCCCGATCTGGTTACACAGCGCTATAGCGAATCCGTAAACGTGATTTTCGAGAAGGCGCTGGTTGCTGTCAATGATTTAGGCTGGGAGCTTGTTGCACAAGACGCTTCCGCTGGCAGAATAGAAGCTACGGACACAACATTCTGGTTCCGGTTTAAGGACGATGTTGTGATCAAGATCGATCAACAAGGATCCAATACTGCAGTTGATGTTAGATCGGTTTCCCGAG
>Ga0209091_10003700_pt1 | contig 12215 bp, 13 predicted proteins | sample ArcticOcean_MG_C_6_FD_187438 | JGI IMG/M metagenome (GOLD analysis project Ga0209091, IMG submission 187438) | Marine microbial communities from western Arctic Ocean - ArcticOcean_MG_CB8_128 (SPAdes) (version 2) | ecosystem: Environmental > Aquatic > Marine > Oceanic | place: Arctic Ocean...
AAAGCAGTTGAAGATATACTATCAAAATTACTAGCAAAAGGTGAAAGAGAAATAAACTCTAGAGATTTGGGAGAGAGTGTCATGTATGAATTAAAAAAGTTAGATAAAGTTGCTTATATTCGATTTGCATCTGTCTATAGAAGTTTCTCAGACGTTGAAGATTTTAGTGATGCTATTAAAGATTTAGATTAACACTTGAATGATAAAATAAATTTTAAATTTATGAGTCTGGCTTTAGCGCTTGCTAAAAAAAGTCAGGGAAATGCTCGTCCAAATCCCTCTGTAGGTGCAATAGTAGTTAAAGATGAAAAAATAGTAGGCAAGGGTTCCCATGAAGTTTTTGGTAAAGACCATGCAGAAGTAATTGCAATTAAGGAAGCTGGATTATTAACTAAAGGAGCTGATTTATACGTCACTTTGGAACCATGCAGCCATCAAGGTAAGACACCTCCTTGTACCAATGCTATCATTTCCGCAGGTATTTCTAATGTATATATTGCAATGAAAGACCCAAATCCATTAGTAAATGGTTTGGGAATTAAGTATTTAAAGAATAACGGTATAAACGTTACTTCTGGAATTCTGGAAGATGAAGCTAAACAGCTTAACTTAGGATTTTTAAATAGAATGATAAAGTCTAGGCCCTATATTAGATCAAAAATTGCTATTTCATTGGATGGTAAAACAAGCCTTTTTAATGGTCAAAGTAAGTGGATAACTTGTGAAGAATCTCGGAAAGACGTTCAAAAATGGAGATTAAAATCCTGTGCAATTTTAACTGGGAGGGGAACAATTAATAGTGATAACCCTAGCTTAAATATTAGAGATATTTCTTCAGAGCAGCAACCATTGAGAATTATTTTAGATAGCCATCTTAGGGTTAAATTTGAGTCAAAAATATTACAACAAAGCAATGTAGTGGTGATATATGGAGAAGATGAAAATTCGAATTTAATAAAGCTAGAAAAAACTAAAGCAGATTTTATCAAGCTACCATTATCGGATAATAAAATTAACCTTATGGAGTTAATGAGTTATTTAAATAAATTAGAAATAAATGAATTATGGGTTGAGGCTGGGCCAGATCTAAATGGTGGATTATTAAAGTTAGAATTATTGGACGAATTAATCACTTATACTGCGCCATACATAATAGGCGGAAGTGCAAGTAGTATGTTTAATGCACCAATTTTGCAAGACATGAAAGATAAAATTAAACTTTCTGTAATGGATTGTAGAAGTATTGGTGAAGATATTCGAATTCAAGCTAGAGTATATAAGACTGATGTGGATTGACTCTCATTGCCATATGGATAATGTGCTGCTATCTCATAATTCTGAAAAAGTTATTAGTGCATGCATAACTGAGGGTGTAGAAAATATTATTATTCCTTCTATTGGTAAGGAAAATTTCGATAAAGTTATAAAGATATCTGCTAAGTATAAGCAATGTGCTTATGCTCTTGGATTTCATCCAATGTATTTAAGTAGGTTTGAGGATGGAGACCTTGATTTATTGGAGCATTATTTGATAAAAAATGATGCCGTAGCTGTTGGAGAAATTGGTCTAGATTTGTTTGTTCAAAATAACAACCAGTCCCTTCAGGAAGATATTTTCCTATCCCAATTAAAAATTGCTAAAAAATTTGATTTACCAGTAATTATGCATGTTCGTAGAGCCATCGATTTAGTTTTAAAAAACTTAAGAAAAATTAAAGTAAGAGGTGGAATTGCTCATGCATTTAATGGTAGCTTTCAGCAAGCGGACCAATTAATTGAGTTAGGTTTTAAGTTGGGGTTTGGAGGAGCTATGACTTACCCAAGATCAAAACATATTCAAGCACTTGCAAAAGAGCTTCCAATTGAAGCTATTGTCCTAGAAACAGACTCCCCAGATATGCCTCCAGAATGGTTGGGTAATAATGAAAATAACCAACCAAAAGAGTTGGCTAGGATTGCTGAGTTTTTTTGTTATTTAAGAGGGTTGGAACCTTCAAAAACAGCTGATATTATAAGGGTTAATACTATCGAAGCTATTCCAAAATTAGGGGAGTTATGCACATGACCTCAACGTTTACATTAAGTTTTTTAAAAAAATTGAGCATTCTCAATGACATACATTAAGTTATTGATTTTATTAGGTTTTTTTTACGATTAAAAATTAAGCGTTTAAAAAAAATCCTTTAAAATTCATAGGTTGCATTTTTAAACAACATTAATTCACAATGTTATCCACAGATATTGTGGACACATTATTTACCATATTTGAGGAGATAAGATTCATGTTGGTAGAGGGAAAGCATTATAAGACTATTTGGCCAAATAAGGCTCTCACAGGAGTCACAATTATTGACCAAACATATCTACCATTTGAGTTCAAATTAAGCGAGCTGACGAGCCTAGATGACGTTCTAGAGGCTATTAAATTTATGAGAGTTCGAGGTGCCCCCTTAATTGGTGTTACAGCAGCATATGGGATAGCAATTGCACTAACAAAAAATTCCACTAATCAATCACTAATAGATGCGAAAAAAAAATTAATAAAGTCTAGACCAACAGCAGTTAATTTATCCTGGGCAGTTAATCTTGTGTCTGATCAATTAAAAAATGAACCAAGAAACATTAGGGCCTCTATGGCTTGGATGCTGGCGAATAAGCTTGCAAATGAAGATATTGAAACTAATCAAAGTATAGGTGAGTCAGGGTTTAAATTGATTCATAAAATTAAAAAATCCCGAATTAATATCTTGACTCATTGTAATGCTGGTTGGCTTGCAACAGTTGATTATGGCACTGCACTAAGTCCAATCTACAAGGCCTTTAAAGAGGGATTAGATGTTCACGTATGGGTAGATGAGACTAGGCCTAGAAATCAAGGTATGAATTTAACTGCTTGGGAGTTGGGACAAGAAAATATTCCGCATACAATTATTACTGATAATGCTGGTGGTTTATTAATGCAAAGAGGTGAAGTTGACCTCATCATTGTTGGTGCAGATCGAATTTCTATAGATGGGAATGTTTGTAATAAAATCGGTACTTATTTAAAAGCATTAGCTGCAAAAATACATAAAATTCCTTTTTATGTTGCCGCTCCGTTAAGTACGGTAGATCTGAATTACCAAGGCGAGAATAATTTATTTGATATTGAATGTAGAGATGAGAATGAGATTTTAAAAGTGAAAGGTATAGATGCTTCAAATAATCTTACTGAGGTCAGAATAGGTTATTCTTCAGCATATAATCCAGCTTTTGATATTACACCCTCAAAATACGTGACTAAGATAATTTGTGAAAAAGGTATTTTTAATCCAAGCGATATTAAAAAGGCTTTAAAATGAGTAAAAAAACAAAATCAATATCAACATCTCTTATTGAAACTGCATTACACCTTGAGCAGATAGGTCTAAACCATGGAGCAACAGGTAATTGTAGTTGTCGTGATGGTGATACATATTTAATAACTCCGAGTGGTGTTGAGACGAAAAATTTATCAGAAGATAAAGTTGTCAGAATGAATTTTAAAGGCAATATTGTTGATTCTATTTCCAATTTAAAACCTTCAAGTGAATGGCGATTCCATCAAGATATTATGTCTCAAAGAAAAGAAGTAGGCGCAGTTGTTCATACACACTCTATTTATGCGAGCACTGCCAGCTTATTTGGAGGCGAATTACCCCCTTTTCATTATATGATAGCTGTTGCAGGTGGAAGCTCGGTTAGATGTGCACCTTATGCTATGTTTGGAACTCAGGAGTTATCAGATAATATTATTGTTGCATTAATAGATAGAAAAGCATGTTTAATTGCAAATCATGGTTTAGTCGCTATTGGAGATAATTTAACGGAAGCATTACAAATTGCGGAAGAAATAGAACACTTATGTCAGTTATATATTGAAGCAAAGAAGGTTGGAGAGCCTAACTTGCTAAGTAAAAAACAAATGTCAGAGGTTATTGAGCGCTTTCAAACTTATAGCCGATGGACGAAAAATTAAACTATTCATTGTCGGACCAATCGGTTTAAAGTAAAATAGTATCCCGTCAGCAATATTTTTAAGATGGCTATCAAATGACCAAATATGTTTTTGTAACAGGCGGCGTAGTTTCTTCTTTAGGGAAGGGTATTGCTGCCGCAAGTTTAGGCGCTATTCTAGAATCTAGAAACCTCAAAGTAACTATGTTAAAGCTTGATCCATATATTAATGTCGATCCAGGCACGATGAGCCCATTCCAGCACGGAGAAGTCTTTGTAACTGAGGACGGCGCTGAAACAGATTTAGATTTGGGCCATTATGAAAGATTTATTTCTTCCAAAATGACAAAAAATAATAATTTTACGACTGGGCAAATTTATGACACCGTAATCAAGAAAGAGCGTCGTGGAGAATATCTAGGTAAAACTGTACAAGTAATTCCACATATAACAGATCAAATTAAAGTACATATTCGAGAGGGCGCAAAAAAAGCAGATATAGCTATTGTCGAGGTTGGTGGAACTGTTGGTGATATTGAATCACTCCCTTTTTTAGAAGCTATTCGTCAAATGGGTTTCGAAGGGGGTAGTGAAAATGCATGCTACATCCATCTCACACTTCTTCCATGGATTGCGGCAGCCGGAGAGCTGAAAACAAAGCCAACCCAGCATTCTGTAAAGGAGCTCAGGCAAATCGGTATTCAACCAGATATTCTTATTTGTAGGTCAGAGCGACCACTTCCTGAAGAAGAAAAACAAAAGATTGCATTATTTACCAATGTAACTCCAAAAGCAGTTATCTCAGCAACTGATGCTGATTCAATTTATAAAATACCAGTGATGCTTCATGATCAAATGATTGATGAAATTGTTTGCCATAAATTAAAAGTAAAAGCAAAAAAAGCAAATTTATCGCATTGGAAAAAAATAACTAAGTTATTAGATGAAGCAGTTTATGAAATAAATATAGCTTTTGTAGGGAAATATGTTGACCTAACTGAGTCTTACAAATCATTAACTGAGGCACTTATTCATGCAGGAATACATAACAATGCTAAAGTAAAAATTCACTACATTGATTCAGAGGATATTGAAAAAAAAGGTGTGGATAGATTAAGCAAGGTAGATGGAGTCTTGATACCAGGTGGTTTTGGAAAAAGAGGTACTGAGGGAAAGATTAGGGCTATTAAATTTGCAAGAGAGCATAAGGTACCATTTTTAGGTATTTGCTTAGGAATGCAGTTGGCAGTTGTTGAATTCTCAAGAAATCGAGCTGGATTGAGCGGGGCAAATAGTTCAGAGTTCAACAATAAAACAAAACACCCAGTTGTGGGATTAATAACCGAATGGAAAAATAAAGATGGAAAGCTTGAGACTAGAGATGAAAATTCCAATATGGGTGGCACAATGAGGCTTGGTGCTCAAAAAGCTCCAATTAGAAGTAAAACTCTAGCTCATAAAATTTATGGAAAAACAGTTAATGAAAGACATCGCCATAGATACGAAGTTAATAATGATTATGTTGACCAGCTTACTAAAGCAGGTTTGGTAGTATCGGCAAGAACACCGTCAGAAGACTTATGTGAAATTATTGAGCTACCTTTAGCCGAGCATCCTTGGTTTTTGGGATGCCAGTTTCACCCTGAGTTCACATCAAACCCAAAAGATGGACACCCATTATTTATATCTTACTTAAAAGCAGCTCTTGAACACCAACACCTAAAAGGTAATTAAATGAAATTATGTAACTTTAACGCAGGGCTAGACCAACCACTTTTTTTAATTGCAGGACCGTGTGTAATTGAGTCTGAAGATATGACAATTGATGTTGCAGGTCAATTAAAAGAAATGACGGACAAATTAAAAATTCCATTTATTTTTAAATCTTCTTTTGATAAGGCCAATAGGAGTTCCAATAAAACATTTAGAGGGTTTGGTTTGGAAGAAGGCTTAAGAATTTTAGAAGCAGTTAAAAAACAGCTGGATGTACCGGTATTAACTGATATTCATACAGAATCTCAAGTTAAGCCTGTGGCAGAAATTGTGGATGTATTACAAACACCTGCTTTTCTGTGTAGACAAACTGATTTTATTGCAGCTGTCGCAAGCTCAGGTAAACCTGTGAATATAAAAAAAGGTCAATTCTTAGCTCCAGAAGATATGCTTCAAGTTGTAAAGAAAGCCAAAGGCGCTAATGGAGGGCTTGATAATATTATGGTTTGTGAGCGAGGAGCTTCATTTGGATACAATACATTAGTTTCAGACATGCGAAGCTTGTCAATTATGCGCGATACTGACTGCCCAGTTGTATTTGATGCAACGCACTCAGTTCAGCAACCAGGTGGGCAAGGTGATCGAAGCGGTGGGCAAAGTGAATTCGTTCCACTTCTTGCAAGAGCTGCAGTTTCTTGTGGGATTTCTGGTATTTTTATGGAAACACATCCCAACCCAAAAGAAGCTTTATCTGATGGGCCTAATGCTGTTCCTTTAAGCGAAATGGCAAATCTTTTAGAAACTCTTAAAGAACTAGATCAGATAGTTAAATCTAAAGGCACTTTTTAGAGACAACCCCAATGAGTAAAATAAAAAAAATTCATAGTCGTATGATTATTGATTCACGAGGAACCCCAACTATTGAAGCTGATGTAACTCTTGAGGATGGTGCATTAGGAAGGGCAGCGGTTCCTTCAGGAGCATCGACTGGAAGTAAAGAAGCAATTGAATTAAGGGATGGTGATAAGAATCAATATCATGGTAAAGGTGTTTCAAAAGCAGTTAATAATGTTAACGAAATAATCTCAAAAGAAATTCAAGGGATGGATGTTGAAGACCAGACTAGTATTGACGAAAAAATGAACACAATGGATGGGACTGATAATAAATCAAACCTAGGGGCCAATGCAATTCTTGCTGTATCTATGGCGGTAGCTCAAGCTGGCGCGAGCAGCCAAAAAAAGAATTTGTTTGAGTACTTAAACCCTAATGGTCCTTATTCACTTCCAACACCGATGATGAATATTATTAATGGTGGAGCACATGCAGATAACAATATTGATATTCAAGAGTTTATGATTATTCCTGCTGGAAGACCTTCATTTTCTGAGGCAATTCGTTGTGGCGCAGAAATTTTTCAATCCCTAAAGTCTAATTTAAGTAAACAAAAGTTAGCAACTACTGTTGGTGATGAAGGTGGTTTTGCACCTAATTTAATTTCAAATGATCAAGCTTTACAATTGATAATGGAATCAATTGATAATGCTGGTTATCAAGCTGGTACAGATGTTTTTTTGGGGCTAGATTGTGCAAGTACTGAATATTATAAAAATGGTAGTTATCAATTAATTTCGGAAAATCTTACTTTGAATTCAAATGAGATGACTGACTATCTTAGGTCTTTGTGTGAGAGGTATCCAATTATTAGTGTTGAAGATGGATTAGCTGAGGATGATTGGACTGGGTGGAAAACACTAACAGAGAAAATAGGTAAAAATATTCAGCTTGTAGGGGATGACCTATTTGTAACAAACCCAAAAATACTTCAAAAAGGTATCGATAAAAAAATTGCAAATTCAGTTTTAATTAAAGTTAATCAGATAGGCACATTAACAGAGACAATTAAAACAATAAATCTAGCCAAGAGCGCAGGCTATTCAACTATAATATCTCATCGATCAGGGGAGACTGATGATACAATTATTGCAGATATCGCCGTTGCTTTTAATGCAATGCAAATTAAAACTGGTTCAATGTCGAGATCTGAAAGGGTATCAAAATATAATCAACTTCTTAGAATTGAAGAATTATTAGGCGATAAGGCTAGATATTCTGGACTAACGGCTTTCAACTAAATTCAATTGAATAAACTAACTTTTATTTTCTTTCTCTTAATTATCTCAATTCAATACCCTCTTTGGTTTGCAGATGGCGGCTTTACAACAGTATTAGATAAAAATAAACAAATCGAAATTCAGCAAAAAATTAATTCAAATTTAAAAAAAGAGAACGATGCTTTAATGGCTGAAGTGAAGGATTTAAAGAAAGGTACGAACGTTTTTGAAGAAAGAGCACGTAGCGAGCTAGGTATGATTAAGGAAGGTGAGATTTTTTTTCAGATAATTAATAAAAAGAAATAAATCTAAAATTTATCTTGTAATGCGAATGATTCTCATTTACAATATATTTATGCTAAAGAAAAAAATAGAACTAAGCCACAAAAGTAATGAATATATTCAGAGATATGTAAAAGAGCTTACTGATGACCTTGATATTATGGCTGAGAAAATGACTAAAAATGAATTGGATGTAGAAGCATATCAAAAATGGTTTGGTTTAATTTGTTCAGCCTTGGATTTAATAAGACATAAATCAAGAACAAGTAATTAAAAAAATACTCCTAATATTTTTTTATACCAGTCCTTTCTTCAAATATAGGACTGGTTTTTTTTGTATAAAACCTAAAATTTTAGTTTAGCTTATTTCTCTAATTATAATTTTATTGTTATATAACATTAAATCTTCATCAATCTTTTCAATAAGAATTTCAAATAGAATTCGATAAAGATTATTTTCTTTTTTGCAAAAATTAATTATTTGTCCTACTTTGATTTCATCTGAGGTGATTGCATCACCTAATTTAGGCGGTTTATCGACATTAATACTTCCTAAGTACATCCTTCTTTTAGGTTTGCCTAGGTAATGTGTTCTAGCAACGATTTCTTGTCCTGTATAACAACCTTTTTTAAAATTTATTGCATTTATTACATCAAGGTTTAATGATTGAGGTATGAATTTATCTTGAGTTTCTTTAAAAATATTTGGAATTTTAGTCTCGATATCCGACTCATGCCAAGAATTGCTATCAAGCCCGCCTAAGTTTGGATAAATATCTAAATATATCAATTTCATCGTCTTATTATTTCCCAATACAAAATATCGACCATTTTCCCCTGGTAATTTCGTTACAGAGAAAGTATTGGATTCGTCATCCTTATATGACTGTTTAATATTCTGCATTACATTTTTTGGAAGAGCCCCTCCAAGATCCTTAAAAATTTGCTCCTCTTTACCGCCACCATAAAAGCTAAAATATGAAATATCTTCTGATAAATAGTTTATATATACCGAAGACCTCATGATATACATAGAGAGCCTCTTACTAATCTCATTGCCAATTGATGACGGACAAAAAAGAAAATAGTTATCCCAAACTTTAATAATTAAAAATAAAGCTATTAAGCGACCTTTTGGGCTGCAGTAGCCAGCATAAATCGCCTTTTCTTCATCTTTTATAATTCTAATATCGTTTGTAATTTGCCCTTGAAGGAAGGTCTCTGAATCCTTTCCATTGATGACGATAACATCAAGATCACTAATTTGTATTTTAGGATTTACCATATTTAAGATTCACTAGTGACTTAATCCTGTTAATTGTTAAATATTGAATTATAAAGAAGAATAGTGCGAACAAAGAAAAAATATTTCGTAATTGAACCTCAGTGTCATCTCGCCATGCAGAGGGTTGTTTCTTCATAGCGCTTAATATCCCTTTTATATCGCCCCCATTGACATAATTACCTTTAATTTCTTGCGCTAGTGATTTTAAATATTCCTCATCCAATCTTGATAGGTAGCGGTCATAACTTGCACTTGAAACATTATTGTCTCGCCCACCAGCATTTTGTGCTGATATCTGAGCAACTCCCGGCTGCAATGCAAAGCTTTCGTTTGACCAGTATCCAATAAGTTGGTTTTTATTATCATATTTTGGAATAGGGGTGCCCTCATCAGACCCAATTCCTACAAATAGCCAATTGTTTGCACCTTGAAATTGATTAAGATCCTCAGTGTTGAAAGCATGTAAAAATGGTGCTTCTTCACCATCGGTAAAGTAAACTACCTGGGCTGCTTCAGGGAAACTCCTGATTAATCGTGCTAAGTTAATCATAGAAGCTCTCAGTCGAGTGTTTCCAGCCCAAACAGATCGCCAATCAAGGCGCTCTACAGTTTCATTAATTGCGCTAAAATTTTCACATATTTCAATTGGTGTATAGGTAGCAGCAACACTAACGCCAGCAAACATTCCAATACTAACTTTTGTTTTGCATGGAAGTTGTTCTAGCACTTTATGTAGCCTATTCTTTGCATATTTTAATCTAGAAACTTTTTCACCATCAATTTTAGTATCTTGTGTCAACATACTTTGAGTGATATCAACAACAAAAATATAGTTAGATATATCTTTTTTCATTGTAAATTTCGGATTAATAAAAGCTATCACCAAACATATGAATGTTAAAGATAAGTATATGAGATTTTTATTGCCCTTAATTTTTTTAATGTATCCACCCATAAACTTATGGAAGACCTACTGGAATATTTCCCATGATAAGCCCAGGAGAATCTGAATCACCAACTCCAGGAGTTGGCTCAGAGGGGAGGAGAGTAAGAAGCCTATCTAAATTATGTTTAGTATCCCAATGAGTATTATCGTACTTTAATGATTGTTCATATGCCTTTTTTGCTTGCCTGAAAAGATATTCAGCCTCTGCTGCAACCTTTCTATCGTTGCTTGTTCCATTGATAAATAACCCTCTTTTAAAAAATATATTACCAATATTATAATGAACCGCAGATTTTTGATTGTCAGACCCCTCATCTACTAAGTTATTAAAAAGATTTGTCGCCTCTTTGTAGTATTCTTTTTCTGCTAATCTAAATGCTGCAGAAAACCTTGCTTGATAAGTTTGTGAGTAGATTTCTGGAGTCTCGCCAGCTTTAATAAATTCATTGAAAAGGTTTGTTTGATTAATTTTAAAGACAGAGCTAGAGATAAGAATTAAGAGAATTACTCCAATCACACATAATGTATAGGATACTTTTTTCACACTAAAAATTTTATTTAAGATCATCTTAAAGATTTTACCTCAAGTGCCTTAAGTGCGAGCAGTGTAAATGTTAATAAAAGAGCAATTATTAAACTAGATGTAGAATACTGTTTGCCAGGAATTTGCTCTTTATATGTAATTGATTTTTTTTCTTTTAGATTAATATCCTTAATTGCTTTCTCAAGAGATTTAGGGTCTTCAGCTTCGTATGCCTGGAAAGGCGATTTAAATGTATTAAAGTAATCAAATAATTCAATTTGAGGCGGCGGTTGTGACTCATCTCTTGCAATAAAGTTTTCGTCAAAAATACTGATTCCACCAGGCTGCCTTATTACAATCCAATATAAACTAATTTGATACTGATAAAACCAATCCTTGATACTTTGTTGTGTTTTCTCATCGATTCGTCCACCACCATCAGAAAGAAGAATGACTGCTCTGGAACCAGAATCTTCAACGTTTGTAAATAACTCTGCACTAGTAGTTAAACCTGCCCCAATATTTGTTTGAAATAAAGAATTACCCGCTGTTGCATTTACGGCAGCTTTGATTGCTTCCTTATTTTGAGTTAAGGGTAATACAAACATGGAAGAATTACTAAAAGTAATCACGCCCACCATATCATTAGTTCTCGAATTAAAAAAATCAACAATCAGCCTACTTGCCGCAGCTGATTTTGTTTCTCCTGCTTTTTTATCTGAATCTCCACCTGAGAAAGGATCGTCCATTGATGCACTTCTATCTAAAACTAAACCAATTTGCGCCCCTTTACCAACTTTAGTTACCGTACTTTGGTTAGCAAATGGCTCACTGATGGTGATAATAATAAAAATAATAATCAGAGCCCCCAAGATTTTTAATAAAAACCCAATAACTTTTGATAAGGGGTCAGCAGGAAACATCTCATTCCAAGTGTAAGAATTTGAATTTTTTTGTCTAATTAAAAGTGGAATTAGAGAAAGCGGGAGAAAAAGTAATGCCCATGAATTTACAAAATTCATTTCGGGTTTTTACCAACAACGTCTTTTGGGTCAACTATTAGCTTTCTTTCACACATTCTACAATGCAAAGAAAATGATTTAAGCCAGACATGAGTTTTTTCATAGTTAATAGATCTTGAATTTTCAAAAAAAATAGATCTTGAAATATCAAAAAAGATATGTAACTCCTGTTTAATATTAATAAAGCTTTTATTTTTTTTAAAAAGAATATCAAGATTACTCTCGAACAAAGACTGATTAATTGTTGTATCGAATCCAGAATGTAAATCAGATATAAAAATTTTAATATTTTTTTCTGTAGAGGATACTTTTTTATTACTTTTGTAGACGGTGCTAAAAATTTTATTTTTGCCAG
>Ga0209091_10003701_pt1 | contig 12213 bp, 7 predicted proteins | sample ArcticOcean_MG_C_6_FD_187438 | JGI IMG/M metagenome (GOLD analysis project Ga0209091, IMG submission 187438) | Marine microbial communities from western Arctic Ocean - ArcticOcean_MG_CB8_128 (SPAdes) (version 2) | ecosystem: Environmental > Aquatic > Marine > Oceanic | place: Arctic Ocean...
TACTCTCTTTCTCTCTTTTGTGTTGTTGTAAATTACTTAATTAATATGCGCATCATTAATCCCGCTCTCTCATTCTCTCTCTCTCTCTCTCTTTCCTCATCGTTTTCGATTGTTTAACGTCCACCTTGTCTCGGCGTGTTTCTCGGCGAGTTTTTCATGCCAGATAACTCTTCGATGGTCATGCCGATGGGAGGGCCGTCGTAGAAGGAGGAGCCGCCGCCGGATCTTCCGGCGCTTCCTCCTGGGCCGAAGCCAGCCGGCGGGCCTAACATGGCACCCGCGGAGCTCATTTTGACCGCATCTCTCGCCGCTTCGTTCTTTTGTTGCGCGATCGCTTGGTGCAATTTCGCGGATTCGTGCGTTTCTCTCTCCAACGCGACTCTGTATTCTTCCATTTGCTGCATGGCGCCGGTGTACGAAGTGTACAAGTTGTATGCCTCTTGCTTCAAGCGTTCCAGCTGCGCTTGCGTTTCCGCCAACTGTGACTCCCTGTTCGCAATCACTCCTTGGTCTTCCACCGATCGCAATCTCGCCGCTTCCTTCGTCTCCGCCAATTGCGTGATTTTCTCTTTCAACTGGTTGTTCATGCTCGCGTTCTTCTCCTTGGCGCCGGCGGCTTCCGCCGTCATCGCGTTCAACTTCTTCGACAACTCCTCCACTTTCGCCTCTAACAACGCCTTCGCCTCGGAAACCTTCGCCTTCTCGCTCGTTTCCACTTGCGTTTCCTTCCTCGCCGTCGCCGCGTCGTTCTTGGACTTGTCCGCCTCTCTTTGCCACTGCTCCGTGCTCGCCCGCTGGCTCTCCAGCTGCGTGTTCAAACTCGAAATCTTTTGCGACGCTTCGCTCTTCTCTCTCAACAACTCCGTGAGCGCTTTCTCGTCGCTCTTAATCGTCGCGTTCGCCGCGCTTAACGCCGAGTCCTTCTCCGCAAAGTTCATTCTCGCCGATTCCAACGCTTTCGCCAACTCGTCGATTTTTTGCAAGTGTTTCGTCTCCGTCAACTTGTTCTCAGCAGCCGTGCTTTTGGCTTCATCTTTCAACTTATCGATCACCGTGTTTGCCACGCCGAGTTGTTTGGATAACTCAGAGATGTTCGATTTTAAGTTATCTTGATCTCTGGCTGCCAGAGTTTGCGCGGATTCCAACTTCCCGCGAATAGATTGTTCGGTCGATTGGTGCGTCTTCAAGGCCTCGCTCGCTTTGATCTTCTCCTCGGTCAATTGCGTGTTCAAAGTCTTAATCTGCGCGGTCGCGTTGTCCAATTTCACCCCACTCGTTTTCATCTCTTGATCGAACTCTTTTTTCATCTGCTCCATGGTTTGCACGTCCATTTTGTGCTTTAAATTATGCGAACGTTGCGAGTCCAAGTAGACATTCTTCAACTCCGCGATGGATGCTTTCACCGCATTTTGCAACGAATCCGTGGCCTTATCGAGCGCGATGGACGTCGTCTCCGATTGGCCTTCCGGCGTGTACTGCTTCGGTTCCGCTTTCGGTGGCATTTTCTTTATATATATTTATATAAAGGTCGTAAAGATCGTCGCTCGATGTTTGTGTGTGTACTATACAAGCTCTTCTTAAATATATTCTTTGAGAGGAGGATTACTCGCGGGAGTGATCGATCGCGTTTGAGTGTGTGAATATACGGTTATGTTTTTGAAAGGTCCGTATACCTACGCGCGTATTGTTGTTTAGGGTAGATGTTAAAAATCTCTCGAAATTCCAAAGGTGCCAACGTGTGAGCCAAGAATTTTTTCACGAGAGAGACGTAAAGACACAATAAAATCATCACACGAATACTCTATAAATAAAAAAGAGAGACTTTAACGCTCTTGTTTTTGCTTCTTCTTTGACTTCTTCTCTCTTTGAAACCTATTGTCTGCCGCTGTTGAGAGAAGTGAGTTATTGTTGTTGCTGGGGGGTTATTTTATACATCATATAAGAAGAGTTTGTTTGATTGATTTTTGTGATTTATAAAATCTGAGTGAACCGGCGGCAGAGCTTTGTTTGGCTTTTCTAATAGTTATAACGATGATGATGGAAACGTTGAGAGCGTCAAACTCCTCGTCAACTACCTCGTCGTCCTCCTCGTCGTCATCCTCCAAAGGTGGCCCTCTGCGAATGCTCTGCGGGGAGCGGTTGTGGAAGTTGCGCGGGATGTTCATTTTAGCATCCATTCCGATGGGTTTGATTTTTCTCGTGTATACGTTGATGCCGACGCACTCGCATTTGCACCGACACCATCAGTTGGATTTCGCGAACGTGCACCCGCACGGGAACGAGTTTTCCTCGTCCTCGTCTATATCTTCGCGCGAAAGTAGGAAGAATATCGACAGAAGAGGAGGAAATACGGCGGCAAATTGGGCGAGAGAGCGAGCGCATCGAGAGTCGGACGAGTATTTATCGTCCTCGTCGTCTGAATCGTCTTCGGGCGGCGCGGTTGGAGAAGAACCGTCGAGTTTACACACGGCGCACGAAGAAGAAGAGGACGTTCACGTTCGCGTACACGTCGGTGGAGAAGAAGAAGGAGGCGACGAGAGAGAAGAACGCAAAGGAAAGGAAGGCGACGGGTATAAATACGCCATCGTGTTTGATGCAGGGAGTACCGGGTCGAGAGTGCACATTTTTAGATTCGAACAAGATACCGGAAAGTTAGTGGACGATACGTTTGAGCAGTTGAAACCCGGGTTGTCTTCGTACGCGGACGAACCGGATAAAGCCGGGGCATCTTTGCAGCCGTTGTTGGAGAAAGCGATGGAAACTATTCCAGAAGGCCAAAGAGCGGAAACGCCGGTGGAAGTGAGAGCGACCGCCGGGTTGAGGCTGTTAAAGCCGCAAACGAAATCTGATGATTTGTTGGAAAGCGTGAGAGAAACACTGAAGACGTATCCGTTTGCGTTCGACACCGAGAGAGACGTTTCCATCATGGGAGGCGAAGACGAAGGCGCGTTTCAGTGGTTGGCGTTGAACTATTTATTGAACAGATTGGAAGGCGGAAGCGATAAAAAGAGTAATAACAAGAAAAGTAGTCATAGTCATGAAGAAGGAATTACCGTCGCGGCGATCGATTTAGGCGGCGGATCTGTCCAGCTCGCGCACGCAATGGACGAGAAAGTCGCGAAGAGGGCGCCAAAAGGGTACTCAAAATCCATCTCGTTTCCAGGGGCGAAGAAACCGTTCGACGTGTACGTGAAATCGCACTTAGGTTACGGGTTAATGGCTGCCAGAGCGGCGACGTTGAAGGAAGCGAACGGTATGTCTAGTCCGTGCTTACCGAAAGGATCTGACCCGAAATACATATACTCGGGCGAAGAAATCGTCGCCGCCGGCCACGAGGAGAAGAATTCAGACTACGCCGCGTGCAAAGAACACGTGGAGAGCATGTTAAAGTTAGACACTTCGTGCGAAGTTGACGACGAGTGTTCGTTTAACGGCGCATGGGGTGGCGATTTCAACTCGCAACACGCCAAAGAGGTGTACTTATCGTCGTACATGTGGGACCGCGCGATAAACGCAAAGTTGATTCCACAAGACGCCATCGACGGTGAGTTGACCATAGACGAGATCGAAGACGCGGCTAAGCTCGCGTGCGATACCATTGGCGATGAAAGTGAAATATTGACTAACTTTGAAGGCGTCGAAGAGAAAGATGCGGCGTTTCTCTGCACAGATTTAACGTACATCGTTGGTTTATTAGAGAAAGGATTCGAAAAGAACGATTGGAAGAGCGTACGATTGGTGAAACAAATAGAGTATCGAGGACAAAACGTCGAAGTCGCGTGGGCCTTAGGTGCTGCGCTTAATGCTTTAGCTTCCTCTTCGTAATTACATATCAATTTTCTATTGTTATTATATATGCTTATATATATATAGACAGCGCCCGCGCGCTTTACGGGCGCGCGGTTATACTTTAAAAGGGTGGAACTTGTTCTGGCTCGCCGATATCTCTCGCCGCCGCGCTCGAACTTTTCCCTTGTCCCGTAACATTCGTAGCCGATTGTATTAACAAAGTGAGCGTATACATCAACGCGTTCGCTTCTTGGCTGGTCAACTTCTTCCCACTCTCAGCGTTTACAAGCTCAAATCGCCACTTTTTACAATCCACGAGGCACTCCCCGTCGCTCTCGCCGCCAACCAACACCGCGGAATCAATCTTCAACTTCAACGCAGTCACCGCGCTCGAAATAGGCAACAACGTCTTCACCGGACTCGTATTCACAACCACCGTCGCAATCGTCGTCCCTTTGCTACTCTCGTTATCCACGCACACGCCTCTTCTCGTCTTCACTCCAAACGCCTTCTCGCCTTGGTCTTTCCTCACGCAAAAGTTCAAGTAATCCTCCAACCGTTCTTTCACCGCCTCTGGGTCTGTCAACTTCACGAACGCGTCGTCGTACGTCTTCTCCACGATTTCAAAGTCCATCTTCACGAACCCGTCGGAGTCTGTTGTGATTTTCGCGTTCCAAATTTCCAAATCCAGACCCTCGAGAAGCCACGAAATCACTCGCATGAGTCCAGGAATCGATTGAATGCTGATGGACATCACGCTTCGATCCTCGAATCGATCGTTATCGATGGAGCATAAAACAAAGGCGCACGAATCCACGTCCTCGTCTTGTGAATCTGCCACGGATGGGATCGATGGCACATCGATCGATGTCATCTCGTCTTCCTCCTTCTTTTTCTTCGCCGCAATTCTCATCCGTCGTCGTAACGGTGGTGCCTTCGATCGGCGGCGATCGAATGTCGCTGCTGATGTTGTTCTTGTTCTCGCGTTCGATTTCGTCACAAACATCCCCGAAGTACACATCATCGATAAAGATGACGACGGTGAAGAAGACGAGCAGTGCTTTTGGGGCGAGCAGAACGAAGATCGCGCGTTCGTCGCGGAGACGAGTAGCTGAGAATTCATGACTTTTTTTTCCAATTGGTCCAAGGAAGCGTTTTAAAAGTGTAGAGAATTTTAAGAGGAAAATTTTTTAATACTCGACTCCGCTAGTAAAACTAAACTTGAACTCTTCTACGTTTCCTAAATGACTGACACTGAGATCGCGGCTGGCGTCGAACAAGGACTTTCCCGAGAGCCGCCCGGGAATCCCTCCGAAGGGAAATTTGAGCCGTAAAAACTCGAGGATATTTTCTCCCTCTTCTCGGCTTTTCTCGGACTCCCTCGGACTCGCGCGGCGGCTGGCGACGACGACGCAGTTGTTGGTTTGGCCGCTCGGTTCTTTGAAGACGTGCACGGATTCGACCCAGTTTTCGTCCGTGGACTCACTCGATGCGTGCTTGAGGGAGAAAACGGAGGTGAGCGTCTCGCGGAATTCCACCAAAGCTTTGAGATTGCCCGACCAACAGTTACACACGAGAATCCCGCCGCGAGTTTTCTCTAAACAATCGTAAATGTTTTGAATGAAAGATTTCTCCAAGCATCGCTTTGGGATGAGACCTTGACCGTCGTAGCAATCGAGAAAAACGCAACTAAAGCCTTGTTCATTAAGGTGATAGTATCCTTTTGAAAGTCGTTCCAATTCTTCTTCGAGGTAGCGTTCCGCCGAGCACTCGTGTATGGTTTCGTTTGGAAACCGCGGGAACTCAAGAGTCTTCGAATTCCTCAGAATCACGTCGCACATTGGTTTCGAGTACTCCACGCTTTCGAGATCAATTCTCTGTTCATATTCGGAGTTCAATTTGGAGCAGAGAAACCCGGGAAGTGCGCCGGTACCAAATCCCAAGTTTAAAATGCGAACCTTCTCTAAAAATCCGTTAAATAATGGATCGCACATCTCCTTGTATCGTTTAGGACACAAAATCGGTACGAGCCAGCTATAGTCCGATTCGCATCCGAACGCGATAGCGATGGTTGCCATCGCGCGAATGTATTCAAAACCAACGACGCTTCGATCGATGCGAGCAATTTTTGTAGCGTTGTTTTTTCCTTCGCCGTCCTCATCCTCATCGCTTTCTCTCCAATTCGAATCGTATAATAATCCTTGCTCGACTTTATCGATGTATGCGCAAAGCCACGGACCGTGGCGCTTTATTTTAACGTTCGATATGTTCTCTTCTTCGTTGTCATCATTCTTTGCCTTCCGCGCTTTCTTCGTGACTTCTCCTCCTCTCCTCTTCGTCGCCTTTGTCGATTCAAATACGATTTTTTCTGGAGTGTTCATGAGATGATGGTAATAGCCAGCCTCGGAGTAAGGATTCAGCCGCCATCCACCGGTATAATCTGGTCCAACTGATATGCGTTCGTTCGCTTTGATATCTCTCAGCGCTCGCAAACACAAACAATAGTCACTCCCGATCATCTTCCAGTGATAAAGAGGTACTCGCTCGCAGTTATACTCTTCTTTTACGTGTACTGCTGCATCCGTTCCGTAGGTGGTACACGAGGCTCGATATCTTTCATCGTAAGTCATACCGCACAGAAGAAATCGTCCTCCCCTACCACGCTTCTCTGCGTCGATTTTTTGCCCTCGTACTTCGTCTTTCCGAGAAAAGTTCTCGTCCTCCTCATCCGATAAATCGTCCAAAGCCGCTATTTCATCTCTGAGATCCCACCTTCTCGCAAGTCCTTTAAAGCATTTCAACTCTGCCGGGAAACTCGAGTAAATCGCAACGAGTTCACCTTCTTTGCATCTGTAAATGGACACGAGGTTTGTCTCGGAACGTCCCTCGTCGTCGATGCGTACTTTGTGGTACCCACACGAATTCGCCTCGAACGGACAAATCCATTTCCGTCTACCCTTCATCTTCGTTTCTATTTCCTCCATCGTCACCCAACGCAGCTTCTCATACATGCTTTTATCCTCAAAGCCGTGCGTTTTTTTCGTCCAATTGAGGCACTCTAAAATGGCATCCATTTCTTCGTCCAAGGTCATTTCCACTCTATCGTCGCTCGCGTTTCGATACCACACGTCTTCCTCGCCCGTCTGTACTTTCTTGTCCCGGTTAAAGTACGGCACGTACCCGTCCCTAAAATACCCAACGACGTAATCGCACTCCTTGATCAAGTTTTTCATCCCGTTTTCTCTCGCTCTTCCGTCCTCTTTCGAAAGCAACGCTTTCCTCACGTCTGCGATTTTAGGATACACGTACACGCACCATCCGTTCGGCGCGCCGTTTTTAAACGTCCCGTACACCACCGAATCCCCGATTCCAACCATTACACACTTCTCTCCACTTCTCAACCCGTTTTCGTCGTACGTTCCTTGATACAAAAAATCGCCGTCCTCGTCGCGCTCTATCCCCGCTCTCGCCATCCCGCTCTTAGCGTCCACGACAACTTCGCACGTCACTCCGCTCTCTGGATTTTCAATCGTGTTCGTAAAGAAAACATTATTGTTTTCGTCGTCGTTTCCTTCTTCCGCTGCATCGAATAAACCGAGCGTTGGAGAGAAAACAGATCTAATCTGATCCTTCGTCTTCTTCTTTATCGGGTGTTCTCGTCGCTTCCTCCTCGCTTCTCCCACCATCATAAGAGAGTTCGTTACAGGACGGACTTTTTCCCCTACTCAGAGGAGGGAGAGGTCACAACGGTATTTACGTTGTTCTCGCGCGCTCACAACAGAAACAACAACGACAGAGAAAACGATGATGCATATGAGCGTCCCGCCAGTGCTCACATAATCACCACCATCCATTTTGATGCAAACGCGGGCAAAGAAGAAGAAGGCCACGCGTTCGTACGTAAACTGAGGTTTTTTGAGGTTTTCTCCCCAAAAGAAGAAAAGAAATCGACACATTTTAAAAGCACTTTTTGCGCGACGAACGACGAGGACTCAGATGTTTAGTTCTACTGCGACGACTTTGAGGACAACGGCGACGACGACGACGCGCTGTTGTTGTTCTTTCTCTTCTTCGTCTTCTTCAAAACGAGGAGGATTTAGAAGAGCGAGAGGAGGAAGATTAAGAAGAAATTGGAAGAGAAAAACCGCCGCCAATGCATCATCAGATTTGAACAACAACGACCCCGAGGCGGAGAACGACGATGAAGCGACGAGAAGAACAAACAACTCTGCAACGACTAATACTCCTCCAGAAACGGTCGCGTGGCTCCCACCGCTCGACCGACTCTCGTTTGCGGAGGACGACGACGACGAAAACAGCGAGAACAACCTTTCCATGCGAAACGAGAGAACGTATGAATCGAAATCGGGGGAAAGCGCGTATACCATCGCGAGAAAAGACGGCGAAAGTACCATCGACGACGAAAACGAGGAAGAGTTTATCGAATATAAAGAAAAAGTGGAAAGGGTGCAAGACGTGATGGAGTTCATCTCGAAGAACAAGAACTGGTTGAAAATCGCGCGAACGCAGAAGATGCGAGAGTATAGGGCGAAGATGGGGTTGGTGGACGCTCGGTTAGACGAGGAGGAGGAAGAGGCCGCCGCCGCCGAAGGCAACAAGGACGCTGCCGAGGGTTTGACTGTACCGGAGGCGTTCGAACACGAAACGTTTTTAGACGAGCGTGGGAATATTACCGGGCGAGCTTTGTACGTGTGCATAACTTCGTTTTGGTTGCGAGTGTATTATAACTTGGCGCAGTTTGAGTTGAACGCGAGCGAACTGGACGATATCGCCAACAGAGCGCTGGTGCCGAAAGAGAAGGTGAGCGAATGGTTTGAGTTCGCGAGGACGAATTATAACAAGTTAAGCGCCAAGGAATCAAAAGAATATTACGATTGCGAGATGGTGAAGCTGAAAAAGTTCGAACAGCTGGTGGACGAAGATTTTCAAGAGGCGTATAGGACGAATAACGGGTTGCGTTTGCAAAGGTATTACGGGGAGGTGGAGGGATTCGCCGCGGCGGGCGGGTTCGGGATGACAAAAACGGACGTGGAGAATGATCCTTTGTACCGAGCGATGGTGAAATTTGACGAGCTCGTTGAGAGAGAGCGAGTGGCAAAAGAAGAAGAAGAGCGAAAGAAACGAGAAGAAGAAAATCAGACGTTGGACCGGGATCAGTTGGAACGTATTTTCCAAGACGGTTCTGCGGAACATCCGTACTTGTTGGATCGAAAAGCGTCGGAGACTTCCGGCCGTTGGAGTACTTTAGAAACAGATTTTGACCAGAAACTGACGTTAGAGAAAAATCACCCGGAAGATCCAATGGATACCGGCGACGAGGACGATGGACAAGAGTGGTTGAAGGACGGCGGATGGGAGACGTTGCCAGACCACACCGCAGTGGACGCCAGAGACGGTTCGGCGTTAAAGTTCGTCGGGGTGAAACACGCAGAAGATCCAGAAACCGGTAAAGTCACCTCCGATTGGAACGAAGCGTATGATTTCTCAACGTGGATGTACGAACGCCCCGCGAATGCAACGAAGTACCCGGTGTTAGATTCGATCGATCAAAACGAATTGTTGCACTTGAGTAAAAACCAAATGCCGAGTGCTGCAGAGATGCAAACGTATGAGTCTGCCAGAAAACTCGTCGCAGGCGACGATCGCAACGCCGATCGGAGAATAGGAGAACCAGACAGAAAAATGCTCACGAGACTAGAAGTAGGCGAAACGCTAAAAGCGAAAGTGAAGTCATTAGATTTATACCACGGCGCGTTGGTCGATTGCGGCACGGAAATTGACGGATTGATTCCCATCGCAGAAGCGGATATCCCCCGCGCGAGAGTCTTTCTCGCCGTCGGTAGTGAGTTGGAAGTTAAGGTTTCGCGCGTGCATGCCAAGTTTTGGCGTATACGGTTCCCGTTGGAAGTCATGCCTGTAGAACAAAAGATTCTCGACGAGTTGAAAAATGGCCATCCGCACGATTACGATAATCCGCCAATTAACATTTACCAAGGCGAAAGTGATGAGTTTGCGTTTCTTGATGCCGGTCGAGATATCCGATCCGCAGAAGCTATTGCAATTGCTACAAAAAGACGAGAAGAAGCGTTGGAGAAACGTCGCATGCTCGAAGGCAGAGATAAGAGCAGCATGAAGCGATACGAGAAGGCGGCGAAGAGAGCGACTTTGGCGTCGCAAGCCAAGCCGAGCGACGACGACGATGAGATGAGCCCAAAGAAGAGCGCGGAAGATTTGGAAATCGAAGACGCTCACAAAATCTCCTCGAAAATCCGGCAGCAATTCGAAGAGGAGGAGGAGGCGGCGTTGAACAAAAACGGCCCGCCGCTCGGCGGCGGCGACGACTCCGCTCGAATCCCCTTGAAACCGCGATCCAGTCGTCAAGATGAGGAGGATGCTGAAGAAGGCATCACGCCAAATCGAGCCGCGGAAGATTTACAAGTTGCAAAACTTCGCGAAGGTAAGGCCTTCGTCGACCCTGAAGCGGATGATTTACGCGGCGGCTTCTTTGGCGTCAACGAAGAGGAAGACGATTTGTTCGACGACGACGACGACGAAGACGATGAAGAAGATAGACGACGTGGTAGCGGTAGTACTCGCGCGTCAAACAGTGTATTAGGCATAGACGAAGATGACGTGGACGATGACGACGACGATATTGACGACGACGATGAAGAAGACCACTTCAACTTTGAACTTTGACGACGACGAAGATTGAAATCCGAACTACTCGCTGCTCGCGTAACGACATATATATATCTTTGAAATTGTCTTAAAGTTGTCTGGAAGTTGTCTGTGCCGGAATATATTTTGACCTTAAAAAATTGATAGTACTGCCTTAGTACTGCCTTAGTACGAAGGGGGTACTCTCATACCTTAAACCACGTGAAAACCCTAAATACTTTTGTTGAAACATTTTTCTCGCCAGATAGTTTTGGTTTGGCCTCCTCCTTCTTTTTGTCGTTTGTCTTTTCGACAAATAGAATCTTTTCCAGAATAAATAACCTCACTATTCAAACGCGTACGACATCACTTCAAAACAAGTACTCGTACCTAAACGCGGTAAAAAGAAGTATCAACACTTCCTCTACCCCGTTAATCATCTTAATCAACGAAAGTCGCCTTCGGCTCCACTCGTAAGTAAAGAAATAGAAACCGAATTTTAATCGTCGTCGTCGTTTTTTTTCCAAAGGTCGCGAGAAGTTCCCGAAAGGTCGCGGACGTTACTATAGTTCGCGGAGTTGGGGGGGTGGCGGTTGCGGAAATCGTATTTATAATTTAGGTTCGTTTGTCGCGAACTTTCGTCAAGTTTGTGGTCGCGGAAGTTCGGGTGGAGGGGGAGTTACGTGGTAGATTAGAAGAACTAACAAAGCTTTATCTTTTTATTTTTTGAACGCAGTCCGTCGTTTCTGGAAGTTGGGGGAACTTTTGGGGTAAGAAGCTTTGGTACTTCTTTCGTTCATCAACCCCTTCGATCTACAACTATAATGAATCAACGCTACACTGACTCAGTGGGTGTCAGACTGATTTTGATCTTCTTTGCCACAGTACTTTCAGTTCGTGTTCACGGTCAGGATGAAGCTTCCTCAATTTGCGCCGCGGAAGGTAGCTGGAAAACGAACATGTGTGCGAAAGAGACGGACTTTTATGGGAACGTTACGTGTAGAGAACGTTTGATTGTATTGAGTGAAGAAGGTGAGGAGATTGATGTGCTGGCGACTATAATACAGTTGAAGAGCGAGCTTTCGATAGTTCGATCGCAAAATACAGAGCTTCGAAATCGTCTTTCGCACGTTGAAACTACAATTATGCCGTCACCTCCTCCGCCAAGTCCTCCGCCAAATCCTCCTCCTCCTCCATCGCCGCCGCCAAATCCTCCTCCCCCCTCACCACCGCCCGCACCGCCGCCTAGTCCATCGCCAAGTCCCCCACCGAGTCCTCCGCCAGCACCTCCGATTATAGAGCCAATACCAGATGCGAGTTGGCACGATTTCGTTGCAGAATGTTTATCTGAATCAGGCGCCGAAGTTACTGGAGAGTGCACGACGTGGGCTTCCGGAAATAATTACGGGACGATGTCGAATTGGGATACGAGTTTGGTGACGGATATGAAACGAGGCTTTGGCTTTAAAAGTACATTCAATGCTGACATTTCGAAGTGGAACACAGAAAAAGTGACTACTATGGCATATATGTTTCAGCACGCTTCTTCGTTCAACCAAGACATTAGGAGTTGGAACACAGCACAAGTGACTGCTATGGATGTTATGTTTGCTTACGCTTCAGCGTTCAACCAAGACATTGGGAGTTGGAACACAGCACAAGTGACTGCTATGGATGTTATGTTTGCTTACGCTTCAGCGTTCAACCAAGACATTGGGAGTTGGAACACAGCGCAGGTGACTG
>Ga0209091_10003703_pt1 | contig 12205 bp, 13 predicted proteins | sample ArcticOcean_MG_C_6_FD_187438 | JGI IMG/M metagenome (GOLD analysis project Ga0209091, IMG submission 187438) | Marine microbial communities from western Arctic Ocean - ArcticOcean_MG_CB8_128 (SPAdes) (version 2) | ecosystem: Environmental > Aquatic > Marine > Oceanic | place: Arctic Ocean...
TCTTATCTTTTCTTTCAATTGAAATATTAAGTCCTTTAAAATCATATCGGTTACCAATTTCTCTTAAACAATTAGCAAGAGCATTATCAAATTCTTGATAATTAATTTTACTTATTACATCAAATGAAGGCATAATTTTTTATCATTTTTCACAGTTTACTTGCGTTTTCTTTGTTCAATATGTTAATTTTTTTTGTTAATAACTTATTATAAACACACTTTAAAATTAAATAAACATCAACTAACTAACCAATAGATAATATAATATGAGCTTTAAAGATAATGTAGATCTATATGTTGAGCAATCAGCTAAATTATTAAAATTTAGTGATGATCTTATCGATCATATTAAATCTACTCACTCTTTAATTAAAGTTAATGTTGGTGTTGAAATAAATAAAAAAATTCATAACTTTACAGGATGGAGAGCTGTTCATTCAGAACACATTTTGCCAAGTAAAGGAGGAATGCGTTATTCTCTAAATGTTGATCAAGATGATACAGAGGCATTAGCTTCATTAATGACTTACAAATGTGCAATAGTAGATATTCCTTTTGGTGGATCAAAAGGTGGATTGAAAATAAACCCTAAAAATTATACAGAACAACAGCTTCGTCTAATCACAATAGCTTTTGCAACTAAGCTTATTAATAAAGGCTTTATATCACCAGCAATCAATGTTCCAGCACCTGACGTAGGCACTTCTGAAAGAGAAATGGATTGGATTAAAGATACTTATAAATCATTAAAGCCCGAAGATATTAATTATAGAGGATGTGTTACTGGCAAACCAATTCATAGTGGAGGCATAGCAGGAAGAACAGAAGCGACAGGTAGAGGTATAGAAGAAGTAATTAGAGAACTGTTTAGACATAAAGACATTGTTAAAGAAGTAAAATTAAAAAATGAATTAAAAGATAATTCAATTATTATTCAAGGGTTTGGAAATGTGGGAAGCAATTTAGCTGAACACTTATACAATAGAGATAATGCAAAGATTATTGCAATAGGTGAAAGTAATGGATACCTGTATAATGAAAAAGGTATTGACATTAATAGTTTGAATACATTTTATAAAAAAAACAAAACTATAGATAATAAAAAACTAGGTAAGTTTTATAATGAACCAGCTAAATTGTTGGAATTAGAATGTGATATTTTGATACCAGCTGCTCTTGAAAATGCAATAACAATAAAAAATGTTAAGAAAATAAAAACTAAAATAATTATCGAAGCTGCGAATGGACCTATTTCTTTTGAGGCAGATAAAGAATTGAATAAAAGAGGAATAATGATTTTACCAGATATTTACGTCAATGCAGGTGGAGTTGTTGTCTCTTATTTTGAGTGGGTCAAAAATATATCTCATATAAGATTTGGAAGAGTTGAAAAGAGATTCCAAGAACATAAAATATTAGATCTAATAAATTTAATAGACCAAAAAACAAACACTAAAACAAATCCTGAAATAATTTCAAAAATAATTCATGGTGCAAATGAAGAAGATCTAGCTTATTCAGGTCTGGAAGATTCTATGCGTAATGCTTTTAATGAAATTTTACAGATAAAAAAAAGAATAAAAAAAACTTTTAGAGAGTGCACTTATTATCTTTCATTGCAAAAAATTAGAAAATTTTATACTCCAGAGGGTTTTCCAAAAAGATAAGGGTAAGTTATTGTGTTTTATCACAAATATATCTAGTGATATAGTAAGGTAGTATTTAAATGGAAAATTTGATTAAAAAACTAGAAGAACAGATTACTTTCCTTCAACAAGAGATATCTCAATTGAGTAAGGAACTTTATTCTCAGCAAAAAGAAATTATGAATTTAAAAAAAGAAATTTCAAATTTTAATAAAAGAATTGAAGAATTAGACAATGGAATTGATTCAAATGTTATTAAGGAAGATAAAAAACCACCTCATTATTAACTTTTATAATTAACTCATGAAAGAAAAATTTGATGTTATTATAATTGGTGCTGGAGCAGCTGGTCTAATGAGTGCGATTGAATCTGGTAAAAGAGGAAGAAAAGTACTTTTGGTTGATCATGCCAAAAAAATAGGAGAAAAAATTCGAATATCAGGCGGTGGTAGGTGTAATTTTACTAATATCAACATAGACCCAAGTAAATTTATTTCAAATAATCCTAAATTTGTATTATCCGCTTTAAGTCAATATACACAAAATGATTTCATCAATTTGATTAAAAAACATAATATTAAATTTCATGAAAAAAAGTTAGGGCAGCTTTTTTGCGATCAAAGTGCACAACAAATTGTAGATATGCTTCTTTTAGAGTGTCAAACTGCAAATATTACTCTGATGAAAGAAACAATAATTACCGATATTGATAAAGAAGATGAACAATACTTTATAATTGTTGGCTTTGATAAATATCTTTGTGACTCACTAATCATTGCTACAGGAGGTCTTTCTGTTCCTAAAATTGGAGCAAGTAAATTGGGTTACGATATAGCAAAAAAATTTAACATGAATATTGTTGAAACATTGCCAGCCTTAGTACCATTAACTTTTAATGAAAAAATACTTTCTATGTGTAAGAAGCTTAGTGGTTTGTCTTTAGAGACAGTTGTTTTTTTTAATAAGATCTTTTTTCAAGAGGGTATGCTATTTACACATAGAGGATTAAGTGGACCCTCTATATTGCAAATCTCTTCTTATTGGAAATTAGGAAACGACATCAGAATTAACCTTTCACCAAAACTTGATATTTTTAAAATCTTAGAAAGTGAAAAAAAATTAAATCCTAAGCAAGATATTAATAATATTATTGCAGAAATTCTTCCTAAGAGATTAGCTTCTATAATCTGTATAGAAAACAATATTAGTGGAAACATATCAGAGTTATCTAATAAATTATTAAAGCAGTTAAGTAATTCAATAAACTCTTGGGTTATCAATCCAACAGGATCTGAAGGTTATAGAACTGCAGAGGTTACACTAGGTGGTGTAGATACAAATGAGATTTCTTCAAAAACAATGATGTCATTAAAAAATTCAGGCCTATTTTTTATTGGAGAAGTCGTAGATGTTACAGGTCACTTAGGTGGTTATAACTTTCAGTGGGCATGGTCGTCAGGTTATGTGGCAGGTCAATATGCTTAGTATTGTCTTATTATTTGTGAACCATTATTAAAAATTTTTTATAAATTTTATTTTTTTCTAATTTCAATTGCTTCATTTTAGTTAAGACATCTATTGGAGTAACATAACCATTATCATTATATTCTTTAATTTGATTTGAAGACAATTTAGACATAATATTTAAAAATATTATATGAGCATTTTAATTTCGTCAATACACTACTGTCCTGTAAAATCATTATCTTTTCAAAGTGTTGAGTCATGTGAGATAAAAAAGGATTTAGGAATTTCAAATGATAGAATGTTTGCTTTCTCGAGAATTATTGATGTTAAAAAAGCTGAATCAATTGAGAAAAACCCAAATGAAAGAAGTTTGAATAATTTTTTGACATTAAAAAACTCTTCGGTTTTAAATAAGTATAATTTTATTTATAAAGATAGCAAACTAACTTTAATGTATGAGGGTAAGGAATTAATATCAATATCAGTAGATAATTTAGAACAAAGATCTTTACTTGTAAATAAACTGATAGAATTAGAAAGTTCATTGTTAAAGCCAATTTCTTTACTACAAAATAAAGAATTTCCCTTTTATGATACATCGCACTCAAATAAGGTTTTTAATTCTATATCCTTGATAAATCTTAATAGTATTGAAGATTTTGAAAAAAAAATTAATGAAAAAGTAGAGTTTCAAAGATTTAGAGGAAATTTTTATGTTGATGGAATTGATGCTTGGGAAGAGCGTAATTGGATTGGAAAAAACATAAAAATTAACAATGTCACTTTTAAAGTTGAAAGAAATATCCCACGTTGTGTTGCAATTAATTTAAAGCCAAAAACTGACGACAACGCATTAAATTTACTCCAATCTCTTAAAAAAACTTACAATCACTTTGATACGGGTATTTATTTGAGATCATTAAATGATGGTGAAGTAAAAGTCGGGGATACAATAGACATTAATTGCTTACCCTCAAGCTAAAAAGTTTTTAGATTTTATTTACTTCTGTCGTTTCTAATTTTATAGGCTCTTCAATAGGCTCTGTTGATGGGTTTAATTCCATACCAGTAGGAGTGATTGTTTGAGGCATTGCAGCAAACTGAGAATCTGGATTATCTTCTGTTTCTCTCATTTTCATTCTATGAATTGCAAAAAAACCTATTAATGAATGAAAAATTATTAAAAAAATAAAATAACCATTAGAACCTATTAAATTCATAAAAACTGAACATAAGAAGGGTCCACTTATAGCCCCTAATCCAAATGCAAATTGTAGACTAGCACCAGCAGCAACAAATTTTTCTTTTGGAATAAAATCATTAGTGTGTGCAAAAATAATTGCAAACATTGGTAGACTGCAAAAAGAAAATAAAATTAAATATATATAAAACCATAATTTAGAAGTAGCTAAGTCTCCTGGCAAATACATTTGTCTTGAAGCAAATATTGCACAAAGTGCAAAAAAAGCTGCACCAAAAGTAGTATAAACAATAACCAATCTTCTATCAAATTTATCTGATAATTTTCCAATAGGAAATTGTGCTATTGCACCTGATATTGCTAATAAGAATGTTACAATTGAAATTTCAAATATAGTGAAATTCATTGATGTTGCATAAACAGCAAGAAGAGAAAATAAAGCTGATTGAACAGTACCATAAAAAAGAGAACCCACCATTCCTAATGGAGATGTTTTGTATAGTTCTTTTAGGGTCATGCCTGTAATTTTTTTAAAAGTAGGTGCTTTTCTTTTAGTTAATAAAATTGGTATTAAAGCAAGTGACATAAACAAAGAAACTAAAATAAATGGTTGAAAATTTTCTGGTTTGCTAAAGTTTAGAAAAAACATTCCAATTGCCATAGACCCATACAGTACAATCATATAAATTGATAAAACACTTCCTCTATTCTTATTAGTTGCTCTATCATTTAACCAGCTTTCAGCAATTGTATAAATAGAAACCATGCTAATCCCAGTAATCACTCTAAGAATAAACCAAGTTAAGGGATGAATAAAAATGGAGTGGAACAAAATAACTATAGATGCAATAGAGGCAAAAGCTGCAAATACTCTTATATGACCGACTCTTAATATAAAACTTGGAATTATTTTTGCACCAATAAAATATCCAACATAATAACCAGACATCATAAAGCCAGTTGCAATTAGGCCAAATTCTTCTTGCACAGCTCTTACACCAAGTAATGATCCTTGGTATCCATGAGCTAGCATTATCAAGCCCATTCCTAAAAATAGCGCCCAAGAGTTTCTTAAAATTTTATCCATAAAAATTTGTAATTAGTCGTCATTTATTCTCTAATAAAGACTTAATTGTGACAGACTTAAGATTTTTTAAGCTTTAAAAATGAATGAACAGCAATGGTTGCAATTATCACCAATCCTCCTTGTAAAGCTTCAATGCTTGGTTGTTCTTTAATTACTAACCATACCCAAATTGGACCAATAATTGTTTCTAGTAGAAAGAATAGATTCACTTCTTCTGCTGGTATAAATCTTGGTGCAATTGTTACTAGCACAAAAGGTATAGCAACACACATAATACACATTAAAGGTACGATTATAATGTCACTTTCCACTAGAGCGAAACTTTCAACAAAAAAGAGAGAAAATAAAGCAACACAAAGTTTTCCAATAACTGCAGAAGGAACAAGGTCCCTATCTTTTGCATATCTTGCAAGTACAGCATTACAAGCAAGACCAAAGGCAGTAATTAAACCAAAAATATCACCATAAAAATTCCCAAGTTCAATAGAATCATAAAAAATATAGGAAACAGCAATAAAAGTTATAAAAATTGCTAACCAAGTTTTGTGGTCTGGCATTTCTTTTAAAAATATAGCTCCTAATATTGCAGAAATCATTGGTGCCATTGCTATCATTACCAAAGTGTTTGCAACATTAGTATTTTGAATAGAAATTATAAAAGTAATATTACAAATAGAAAAACTTAGGACATAAAAAATTCCTGGATAGCCTATTCCTAATAAGGCTTTTAAAAAATTACTTTTATAAAAAAAAAGAAGACCTATTAAAACAGCAACAAAGGGAATAGCTCCTCTATAAAAAAGCATACCCCAAGTTTCAATATTGGAAAGTCTGATAAAAATTGAGTCAGGAGTAATAAACATCACAGCAACAAATGCTAATAATGATCCTTTTTGTTGTGAAGTTAAATTGTTCATGCTTTCAATCCTTTCCAAAAAATTTTAGCTAAGTTTATTTTAGATAAATCATTATAGGTTTTTAAGCCAGTAGGAGATGTAACATTTATATCTCCATTTAATTTTCCATCAATAAAATCTATTCCAGCTAGATAAATATCTTTTTTTTTAAGATCTTTTGCCAAGATTACTGCAATTTTTTTTTCTTTTTTTGTTAGTTTGGTTAAAGTAGGCTTTGCTCCTTTGCTCATGTTACTTAAAAAAGATCCTTTTTTAGGAATCCTGGATATCTCCCCACAGATTTTTCCATTAATCAAAAAAACTCTTTTATCTCCATTTTTAATATTAGGTAAAAACTTTTGGCACATTATGTGTCCATGTTTTTTAATAAAATTATTTATTATTTTATTTTTAAATGATCCTTGTATAAGAATAATGTCATTGCCACCATATCCATGAATAGGTTTAATAATCATTTTTTTATTAACCTTATAAAATTTTTTTATTTCTTTTATGTTTTTAGTAAAAATTGTTCTAGGCATATATCTTTGAAAAGAAGATGAATACAATTTTTCTGAAATATTTCTTATTGATGTAGGATTATTGATTATTTTAACCCTATTCTTTATTTTATCTAAAATATAAGTAGTGGAAATATATTCTAAATTAAAAGGTGGATCTTGCCGTATAAGTATGAATTTACAATTAAGTAAATTAAGTTTTTGAAATTTTAAAATCTTAAAAAATTTTTTATTAGAATAATTAAATTTAATAAAAAATCCTTTAGCAATAACATTATCATTTATTATAGATAAATTTTTAGGTTCATAATAAAATATTTTATATTTCTTATTTTGAGCTTCATTGGCAAGAAATATACTTGTATCGCTTAGTGGTTTAAGTTCTTTAGGATGATTCCCTTGAATAGCAACAATTTTATTTGTCATATAAATCATTTAAATTTTCATTTTTTGAAAATTTAGCAATCATATGATCTGCGTTGGTTAGTCTATTATCAATTATTTTTTCTAGATGATCTAGATAGTGAACCTCATTGTAATGATTTTTTCCTATTATATCTCTATCTTGTAGTCCTCTTTTAGAAATTTGTAATAATATCGAGGACCAATAAAATAAATCTTTTCCCATCAGTTGAGTATTAAAGCCTTTTTTAGGTGCATCAAGGTATGCATTTATAATTTTGTTTTTATCCCATTTTGAAACTAATTCAAATGTTTCATCTAAATTACCATATAATATTCCTGTATTAAAAGCGGGCCCAGAGCACAAACATTCCCACCCACAAGCATCCATAGATCTTAGTTCAATATATTTTTTTAATCTATTTTCTGTAAAGATAGTACTTAAGTGAGTAGTTAAATCATTTTCACTAGGTAATTTATTTTCTATTTCTTGAATTTTTCCATTCATAAAGTCTGAAAATAAATATTTATTACCAGAAATGTATTCTTTATTTTTTTGAATAAATAGCATTGGAAAATTCATTGTAAAATCTGCATATTTTTCAAAATTAATGTTATCAAAAAAAACTTCAGGCAAGCCACCACGTGATGTGTTTTGCCAAACTTTTGATCTATAAGAAAAATAGTTACTATTTTTTTTTTCTACTATTGACGAGTTAGCAAATAAAGCAATTGATATAGGAACAATTGAATTAATTACTTTAAATTTTTTTATGAAATCTTCTTCTGAATTGTAATCAATATTTAATTGTGTTCCACAGGTTCGATACATCATATCTAGGCTTAATTCGCCACCATTAGGCATATCTTTTGTCATTATGTTATATCGTTGTTTTGGATTATTAGGGACTTCTGAAATTTTAGATATTGGGTCAAAACCAGCGCTAACAATTTTTATATTCAACTTTTTAGTAACTTGCTTGAGTTCAAATAAATAATCTTGTGATTCTGAGCATGCTTCATGAATATTATTTAACTTATCACCTGAAAGTTCGATTTGATTTCCTGGCTCTAAAGTAATGCTTTTACCGTTTTTTTTAAGGCCAATAATATTCTCCTTTTCTAAAATTGGCTTCCAACCGAATTCATATAAGGCTTTAAACATTTTAAGAATAGTTTGATAATCAACCCTTTTATTTTTTTCTAAATCAAATAAAAATTTTTCATGCTCAATACCAATTTTAAAATTATCCACATCTTTGATTCCGGATTTAAAATATTCAATTATATGTTCTTTGGATGTAATCATATCTTTATAAAGCTAGTAATATGTTATAATCATTTGATTCGCAATTACAATTTATGATCAAACAACTATCATCAAAAGAATTTAAAGAATATTTACAAACAGAATCAAAAAAAGTATTGCTTGATGTGAGAACTGAAGAAGAATGGAATATGTTTGGTAAGCCTGATGGCGAAAAACTAGGTTTAAAAACCTATTTCTTAACAATTAAAGATATGAATTTTATTCATGAGTTTAATAAGTTATTAATTAGTAAAGATTGTGAAATTTTTACTTTGTGTAAAGTTGGCCAAAGATCTCAGTTTGTTGCTGAATTATTAGAAAAAAATAATTATAACTGCATAAATATTTCTGATGGTTTTGATGGTTGGCAATTTTCTGATTTACCTTGCTTGTAATTAAATATAAAATTTAAAATGTATAAGGTTTTCTAGAAAATATTTTTCTAATTAAAGGCTCAAAATCTTGAAGTTTTAAACTTTTAAAATTTGGATCAAAAGAAGTTTGATCCCATTTTTCACAAAATTCTAAAGTATCATTATAGTACTTGTGATTTTTATATTTATCTCTTAAATTTCTATTTGCACCTAAGTGATGAGCATAATAATACATTTGGAATTCACCATGTTTTTCTACAATCCAGTGAGTTTTCTCTGAAACATAAGGTTTCAAAATAGTAGCTGCATATTCGGAATGATTTAATGGGGCTAGTTCATCTCCAATATCATGCAATAGGGCTGCTACTATCATTTCTTTACTCGCTTTATCATTAAATGCTCTTGTTGCTGTTTGAAGTGAATGTTCTAATCTAGTTATTTTATAACCTTCTAAACTAGAGTTTAGCCCACTCATAAACTTTATTATTCTATCAGCGGTTCCTTTAATGTATTCTTTTTCATGTTTATCCAACAATAAATAGTCTTCCTTAGAACCATTTTTCATTTCAGTAAAATTTACAATACTCATTTTAACTGTTTGATGCTGTGCTTAGTAATGAGAGTTGAGTAATTTTATCATCTCCCAACCCATCAATTGGTTTTATAGGATAGTCACCAGTAAAATAGTGATCAGTAAGTTGTGGATAAATTTCATTTCGTTTATCAAAACCCATTGCTCTATACATTCCTTCGATAGATAAAAATTTTAATGATTTTGCTCCAATATATTCACGTATTTCTTCATTAGTTTTGTTTGCCGCTAAGAGTTCTTTTTTAGTTGGTGTATCTACACCATAAAAATCAGGATATCTAATTTCTGGACAGGCAATTCTAACATGAACTTCTTTAGCACCAGCATCATAAAGCATTTTTACTATTTTATGAGATGTTGTTCCTCTCACTAATGAATCGTCAATTAAAATAATTTTTTTATTTTTAATAGATGATTTGTTTGCATTTAATTTCAATTTTACACCTAAACTTCTGATTTTTTGACTGGGTTCAATAAATGTTCTACCAACATAGTGATTTCTAATTAAACCTAATTCAAAATTTTTACCTATGAATTGAGAGTAGCCAAGTGCGGCAGCATTACCAGAATCTGGAACTGGGACTACAATGTCTGCGTCAATATCAGTTTCTTTTGCTAACTCAATACCAAAGTTTTTTCTATATTCATAAGCAGATTTACCATTTAAAATACTGTCAGGTCTTGCAAAGTAAATATATTCAAATACACAAGGTCGTGCTTTTTTTATCGGGAACGGCTTAATGCTTTTTAGTTGATTATTCTCAATGTAAACAACTTCACCATTTTCTACATCTCTAATATATTTTGCACCAATTATATCTAGGGCACAAGTTTCTGATGTAAAAACATAAGAATTTTTTATTTTGCCAATAACTAAAGGTCTTATTCCAAAAGGATCTCTTACTCCAATAAGTGTATTTTGATTAAGCATTACTAAAGCGTAACCTCCTTGTATCTGAAACAAGGTATCCACAATTTTATCAATTGTTTTTTTTCTCTTTGATTTTGCTATTAGCTGAACAATTGTTTCGGTATCTGATGTTGTGTGAAAAATAGCGCCGTCTTCAACTAGTTTTTTTCTCAAGGTAATTGAATTTGTTAAATTACCATTATGCGCAATACCTAGCCCTCCCGCATTAGTATCTGCAAAAAAAGGCTGTATATTTCTTAAGGTATTTTCTCCTGTTGTACTATATCTGTTATGACCGATCGCATAATTTCCAGTTAAATTTTTTAATACTTTTTCCTTATTAAAACTATCACCAACAAGACCAAATCTTTTTTCTGAGTGATATTTTTCCCCATCAAACGAGACAATACCACAACCCTCTTGACCTCTATGCTGTAGAGCATGTAAACCTAAAGCGGTTAATGCAGAAGAGTCAGAACTATTGCTGATACCAAATACTCCACATTCTTCCTTAAGCTTTGGATTATAGTTTTTCAATTTTTTCTTTAGTATCTTTGTAATTTTTTTCATCAGGAAACTCTTTAATAAGGTATTTACTACCTTTTTCAACGTATGGAAAGGTTAAGGATTTATCAAGATTTAATGGCCATTTATTATGATTATAGATGATACTTATAGTTGAAAAAATACAGACACAAATAATATAACTTCTAAAAAAACCAAAAAAGAATCCAAATATAGTATCGACACTACCAAGGCCAGAATAGCTGACAGCTTTGCCTATTCCTTTGTTTATCATTAGTATAATAAAAATTACTAAAGAAAAAATTCCAATACCTAAAATAATGTCTAAAATGTATTCGTTATCAATAACATTATCCACATATGGCTTAGCTTTTGGGAAGATAATTAGTGTAACCACATATGCTAAAAGCCATTTAGAAGCAGCAAGAACACTTAAAATAAATCCTTTTCTATAACACTTTATTAAAGATAAAATAGTTATGATTAAATATATTAAATCAAATAAAGTAATAGCTTCATAAAAATTTTTAAAGATATCAGTCATTAATAAATTTATTTTCCAAATGGTTTGTTAATTAAAATAAGCGACGGAAGTAAAGTTAAAACAGATATCATAGCTAAAAGCATTGCAATACCTGTGAATACCCCAAAATAAATAGTTGGTATAAATTTAGAGAATACTAGAATTGAAAAACCAAACACAATAGTTATTGAAGTATTTAGTATTGCAACACCAACTGTAGAGTGACATAATTTTAAAGTTTTTTCATAATCATTATTTTTAATAAACTCTTCTTTAAATCTATAAATGTAGTGAATGCTATTATCTACAGCTATTCCAATTGTAATAGCAGCAATAGTTATAGTCATCATATCTAGTGGTATTCCTAGCAATCCAATAATTCCTAATATAAAAAAAGCAGCTATAAAATTTGGCACGACACCAATTAAAGAAAGTTTAATATTTTTAAATAAAATTAAAAACATTGTAAATATCCCAATCATAACTAATCCCAAAGTAAGTATTTGTGATTTAAATAAACTTTGAAGAAGGTTGTTAAATAATATTAACACACCAGCTAGTTTAAACTCATCATTTTTAAGTTTAAGTTTGTTTTTAAGATCATAATTAATTTTTTTAATTAATTCATTTCTTCTTAATCCATCTTGAGAATCTTTAATTCTCAAACTAATTCTTGCTTCATTATCTTTAATAGAAATATAGGGATCAATAATTTCTTTTTTAATAGAATCTGGAATTTTAGAATATAGAAC
>Ga0209091_10003711_pt1 | contig 12182 bp, 20 predicted proteins | sample ArcticOcean_MG_C_6_FD_187438 | JGI IMG/M metagenome (GOLD analysis project Ga0209091, IMG submission 187438) | Marine microbial communities from western Arctic Ocean - ArcticOcean_MG_CB8_128 (SPAdes) (version 2) | ecosystem: Environmental > Aquatic > Marine > Oceanic | place: Arctic Ocean...
CGAAGGTTGCAGGTGTGCTTTCACATTTTGGCGGCGGGATGACTGTGATCTTTACTTCGCAGCTACTCTCTGGCGTTGATGTATCTTTTATGCGATATACTACGTTAGCCCCAATAATACGCTTCATAGATCCTAATGTGATCGGTCAAGAACGGCGCGAATGGATCGGCCAGGCAAAACACGCGCAACATGAATTAAGATCAGTCTGTCAAGATCCTATGTGCCGCGACTACTTCTTCAGCCTAAGCGATAATTTATTAGTTAAATCCCCGTTCCCTGCCTGGCTCGATAAAACCAAAATAGACCCCAGAACTGCAGACCTACTTTCAAGGCCAATGCGTTATCATACCGCCCAGAAAAAGGCAGAGATGATCGGCCAGGCAAAGCCAAAGAAAAAGAAACAAAAAAAAGGAGATGATGATCAATGAGTCAAAGAGACAGTGAAAGGGAATACGATCGGATAGCTGCAAATAGGCTTTCAAGAATGAACGGGGGCATCCCGCTTCATGTGGCTATTGCCAGGCGTTCAAGCATAACGCTGCGCAACAAATTGAAACGCATGGGGCTTGAAGGAGATCATATCAACGATCTGGTAAAAATGATTGATGAATTGGGTTATCAAGACGTTCTGGCTCATCACCCTGTAGGGGTTCGATTTGCTACTGTAAAACAAGCGAGAAGAAAACCCCGCATATGGTCGCCCAATGATCAAGAAAATGAAAACAATTGAGCCTTCGTTATGTCCTCGCACTGCCCACTTCATCAAACAACCCCCTGCTTATCTTGATTAACTCGGCATATTCTGCAGTGTTTTATGATCTGGATCAAAAGCCCTCTTTGGTTCTTGACATAGTGGGTTCTCAATCGAAGCCCGCAGGTTGAACAGATCATTAAATCCACTCCAACTGCTTTTGAAAACCTACAGTCCATGCCTCAAACGCTTCAAGCCGATAACCTAAACGCTCAACCCTTTGTTTTCTTTGGGGTCTTGAAAATGTTGAAGTATCAACTGATTCAACCTCTTGAATTAAGGATAACTCGCAGAGGTGTTCTAATTTATGAACCCGCCCAACATGAAAGGGTATATTCAAAAACTTTAAGTTTTCAATAGCGTGTTTTTTGAAAGAATAGCCAGAACCCCCTATAAATAAATAAGAAGGATCAAACTTTTCAACCATTAACTTAACGTCTTCAACCTTGAAACCGTCCTGTATCGGCAAAGCCAATTTGAAGCCCTCTGGCTTATCTATTGATTGAAGGCTTAATTTGGTTTTATGCCAGGATCCGACCACATCGGGCAGAACCATAAAACGCACTGAAGCCCCAGACTCAAGAACTCGCTCACATAGTTTCAATGTTCTATCGAGTAATTCTTCTGGCTTCCGTTCAACTCCTTTTAGGTGATCAGTCCATGCGCCATTATCAACCATATAGGGCATAATGTGATCGGTTAATTTATTAGCCCATGAAGCATAAGAAGGGGCTAAAACCCACCCTGTCACATGATGACCCCAACCTCTTCTAATAATCAAATCCGAAGCCGCCGCGTACAGTTTCAAACTACGCCCAGAATAACAAGGAAAACAAATCACACCACTGCCGCTTGAACAATTAACTATCACTTCTTTTTCACACTTTGAACAGATCATTAAATCCACTCCTTAAATAAATGAATATGTCCGCTTTTGGCAACGATCCCGATCTTAATATAATCCGTTGAACCGTTTCTGCAGTCGCGTATAAACACACCCTTAACGCGTCTATTCTTTGGCTTTGGGGGCTTAATCACTTTACCCCTTTCAAGTCGCACACACGCCGCGCAACGGGTCGCATTCTTAGCGTATTTTGATCTAACAGTGCTGCACCCTTTGGTCGAGCATATTCTGGCCTCTTTTGCCAAACGTACACACCTGCCGCATAACCTGTTTCGCCTGGCTTCGCCGTTCGCATTCATGCCCCTTGAACCATCATACACGCGAGTTTTGCAGCTCGCGGATTCGCATTCGATCATTCATTGACCCCCGCGAATGGTTGCAGCTCTCTATACTCTCTCGGCGGTATTATGTATGTTTGACCTGGCGGCGTTGGCACGTAATACTTCAACGCGTACCAATCAAAACTATCACCTGCGCAGTCTTCTAATTCACGCCCAGAATATCGCCCTGCTTCAGTTAGGTTTGGGGTGTAACCCGATCGGTCTGGCCTCCAATAAATGAGATCTTCACCTTCGCTTCTCTTTTTACAGACAATAACAAAGTAACAACTCATGCTGTCACCCCAGACTCAACCGCTTCGGACATATAGCCACAGTTTGAATTAATACAAGCCAGGCGACCCGATCCAATAGGTGCTTCACATACCGGCGAAGCGCAAATAGGGCATTCATGAATAGTATTCAAGAACCGCATTAATTTATTCCCCCCAGAAAAGAGTCTTCTAATTGTTTTTGACCTTCAGCCTGGCGGTCTAATTCATCACAGACCCCGCAACTGCCATTCATATGATTCGGATTGCATCGAGGGGATTCAAGCCCTTTGGCGTTGGCATATCCTTTGCGCTGCTCATAGGTTTGAATATGTGGCTCTGTATAGTCTAAGATTCGACCCTGTGCCTTCTCACGCTTTGCCATCTCCATGATATATTGATGCTCAATTAACCTTTGAACGATCGCACTTTTATTATGTGCCTTTGTTATGTCGCTCAAGTGGTTTAATTTATCTATGCAACTGTCGCTTAAATTAAAGGATTGAACCCGCTTCTTTTCTTTTGTTTTTTGTCTATCTTTTTTCATATTATTATTCCCTCAATTATTGCTTTTGCTACGGGCGGGCAGACCATGTTGCCGATGATCTGCCATGCCTCCTTTTTCTTAATTACTTTGGGTGTGCCTGGTATTTTCATGCCAGGCCACCCCTGCAGGGTGCAGGTTTCTTCTATGGTTAATGACCGCACACGCTCGGCCTTTTGGTGAACATCAAGGCTTCTATGGCACACAGTATAAGCAGGCTCATCCAGCGTTCTAAAACCATCGGGGAACTCTTTTAATTTGTTGCCCTTATGCACTCCTTCTTGAACGATCGGGTTTGTTCTTGAAGTGCCTCTAATGTGTGTTATCTTTCTTATTATTGGCGTTTGGTTAGTGATCGTTTTTGAAGGTGAATCAAGATCAACGTCACTTGAAACTGCCCTCCTTGATAGTGAAGAAGCCGCCCCGACCATGTTCAAAGTGTGCTTGAATAACCTCGCCCCGACTTGATTACCAGATCCGCATATTGTCCTTGAAGGTTCATCTAATGGGGTATCGCGGTGACGTTTTGCATTTGCCCCCATAGATTCAATTTTGAATACTTCAGTGTGTGTTATTTTCCTTATTATTGGTGTGTTATTACAAATGGTATGGGAAGGCGCGTCAAGGTTCACATCATGGGCTCTGGCACTTCTGCCGGTTGATTTACCATAACCTGCCATATTTAATTTGAACTCTTCAATTACACCTGGTAATTGGGTTATAGTGTGTGCAGGTTTTGTTGGGCTGTATGCTTGAGGCTGTTCGCCCTTTTTACGCCTTCTTGATACGATCTGCAACTCCCCGTCAAGGTGTGGCAAAGCATCCAGAACTGAAACAAATTGATCCTTTGAATGGCTCTCCTTCGCCACCCAACCTTCACCTGCAAAAACTCTTTTTCTCAACTGCGGAACTCCAAAGGCTGCAGAATTGAGTTTTTCAAATGGCACTTCTCGCGCCTTCAAATGTTTGCCCAAAGGCAACACATTTTCAAGACTCCAACTGTCCGGTTTCATGTATTCAACCAATTGTAAAACCCAATCGACCAAACCCAACCCGTCTGCAGGGTTCGCACTTGAAGCGTTTGAAAGTGCCTGGCATGGTGGCGAAGCGTGAAGGTGAAAATGGCAACCGTCTGGCAAATACATTTTGATGAGAGCTGCACATTCTTCAATTGAACCACCCAATTCAAACTTCAAGCAGGGTGTGTTCGGGTGGTTCATTCGGTGAGTAACTACTGCGGGGTGCCAGGCATCTATCGAGAGAACCACCACAGCCCCCGCCTGCATAGCACCTTCACTGAAGCCGCCGCCGCCGCAAAAGAGATCAACTATTGCTATCATTGAGACACCACCAACATAACGATCCACATTGAAACCAGCATAGCAAACATACAGCCCATAAATAGGCCAAATAAAACGAACTCCAGACGGGTCACTTTTTCTTCACTCATAGAATAGCCTCATAGGTTGTTATAACGTCATCTTTACCGTTCTGTTTCAAGTGAACCAGAGCAGACGGAAACGGGGCAGAACCTTTGCCATCGCCAAACTTCAACCGGCCTTTGATGAAGACCACTTCAGCCCCATGTTCGATCATAGTGTGCCACCACTTCGTCTCTGTCCTGGCAGGTATGAGAAGTGTAACGCTTTCACAGTCGCCCTCTTCTTCATTCACTGATTCGACCGCCTTCTTCACCCAATCGCCAATCACGCGCCCATATGGGGGGTTCAGCCAGACATTACCACGCCAGACCTGCTGCAGGCCGTCTGTGTCGGCTGTGTAGTATTCGGGGGCTTTATGGTTAGAATCCGAAGCGCACACATCAACATCAAACCCGCCGAAGTTACCGATCGTAAAACCAAACCTGCGAGCTGCAAAATCAACCACATATTGAGGGGTTGCCCAATTATCAGTTTTGCTTGAATAGTGAACTCCGCTTTTCATCATCTTTACCACTTTCTTTCGCCGCCTTCTAATTTTAAAAATTGGTCTATTATACGATCAAGTCTGGCGTTATCCTCTGCCATTTTGTTCATTACAGCGACCCTAATATAATTTGATTTCACGCCTTTCATGTTCTCCAATTCTTCAAGAATTATTTCATAGATTCTGCAAAACAATGCCTTATCATTACTAAAGCGGCCAAACCATTCTTCATAAGTGGCCTGGTATTTATCACGCAATAACCTTTTCTTCAAATCGCACATATATTCTTGTTGCTGTCTCCATCCTCTTTTCTTTATCATGTTTTTCGCTCTCCGTAGTTTAGCGGAGAGGCTACCCCCTATTAAACTTAATTAATTAATAAAGACCGCCGGAGGCAAAAAACCGGCAACCACCAACAGCCCATCAGCCGCCCCGCCGTAGGCTACAAGGGGGGGGTATTGGTGCAGTGGTATAAACTGCCCGCCAGGCGACCTGCCCGTTGGCTCGTTTCACTCGCGAAGATAGAAGTGTGGGGTGGGGCGGATGAAGCCGCAATTCTGTCGTTCTGGTGGTGTATTTTATTTGCTGTCGGGATCCTGGTTTATTCAGTGATGATTGAAGGGCGGCTCGATAAAAAAACGAATGATTGGGTGAAGTATGCCTTCATACTCCAGGTTAAAGGTGAATTATCCACCGATCAACTGCAGTATTATTTGAAAAAAGCCTGGCCTTATACCGACTGCAGACGTTCAAGAATTGCCTCGATTTGTTGCAGAAAATCAATTTTTACAACCATTGATCTAGGTAACAAACAAAAGGCACACAGTTTTCATGGAGATCTGCAAATAGATCCCAGAGTTAAGCGCATATGGCTTGAAAAGTTATCCCTTTAGGGATAAACCCCCAGAAAATCAGTTTAACCCTTATACCACCTGCGCCCTTCGGAGAGTTTATGGCTCAAAATTGGTCTAAACAAATCGGCACTGTGGCTACTGCTCTGGCAGTGGTCTTCTCTCTATGGATGATCGCCTCCGTTGGTATATCCGACTCGGCGAATATAGTAATTTCACCTGATGAAGTTTCTGCAGCTACTAATACTTCATTTAGTGGCTCTGCAACTGTAGCACCCGATTATCTTGATCGTGTTGCTGTCGCAGGTGCATTTATTACAATTTTAGGCACTTCGGGCTTCGCTGTTATCAAGAATAACAAAGATAACCCCGAGTTTATTAGAGTTATAATGTCCTGGAGTCCGGTTATTATTGGATTCATCGCCTTTTCAGCGTTCAACACTGAAATAATGGATCTCCTACAAGGGGATCGCGTTTGGGCTTCATATGATGACGTGCAAAACTCATACATGGGCTTCTTAGCCTTCTCTATGGTTGCCGGTATCGCTGCACTATTGAATAAGAGAGCGTGAGGGGGTCTTAGTGGCCTCTAAAGCCTCTGGCTTAGCCATTGTTGCGGTTGTAGTCTTTGCTTTTGGTTTAGCAGGGCTTGAAGCGATCGGTATTCATGAAGAATGTAAAGACGGCATAGACAATGACGGCGGATCAAACTTTGATATGTTTGACGGTGAATGCCTGGCTTATCCTTATGCGGATGGCAACGGTGAGACACACACACCCCCAGACGCTCGATTTAACAGTCACGCCGCAGCTTATACGATCGAAGGTCATGATGACGCGTTCACTTATTCGGTTCACTTTTACCAGACAACCGTTGATCCTTACAATATACCTGCACCTGCACCATATCCGACCCCGTTCTGCAGTGAATTATCGCCAGGCGTTCCCTTCTTCGGGCTTCAATGGTCGCACTTCCCTTCAAGCGAGGGATCACAGCAGGCTTTCAATGAATACTATGCAACCTGTCCCCCATGATGTGATCTTATGAAGAAAAAAACAAATAAAAAGAAAATTGTTAAGGGTTCAGTATTTGCCCGCGCTTTAGTTTCACAACCAACAAAAACCAAAACTGAAGGGCTTAAATTACTCAAAAAAATGAGAAGCCGCTTTCCTTCAAAACGCCATACTATGCGTAAATTAAAGAAGGGTTACAGCGTTTATTCTTATAAAAAAGCAAAAAATACAAGCCAAATAGATTTGAACCTCCGCCGTAGGAAAAGGAAGTGAGGGGTTGAAATGGCAAAGAAAAGCACAGCAAAAAGAGGGATGGCCTTCAATGCTCTGGCCGTAGTTTTCATTATGGCAGGTGTGCCGATAATGATCGCATTTATTTCTTCAGCTGCTTTTGGGGTTGAAAGTGAAAGCATAATGCCTTCATCAATGCAGCCCACTATGACAACCGGCGAGCCTTATTTTGAATGGGTCAATAATGGCGAGAACGTCAGCGATTGGTATAAGACAAATCACCCCCCAACTTCAACCACCTATAATTATTATAATTGCCTCTATATCAAAGACGGGATCTGCCAGGCCTACGGCTTAGAAAATCCAACGCATAAAACACCTTCCCAAGTTTCTGGCATGGTTTTGGCCGCACCTGGTACAATGGCAGGGTTCACCGCGTACGAAGCGCAACAAAACCACGCAGACGGCGTTTCATCGGTATATTTCCCTGCAGGCACAGCATACAGAGGGGGTTCTGGTGAAGGCCACTTCACCTTCAAGACGTGGGGGGCGTATTATGACTTTGATTCATCAAACGCCATTGACTCTATGACTATCAATATGGCCGACCCTTCAACCTCCTACGCAGAAACCTCAACTGTATTTGAAAATATATCATTCAACTACAAACTAACCTTTGAATATGGTGCAGACTCCTTAGTAATAGACATGGGATCTAAAGACTCGACTAACCGCCTATGCTATGAAGTCTTAACGACTTCATGGGCTTCAGTCTGCCATGTTGGTTTTAAGGTAACTTTTGATCTATCCTCTTTTGAATCACACCACCTGGATGCTTTAAACAACGGGGATTATTACAACACTTCAATGACATTTGACTTTTATGACTTTGAAAAAGAAAACGGCCAGCCTATAGGTACTACTAAATTGCCCTTTACGGGGATTGATTCTTTCGCCTTTGGGCTTGAAGCCACCTTTACCGATCCGCAGGCTCTCTCTTTTATTGTTCGCGGGGGTTCGCTTGTAATGGGTCTGCTATGTGTGTTTGTTGCTATATCCTCGACCCCACTATATGATCCACTTAAAAACCGTCTAAAGGGGGCAGAATGATGATCGAACTTATCCTATATGCGTTTTCATTATTGGGTAGTTTTTCAATCATTCAAGCCGCAGCTAAGGCAGACTTCTTAGGGGGTGCTTTCAGCAGGGTTTTTGCCGGATCAAGTTTAAGCCTGGCGACTACAACCTGGCTACAAGGTTATTCAAACGTTGCGTCTTTTACTTCAGCCTGCATAAATGGTTATGTGGGGATCGGTGGATATGTTTTCATCTTTGGGCTGTTTGCCATAGCTGCAGTCTGGGCAGAAAATCTCTATACACATAATACTTTGATAAGGTGATGATGATATGGTCGCCCCCGTTATTTTAGCCGCCGCCGCCCCTGTCGCGGCTTCAGCCACCAAAGACGGGGGCATAATCAACTCGCTCTTGAAAATCGCCGTTATTGTCGCCATTCTGGGGCTTCTTATTCTGGGCTTCATGTGGGTAACGGGAGAGTTTTCACTTGAAGCCATAACCCAACAATTCAAAGATTGGTATGTGGCGGAACTAAAAAGCAACATTTTGAAATATACTCCGATCGGTTGGGCGATCACCGGATTAAGTGGCGCGCTTTCAGTGTTTACGGGTAAAGTGCCAAAAATGCAAAAGTTTTTCTGGAAAACATAAACTTCATAATAAATTAGGGGGATTTAATGAAAAGCAAAATGAAAAAAACATATGGTGCATCGGCGGAACTACGAACTTTTAGAATATCTTTTTTGCTTTTCTTTGTTTTAATTTTGCCTCTTCTCTGTGGCGTTCAAGCCGCCGATGTGCCGCCCTCATCGGGGCGAAGTGAAGAAACGCCGCCCTGCATAATGTACGCGTACGCTTCAAGCGGTCAGCATCATTTTCTGGCGTTGAATGATTCTATTATTTACGGCGACAGTTTGACAGTGGTTCATAACTGCGATTATGTCAAAGTCTCAAACAATAGCGGCTTCATGGCGAACTCGACCAAAAGCACCTTCTCTTTACCCCTCAGTTATGGCATTCAAAATATAACCTTTGAAAACAACGCCTATACTCAAAGCCTGGCGAATGTTACGTTTATTCCTACGCACTTTTCATGGTATGAAGATTATATGTTTTTGATCAATGAAAGACAGCAGGGTGAATGGGTATTTATTGAAGAAGTAACAGATCGTGAAAACTTCGCGGTGTTTGTTTCTGGCGTTCTCAGCCTGGCGTTGATATTCGGCTTTTATTGGCGAGTCATAGAGCATTATTTAGATCATAACAGAATTGAAGAACGGAGGGGCTAAGCATGACTGAAGAACATACAACGATCACCGAATCATCAAGCCCTACGATCGGTCGAACATGGGCTGATCTAACAATCGGGGCGAGTTATATTTTATTCACTGTTGCAGCTCTGGCAGCTGCAGGGGTTTTGCTGTATTTGTTTCTCGGCAAAATCCCCCAATGGTTCATAATTTCAGTTTTTGTTTCTTTTGGTAGCGTTCCCTTCATCACTGAAAGGATCAAGGCAGACTGTGAAGAATATATTGTTAGCCATGATCCCTTCAACTTAACAATTCTTAGCGTTGGCAAAAAAGCAAACCTCCAGGTTGAAGGTGTGCCTACTTTGTTTAGCAGCGACTCCGGATATATCCGCAAAATGGTTACGCACTTTGACCGCAGCTCTATGACGGTCAAGGCTTCAAACTTTGGCGACTTCAGCCAAATAGATCAAGTTAGGGATATGACAACCCTTCAACGTCTGCATGATAAATTGATGGCTTTGCTCAAAGAAGATCGCTTGACAGCCCAGACATTAGGGGTTGAAGTCGAGTATCAATCAAGAGAGATCGTTGATTGGGCTTTAAAGACAATTTACGGCGCGATAATCCCCCATGAAGTCAGCGAAGCCTTTGAAAGTAAAACTGAAACTGAAACTGAAACTGAAACTGCCATTCTTGACGCTCTGGGCGTGGATGAATGAAGCGCGACGTATTCCCTCCTTCAATAGTGAACCTGCTTCTTAGCGAAGGCCAAAGGTTCACCGATAGGGGCAGGGTTCGCCAGGCGTTAGCGAGTGGGGTGATCCCGATCGTAGGTTCTGCGAGATCCGCGAAGACAACCGCCGCGTATTGTATGATCGAATATGTGATCCAACATACCGATCGCCCCGTTATCCTGGAGTCATTCCCCGATGTAGTATTGAAGGAGGGCATCCCTAAACATTGGCGGGGGAGAGTAACAAATACACCCTTCAATGATATTGCATTGGTTGATGAGCCTGCAGTGTGGTTGGTGGATGATACCGGCACTTCATTCAATTCAAGGGATTCAATGTCGAGTAATTCAAAAACGCTGGCGAAGGTTGCAGGTGTGCTTTCACATTTTGGCGGCGGGATGACTGTGATCTTTACTTCGCAGCTACTCTCTGGCGTTGATGTATCTTTTATGCGATATACTACGTTAGCCCCAATAATACGCTTCATTGATCCTAATGTGATCGGTCAAGAACGGCGCGAGTGGATCGGCCAGGCAAAACACGCGCAACATGAATTAAGATCAGTCTGTCAAGATCCTATGTGCCGCGACTACTTCTTCAGCCTAAGTGATAATTTATTAGTTAAATCCCCGTTCCCTGCCTGGCTCGATAAAACCAAAATAGACCCCAGAACTGCAGACCTACTTTCAAGGCCAATGCGTTATCATACCGCCCAGAAAAAGGCAGAGATGATAGGCCAGGCAAAGCCAAAGAAAAAGAAACAAAAAGGAGATGATGATCAATGAGTCAAAGAGACAGTGAAAGGGAATACGATCGGATAGCTGCAAATAGACTTTCAAGGATGAACGGGGGCATCCCGCTTCATGTAGCGATTGCCAGGCGTTCAAGCATAACGCTGCGCAACAAATTGAAACGGATGGGGCTTGAAGGAGATCATATCAATGATCTAGTGAAAATGATTGATGAGTTAGGTTATCAAGACGTTCTGGCTCATCACCCCGTAGGGGTTCGATTTGCTACTGTAAAACAGGCGAGAAGAAAACCCCGCATATGGTCGCCCAATGATCAAGAAAATGAAAACAACTGAGCCTGCGTTATGTCCTCGCACTGCAATTCAATTACAGGCACAGCTGCAGGTTCTCTCGACCAAACTACAAAGCACATTTGAAAGCCAATGTTCCAGGCTTTAGGGTTTTTGAAAACCTGCAGTTTTACAATATGAAAACCATACCTTGAAATCTTCTCAAGTCTTGAAAATGATAAGGCGTTAAGTGGCAAAAGGTACGCGAAGCCCTTCTGCGAGAGATAGCACGATCGTTCAAGAATCGCTGTCAATTTACTGAACGGCGGGTTAGTTATTATCCAATCAACCCGATCATCAATAGCCCAAAAGTCACGCCCTCGCTCGACTTCAGCCCATTCTTTAGGGTTGCCCTCTGGGTAATTGTCAAACCACACGCCCGCCCCTGCAAAGGGATCAAGAAGGCTATCACCTGGTTCAATCGGAACTGCAGCGATCAACTCCTTAGCGAGAGCTGCAGGGGTGAAGAACACGTCATTAGGCTTTTCGCGCAAATTGACCTGCTTTAATTTGTCTGCCCACTTCATCGATAGACCTCTTCAAAGTGTATTTGCCCCAGACCGTCATTTATGACCCATACCGAATGAAAATAAGGCTTTTTTTCATATTTGCCAACGTAATTGATCCGGTTTGAAAGGTTGATAATTGAAAGTTTATGCTTTTCAAAAAGCCTTGATCTGGTTGCTGTTTCAAGGATATTAACGGGGCAAATAAACATAAACGGTTTGCCGGTTTCAATCGCCTTATTCATAAACTCATTCTTGAATGAAAACGGGGGATTGAAGATCAACATATCATAATCAAAGCCTGGCACTTCATTCAAGAAGTCGAGATAACGTATCGACTCCAGGCGGGGGTTAATGTCTGTCGATATAACTTCAAACCCTGCAGCTCTCAAAACTTCACTTATTGCATTCAGCCCCGCTGTGGGTTCAAGGATAACCTTCACCCCTTTAGGGATATATTTCAAAATTGGCTTTATTGCATATTCTGGCGTTTGAAAAAAGTCTTCACCCTGCGCCCTTCTATTACCTGCCCACTTCATCAAACAACCCCCTGCTTATCTCGATTAACTCGGCATATTCTGCAGTGTTTTATGATCTGGATCAAAAGCCCTCTTTGGTTCTTGATATAGTGGGTTCTCAATCGAAGCCCGCAGGTTGAACAGATCATTAAATCCACTCCAACTGCTTTTGAAAACCTACAGTCCATGCCTCAAACGCTTCAAGC
>Ga0209091_10003713_pt1 | contig 12175 bp, 12 predicted proteins | sample ArcticOcean_MG_C_6_FD_187438 | JGI IMG/M metagenome (GOLD analysis project Ga0209091, IMG submission 187438) | Marine microbial communities from western Arctic Ocean - ArcticOcean_MG_CB8_128 (SPAdes) (version 2) | ecosystem: Environmental > Aquatic > Marine > Oceanic | place: Arctic Ocean...
ATACTCTTTTGTATACTGATTACGTTTCTTTCCCATACAGAACACCTCCAAAAATGATTATATTCTTCACTTTCTTGGTGTCCACTTTTACTGAGCAAGATCAAGGTGACTTATAGTAGCCACTTAAGCTCTAGCAAACTTTCTTGATCATATCCCCAGCTTTATGAACAAGATGCTGACCATAGTCGCATCGGGCAATACGTCAGGAACTGGTGGCGACGGGTGAAAGCTGGGGTGGAGATAAGTGTTTATCAGTCGTCCTCTAATTACCAGCTCTAGTTCATCAACATTAGTCCTAGCCAATCAACTCAATTTACCACGACAGCATGCTCATAGTAACCTCGCCGATTACGGTATATCTGTCTGCTCTCTTGTATAGTCGTACTTAGCAGTTTCCTGCGGCATTCAACGCATCGCTTGCATCTCCGTCAGCGTCTGCGCATGCTACTGCTAGGTCTTCTTCATTGTCTTCTGACATCTGTTTTTTATATGCCTCGTGCGACAATAGGAAAGGAAGAGCTTGTTTAAAATAAGTATAACCCGATATTTAGTTTGGGATTTTTCTGTGGAAAGCTCTAGGTTGTGCTGGTTATATCAAAGCCGGCTTTCGGCCAATAGAGGACATCCTGCAAGAATCAGATATTAATTCTATTTTTCATCATTTAAAAATAAATCATGACAAAAAAAATAAATCAACAAATGAGTTTGACCGATATTGGTATGTTGGTAGCTCTATCCGTACTCTGGGGAGGATCTTTTTTCTTTGTCGAAGTTTTGATTAAATACCTTCCCCCCTTAACAATTGTCACATTACGAGTCGGACTGGCGGCGCTTACACTTTGGAGTCTCATAATCGTGCTGAAGCTTCCGATACCAAAGACGAGGCAATATTGGGGTGCTTTAACTGTCGTTGGGTTATTTAATAATGCTCTGCCGTTCTGCCTTATTGTTTGGGGACAAACGCAAATTAGCTCTGGCCTTGCATCTATTTTTAACGCAATGACACCATTTTTTACGGTAATTGTCGCAGGAATATTTTTAGCGGATGAACGAATAACACGTCGAAAAATTTTAGGTGTCATTTTTGGTATTATTGGCGCAATTATATTGATTGGGCCAGAGGCTTTAAGAGGCCTGAATGGTCCCGTGTTCGGACAGTTAGCTGTTATTGGGGCTTCAATTTTCTATGCTCTTTCCTCCGTATATTCTAGACGGTTTAAGGGTTGGGGATTGTCACCGTTGATAGTGGTAACCGGACAAGTTTCAATGGCGACCTTGATTTTACTTCCTATAATGCTAATAGTTGATAAGCCTTGGGAACAGCCATTTATGCCTTTAGTGGCCATCGGTGCAATCATGGGATTGGCCATATTTAGTACGGTCATAGCGTTCATTCTTTATTTCCGTTTAATTGCTTCCGCAGGTGCTACGAATGCCACACTTGTAACTTTCCTCATTCCTATTTCGGCTATTCTACTGGGGGTCACATTTTTAGGAGAGACATTCTCAGGACTTCAATTTATTGGAATGACGTTAATTGGATTGGGAATACTTGTTATGGATGGTCGTATATATAATCTATTGCGGAGAGCGAACTAAAATCGATTTCCGTTATGTCCGCTTTGGGTCGGAAGCGGTCTTAGAAAAAGCTCCAAGTTCTTTATTTTAAAAAAATATCATACTAAATATCAATTTAAAATAAGTTTTAGGCCTGTCGCATTGCATGCGCACTCTTCCTCCACCATTGCCATAACCAGTCAACACTCCTCATGCTTAGCTCTTCGTTCCTCTATCTCACGGAGAAACATCGTTTCGATCTTCTCAAGCATTCAACAAGGTGTCTATAAATCTAGGGGCACATCAGTATTTGTTGTAGGGTGTGCATCTGACAGAGCCTATTGGAATAGTATAAAGACATCAATAACAAACCATAAAACCGTCTCGGAACAAATAGCATTGGGTGATACAAAGGAAAATGTATTGTTAGTTTTACTTCCAACACAAGAACTACTGAAAACTTATCCTCACGAAGAAAAACAACCAGAGAAATATATAAAGAATGATGTATTGGTAGAGATATACTTTATGAGATCAGGTTGGTTTAGAGATAGTATTACAACAGATGATGAGTTTACACCTTATGTGTTTAATGACGGGAAACTTGTTGGTGTTGGTTGGACAATGCTTGGAGGTGCACCTAAACAAGGTCAAGCAAGACCTGTTACTAATATACAGACAACTATAATCAACGAACCACCACCATTAGACCCAATGCCATTACCATTCCCTCATTACCAAATAAAGAATTAGGAGTAATATTTCCTCTTGACCCTTTCATCGTAAATCTGGCAGGCAGTGAGGGGAAACGGTTCCTGAAAGTTGCAATCTCATTAGAGATAAGTACTCCTGATGTTCATGCAGAGAAAAATGAGAGTATTCAAGATATCACCGACTCGATTCTTGTTTTATTGAGTAGCAAATCTTTTGAAGATGTCTATTCGGTGCAGGGCAAGTTCAAACTCAAAGATGAAGTCACCACGCACATCAATCGCTTTTTGGTGGCGGGGCATGTGAAAGATACATAAATTACTGAATTCATAATTCAGTAATTTAATTTATTAGAAAGATGCTGAGCAGACTGAAGAAAAATCAACAGAACAGTTAGCTAAGATTGCGAAGAATCAGGCATTGATGGTTATGTGTTTGCAGTAGGAAAAATTCCCCCTTTATTTAATAACGTTATTAGTAAAAATGGCTTAATTAACTGTCCACTAATAAGAGAAAGATCAGTCCGGGGGAACTCTAAAAATGCGCGGGCCTAATTTAGGGATGTTTACAATGATCTTCAATGAATAGAGTTGCTCAGACCAAGTTGATACCAGTCATGTCACAGAAGGAAGATTCCAAGATGAAAGTGGAACGGCCCTTAATTATTTTGCCACCTATAATGAAGCAGATAATATCTCCCTGATATTGGACGCGATAGAAGCTTTATCTATCCCCATTTCCATACTTGTAGTAGATGACTCATCTCCTGATGGAACAGCAGAAAAGGTGATCCAGCATCCATTTTATGGAAGGAACATATTTTTAATTAGGAGGCCCATTAAAAGTGGTTTGGGATCTGCCTACAAAGAAGGTTTCAAATGGGGATTAAAGAAAGGGCATGACGTTTGCGTGGAGATGGACAGTGATTTTTCTCATGACCCAAAAGACATTCCACGTCTTTTAAAGGCGATTGAAGAGGGGGCGGACATAGCAAATGGTTCGAGATATCTAGATGGAATCAGTATTATCAATTGGCCTTTACATCGATTAATGTTGAGCCTTGGGGCTGGAATGTATGTTCGTTTTATTACTGGCATGTCATTGTCTGATCCCACAACAGGATTTAAAGCTATTCGCAGCAAGGTTCTTGAGCAACTGCAAAATTGGGAAATGAAGACAGAGGGTTATGGTATTCAGATTGAAACTAACTTTTTTGCTTCTAGAGATGGATACACTATAAAAGAAATACCTATCATTTTTACCGAGAGGCGAAACGGACAATCCAAATTAACATTATCAGTTAAAATTAAGACGGCAATAAGAGTACTACAATTAGGGTTTTGGAAAGATTTGGGGGGAATAGTTCTTTTTATTGGTTCCAATTGAATACTCTGACACCTTTAATTAACGAATCTTCTTTAAACAGTTTCCCCCACATACAAAACATCACATTCTCTCCTCCACCCATCTGTTGCAATGTGACATCAATCAAATCGATATTCCCGCTATAAGCATCTAAGTCCGCAATATTATTTACAAGCAGATTTGCCATATAAACATCGGGAATAGGATTAAAACTTTGTTTACCCGTGTTATTATTAAATGCCTCTGCTTGCATTGATTTTACCGATGCATAGGATAAAGATTTGGTGCCTTTATCATTTACATGGTGAAAAAATACCAACTGCAAGTCATTTTTTTCTATATTTGGAAGATTTAAAACCTCTTTTGCACATGAAAACGGTGAAGGGTCACATCTCATTCTAATCCCATTACCCGTATTTTGGGCCTTGCAAGCTCCTCCAAAATTGCCAAAAAATCCCGGAATAGACATATTTGTTCTGTTTAAATTAATTATAGGTTCGATTCCAACCCGTCGTTTAAAAATATGTATAGCAGAAGGTCTGACACCACTATTTTTATAAAAAACCACGGATTCGAATTTATCTAGTGAAAGAAACTCTAGTTTCTTCTTGGACGGATAAACTAAATCCATTTTAATTTTTGATTCCCCGGTTTTAGGTCCTAAATAATAAATGTTTTCAATCTTGCCGCTTTCGTAAATATTGTAATTTTTTTTCCTAATTATATCGCCAAAATAAAACCCCACCTTCGTATCGTATAGTGAAGAAATTATTAAATCATTTGGGCCCGTTTTTTCTTTGAGATAGGAGCGAGCTAACTCAAAAGGATTTCCGGATTCCGGTTCAAAGTTTCGGTATTTCCCAACACTTATAAGCGCAAAATAACAAATCAAAACTCCTGATAATGCTAGATAAACATACCGATCATAATTTTGCAGCGTCAATCTATTCACCACTTTTTCAATTAAAGCTTTGAGTCCGCATGCCTGAAACAACAATATAAGAGGAAGCAAATAAATAGATGATCTAACAGGAATCCAAGTTTACAAAGAAATATAAAAAATGGAATTCAAAATAAACATTAATAGGAAAATCGATGCAAGCCAATGCCTACTCTTCATAAAACTCCAGCATCCATACAGAAAACAGGATAAAGAAAACAACCAGATCAAGGTCGGATAGGAATAGAGGGTGGATGTGGAATCATCCAAATAAAGGTACCCAAGAAAAACAGAAAATATATCAAGGATGGCAAGATAATTCGGTTCTGCTATTTGAATTTTAAAAAGATTAGGCATAACTGCCTGATCTAAATAAAACATTACAAAAGCAAAAAAAGAAGCGGCAATAATCGAGAAGGTAAAATATGACCCAATATGAATTTTCTCGAATTCTAAAACCCAGTTACCAATCGAAGTAAATTTCCTAAGAAGTACGAAAATCCATATGGATGCAAAAAAGATAGTAAAAAAAATGGGTGCTGCTAAATTAGCCATATAGCAAGCCGTTAACGATAATAAAAATAGTGCCCATATTGAAATTTTATTGCCCTTTTCTAAAAGACGGGCTAAGCAGAGATAACACCCCACCACGAAAAAGAAGTAAGCTGGATATCCCCTTAATTCATGTGAATAATGTAAAAAAATGGATTTAACAAAAGTAGTGCCGAGGCAAGAGCACCTGTTGTTCTCGAATCAGTCACTTTTTTAACAAATACGTAAAGAATACCAGCACTTAAAATTCCAAAAACAACCACCGGAAAACGCAAACCAACACCTGTATTGCCAAACATCCATAATGATATTTTCGCTAAGTACATAGTTAACGTGTGATTTGGGTTGAGAGGATTAAAAATAAATCGATACTGATAAGATTTATTGGTGTAGTGAAACCAGAATCCCGCTTCATCCACATGCAGTGGCATCAAATTGGAATAATACAATAAAGACAATATGCTTCCTGCGACCACTAGCAGAACGGAGCCATAAAATATTTTTTTAGTATTTTCTAATTCTATCTTCATATTTATTCCCGTAAGAAATAACTCGAATTATTATGCAGGCCCATTTTCTTATGACTGAATTCTAGCTGTTCAGTGTGGGAACTAAAAGTAGGACGAAGAGAAGGTCTGTTGTCGGCCAATAGCTGACGCATATTTACTTAATTGTAATTCACTTATTTTGATCAAGTTCAAAAAGGGCATATCAAAAAATCGGTTCAACTAACCTTAATCCAGTTATTGGATATTGCCAATTTCAGGTATTATTTTATGTTAAATCCGAATTCCCAGAAAGTCCTAATAAAATGTCAACTCTAGCCTATAAGACAAAACTTCCTGAAGATTTCCCTATTCTTATAGATAACCTCTTATTGCTCCTTGAAAAAGTTGGCACAGGTTCGGGGGCGAGGTACTCAGTTGATCCATACACATACGAGAAGTTTTTAAAGGCTGGATGTTCTGACTGGTCTGATCTCTATACCCCCAAAAAGGTGCAAGCGATATTAAAACAAGTAAAAGAGTGTCACCTCCGGAGGTTTTCCAAAGCTAAATTTGATATTACTAAATTTAAGAGGATTAAGACTGCCTCTTTAGACCCTGAACAGTCATCTGATAAAAAACTAATCAATGACCTCGACCAGCTAAATGTTGCAGTAGATATTGTACGAAGTGACCTAAAAGGCAGGAATTCAGGTCAGTATGCTGAGCTGTATCTGTTGATTGAGCAATTGGGTTATATGTATAAAACCTGTTCAAATTCAAATAAAAAGCCATCTGTAACAGAAAGCGATTACCCAGATAAAAAAGGTAGAGGTGTATTCTTTGCCCTCGTTACATCTATCGTTCAGAAGGTTTTCAATAAAAAGGTTGCCCTTAAAACATGGGATGAAGATAAACAATCAATCAAGCCATACACCATCATGGAAGGAATCAGGTTTTTAAAATAGTCAAACTTTCCCCCATTTTCGCACGTCCCTGAAATCATTCATAGTCACCAGAAGTTTTACCTATAAAACTTCAAAATAACCTGATGTTTTACATTGAGGTATACCCATGTATTACTGGTTATACTCTTTATACATTGAAGAAAATCCAAAGCTATTAGGAAAGGTAAGTTCAGGAATAAATATTTAAACTAATCCATTCTTTTTTTCATTTCATTTATGCTCTTCTTTTTCTTTTTTTGCCTCCTCTATACCACTCATAAATGCTTTCTTATTTTTTGAAAAGAATCCTTTTGCTTTATCTAACATACCTAAAACTGGATTTTGTGGAGCACCACATTGAGGACACATAATTGATTTGGTACTAATTTCTTTATTACATTCGTAGCAAGATTGAAGTGCCATGACAAGCTCCCTTTTATTCTGGAAAGAATGGGTTACCTACAGATTCAAAATTAATATCTTTCGTTGTTTCTCCCACTATTTATTTTATTTCCTCTGTACCATCAACATAGTTTCCTTGAAAAGTGAGTTTCCCATCTTCACCCCATTCTTTTCTTATTCCGTCTTGTTTTCCATTCTTCCAAGTCTTCTCATGCTGCTTCCCACCATTTTCATACCACTTGGTTTCTAGTCCTTCTTGTAACCATTTCTTCCAACGCGTTTCATGCTGCTTCAAACCAGACTCATACCAATAGGTTTCCAGTCCTTCTTGCTCCCCTTTCTTCCAATGGGTTTCAAATTCCTTTTTGCCGGATTCATACCAACCGGTTACCACTCCTTCTTGTTTCCCATTCTTCCAAGGGACTTCATCTTTCTTTTTACCGGATTTATACCAACCGGTTCCCAGTCCTTCTTGCTTCCCATTCTTCCAAAGGACTTCATATTTCTTTTCACCAGACTCATACCATTCAGTTGTCAGTCCTTCTTGTTTCCCATTCTTGTAATGGGTTTTATATTTCTTTTTACCGGATTCATACCACCAAGTTCCCAGTCCTTCTTCTTTCCCATTCTTTATCTGGACTTCACTCAACAACTTCCCATTATCATAAAACTTCTTTTTGACTTCTGGTTCTTCATCATTACCAGAACAACCAACTAAAAACAGAAAGGTGAGTGAGAGTAAGAATGTGAGTTGTTTATTCATTAGTCCCAATTATTTTGAGGGTGATGGATTATTGAGGGTCAGTTCATTGTTTTTTGATGAAAACAAACCTGCCCCGGAAATAAAAATGCTAACCAAGCCAATCAAAAATAATTTTGAAGCAATTTTGATAAAACGTTTCATTGCCGTATGGTATTCTCAATTACAAATAAACCTTTTTCTATTTCTGAGATATCCTAAAAATCGCCGTCTTTGAGAATTATTGTTTCCCGGCCTTTACTGTAAAATCTTCGGAATCACAATAATCCTAGTTTACTCTTCGGTTTTCGGTATGTTAATTAAACAAACTACGCTACGATTATTCAGTCAGCAATAAAACAGGTATGACTACAATAAAGCACCATGGCTTTTAAGTAAGTCTACTATGTCAATATTCCCGTTGGCAATGGCTTTATGCAAAGGCGCACGACCATCAGACCCTTTTTTATTGATATTCGCTTTTTTAGAAATCAGCAGTTCAACGATTTGTTTTTTACCCCATTGAACTGCATCGTGCAAGGGTGTTTCACCTTCATTATCAGAAGCATTAATAGTCGCCCCTTTTTGTATAAGATACTTTGCTATTTTTAAATACCCCTTTTCTGCGGCCCAGTGTAAAGGAGTCCGTCCCAACTTATCTTTTGAATTTAATTCTCCTCCTTCCATCAGAATTTTTTTAACCATCTGAATACTTCCGGTCCCAACAGAGGTATGAAGAGGGGTATGCTTCCATTTAGCTCGGCTGAATACATTAGCACCCGCTTCTAATAATTTATCGGCAGCATTAAAGCTATTTTGATCGATGGCTATATGTAACGGTGTATACCCGTCTCTATCAGATGCGTTTAGTTCGGCCCCATTATTTAGAAGTAATTCTACCATCTCTGGCAAGTTTTCTAAGCTGGCAACATGAAGTGGGGCTAAACCATCATTATCCGATATATTTATATCTGCATTATTTTTTAAATAATAGAATACTAGTTCTGTTCGATTATGAAATACGGAAAAGTAAAGTGGGGTGATACCATTTCTATCCTGAAAATTAATATCAAGTTCAATTTGCAAGTGCTTCACATCTTCCAACTCTCCTAATTCGATCGCTCTGTATAGTTGTTTTGCGGTTTCCTCAGCATCTCGAATCACATTGTATTTATTTTTTAAAAAAAAATCAGGTTCAACTGCCTTGGCAAACTCCGTCAAGAGAAGAAAAAAGATAGAAAAAAATGCTGGAATATAAAAAAGTTTACGCATAGTTTAATTTTTCCACCCAAACCTAAACCGAGCAAGTCTGAATGAAACTAGTAAGAATTTAATTCATCCTATTGTGTTCGTTCTGTGTTTTTCTCTTTTTTATCTTTTCCGTATTTACCATAATCATAATTACAGCCAATTGTAAAAAGTAATGTCAAAGAAATAAAAACAACAGTTAATGATTTTATAGAAAACATCATTGAAATTTTAAAAACAATCTACTGATCCAATCGCGTCCGTTAAGTGGTTTTTTTTTGCTCGAAAATCCATCTCCTCAAAAAAAAACCGCAGACGGCTCGCATGGAGAAGACTATGTGCACCTCCTGGTATTATGGCACTGAGAATAATGGTGTATCACTTTCACTTATATAATTATTTATTATCAGCAAACATAGTTGTAATGAATGAAACCAGATACGTCAAGATAGAATTGTATTAAATCAGCTACCTCCTAATGAAACTTCCACCCCAAGAAAAACCATTGATAAAACGCAAGTAACCATCATCCCTTCATACTAATAAACTTTAAGTATTCACCATTGCCATAAGCAGTCATCAACCCTCATGCTTAGCTTTTCGTTCATCTATGTGCGGCAAGCATTCAACAAGACTGACTCCCGTTTTAACTTCTTGATGACCTCAGTAGGTGCTTTAGTCACCTTAAGCTCCCTCTTGGTTTCTACAAGTTTCACATAAGAATATAACCAATAATACCTAGGGCTACCTCAATGTAAAATATCAGGTTATTTAGAAGTTTTATAGGTGAAAATTATGGTTACTTTGTGTGACTGAGGGTGGCTGGAGGACTACTTTGATATAAAAATGTGAGTGGGTATATGTGGTAGCTAAAGAAAACTACCCCCTACCCTTCTAATAAATAGTGTGTCACAATATGTGTCAACCTGATGAACATTGATAGGCACTTATAAGCACTATTGGCAACGAGCGCCCCAGAAAATCCTTTAGAATAAGGGTTTAAAGTTTCCCCCGCGGAGTTCGATTACTCTTGGGGCCAACATATATAACTAGTTATAATCACCTAATTCTTGCTTATCAGTAATGTCTCAAGATTGCCCTGTTAAATTATTTAATTGTTAACAACTCTAAAAGTTAGGTTAATTCTCATATCTTTGACTTTCTTTCTTTTAGGTACAGAGTGTTTCCAATAGTGTTGCAGTTCACCTTTCATGATCAATAAGGTTCCATGATTTAAAGGGATAGTAATTTTAATTAATTTGTCATTTTTTCTTATTACAAAATCCCGAGTTGCTCCAAAATTAACAGAACCAATGATCGGATTTACACTTAACTCCTTTTCATCATCTGCATGCCAATTTAAATAATCCTCCCCATCTCTATACCAATTCATCAACACGCTATTAAATTGCACACTGGCAACCTCTTCAATCCTTTTTTTAATATCTAACAATTCCTTGTTCCACTCATTTGGATTTGAGTTGATACCTGAATAAGAATAAGACTTGCCAGGATCGCCTTACCATGAGGTGATTCTAGGAAGAAGGATGTTTTCCTCATATAAGTTAATGCTGTCGTGCTTCCATTTTATATTTTTGAAACCAATAGATTTAAATTCTTCCACAGTCAGATTCTTCCAATCTGTTGTTTGCCAATTATTTGAATTATTTTCTAGAAAGCACCCAATACTTCTATCTTTGATTTTCTGATTAAAAAAATATTTAGAATAAAATAATTCTCCGTGTGGAATATTAATTTTAAACCCCTTTAAACTTTCATCCCATTCCACTGAGAAACCATCTTCTTTAGGAATACTAAAAGGCAAAATAGGTTCATTAGTCTTGTCAAATAAGTCCATTATTCAGGCACCTTAAAATCAATATGAAACCTATAGCGGACCTTTTTCCTTCAAAATCAAACAAAGAAATCTTGCTCCGATTAATTTTTAAATCATCATTTTTGGGAAGGGAAATTGTTAAGCCGGTAAATCAGCAAGCCGGATTAACTTCAGTGCAACTCTTCAACATTACTCCAAAACTCCGTCGATGGCGTCCAAGTATAATCTATAAGGTTTCATTAAATACCCCCTTATGGGGAATGGTGGATGTTAGCCTCTTGGATCATTTGTGGGATAATAAGAGATTACTTTCTTTTTTATTGTGGACATTTTGTGGACAGCTTCTAGAGTAATTTGGAATGTTAACAGGAAGATGGAGAGTCCCGTAAGTGACTTAAAATAAGTAGTTTGCTGGAGGCCCGGCAAGTTTCAAGCGGGTTATTTTTTTGTTGTATACCGGCCTCTCACGCCGGAAACAGGGGTTCGATTCCCCTTGGGGCTATTTAAAATCAATGACTTACAGGTGGTGTCAAAATATTGTCAAATAAAAGATTTCTCATTTAAATCCTTATTCTTGAAAATAATCCCTTGTAGCTGTTGATTTTATTCCCAGGTTTCCGGCCATGTAGCCGGTAAACGAATTACCATTCTATACTGTTAATCGCGTCCTTCTTTTGATCGTCCAGAGCATGAAGATATTTCATTGTCGTGTTGATATTTGCATGACCTAAAATATCTTGAACCACTTTAATATTCGCACCATTAGCCAGCATTGTTGTTGCGGCGGCGTGGCGGAATGAATGAAACGATCCTTTGATACCACAATTTTTAAAAGCCCTCTGATAAACAGTACTAACTGCCTTCGCAGAAGGAACATTAAACAGAGTCCCTTTTTTAGTTGCTGAAATCTTATTAAAGAGTTCTTTTAGTTTATCGCAAACGTCAATTGTTATCGGTTTGGAAGTCCTGAAAGATTTCCTAGCTTTTAAAATATTCTTCACTTTAGATTGAACAAAAGTAATCTTCCAATTGATCCGATCCAGGGATCTATTGTCTAGCTCCACAATGTCTTTTAACCGCATGGAAGTACAAGCGGCAACCAATCCCACCCTGGCATATTCAGTCCCATATCGCTTTGATAAAGCCACCACAGCCTCAAGGACAGGAGCTAATTCCTTTACCCTGAAACCTAAATTGGTACACTTGGCTTCATTTGAATATCTTAACCTGGGTTTCTTCCAGGAAGGGTTGTCTTCTTGGATTGCTTTGCTTAATGCCCTTGTTTCAAGATTCAAAGTGTTAGGTTTAGCACCTGATCTTTCACGGTGGTCAACATAATCTTGAAGAACATCCGCAACATCTTCCGAAAACACACCGCCCATGAACGGGATA
>Ga0209091_10003714_pt1 | contig 12172 bp, 11 predicted proteins | sample ArcticOcean_MG_C_6_FD_187438 | JGI IMG/M metagenome (GOLD analysis project Ga0209091, IMG submission 187438) | Marine microbial communities from western Arctic Ocean - ArcticOcean_MG_CB8_128 (SPAdes) (version 2) | ecosystem: Environmental > Aquatic > Marine > Oceanic | place: Arctic Ocean...
TTCAATAATGCCACATGTCCCCAAATATGGCCTGTTTATGTAAGCTAATGGCACAAAATTGGCACAAAAATCTTCTCGTGTGAGCCTCATAAAAGGTGCTACAGAATTGCACTGAATATTAGGGCTGATAGACACCTATATGGACACCATGCCAAAATTGAAAAATACCTAAATAGAGCTAAGATCCTGCTAAAGCTGGCTCCCCAAGCCGGACTCGAACCAGCGACCCGATGATTAACAGTCATGCTCCATGGGTAAACAGGGCGAAACTGCAACAAATAGAGAACGCTTACTTAATGCATGTAAAGATTCTGGAAATACTAATCTATATTTGGTAGTCGTTTTAGCTTTGAGTACTGGAGCCCGACAACAAGAAATCTGGGATCTCCGATGGTCGAATGTAAATTTTTATAAAGGATTCATCACTTTTACTGAGACAAAGAATGAAGAGTTTCGAAGTGTACCACTAGTAGAGCTCGGTCGTGAATTGCTTTTAGAACATTATAGAATCCGAAGAGAAGACAATGACATAGTATTTCCTTCAAAGAAAAATCCAGCAGTAAGTTTTTATTTTAGAAATCCTTGGGAAAAAGCTCTTGTAGTAGCTGAGATTGAGGATTTTAGATGGCATGATCTCAGGCATTCATGTGCCTCTTATCTGGCTATGAATGGAGTCCCAATGCTCACTATTGCAGAGATATTAGGTCATAAAACACTATCGATGGTGAAGAGATACACACACCTTAACGCAGAGCATTTGACGGAAGCAATAAGTGATATGAATCGCAAAATTTTTCCATAAAAAGAAATATGGCCAAACAAGAAATAATAGATCCTGACCTAATGCCAGTAATTAATTTTAGTGATTTGAACAGCCTTGAAGAAGGATTGGGAATAGCAATAGGGCAAAAATGGAGCGAGGTCAGTATTAATGATGTCCCTGAAGATAAAATAGAATTAGTGGAAGATTGGATCAACAACAATCGAGGTAAATATAAAGGAATTAATATTAGAATAGGTAGTACATACACTCGACAGTTGGTTTTAATTTTTAGTGGCATTGACGAACTCAAAGAAGGACTGAGCAGTGCAATAAAAAGAAAATTAACTGAAATTAACTTGTTTTAAAATGGAATAAGACTTAAATTAGTTTTTTTTGGACATAATGTTCAAACTTTTGTGGATAGAGTAAAAGAGATGGTTCAATAGAGTAATATAATAATTCCTCGTTCCATTCACGTTCCACTGGGAGGTAAATAACTAGGAAATACTGGGGAAAGACAGGAAGAGATTAAAGCTATAGTATATTGATATTATTGTCCTTGTTTATCTTTACTATTCCAACATATGAGACTTCCCGACTGGAGCGCTACCTTATATCGAACCTCTCATGGAACGGAATGTGAGAGATAATTCTTCAAGATGGATAGATTGTGGTATATTTTTATGAAATATGATCGTTATCAAGAAAAAGGTCATTGATGTCAATTTAGAATTTAAGAGGGCATATATATTTTTATTTTAAATAACTCAAATATGAAACTTTAATATGGATTACTCATTACCCCAATCTGTTGATGAAGCTCTTTCAATACTTAACTCAGAGTCAAATGCGACTGTATTTGCAGGAGCGACTGATTTGATCCCTCAGCTACGTGGTGGAAGGCCAGAGCCAGGATTAATAGTTGATCTAAAGAAAATCCCAAGTCTAGTGAACCTCAGTTTTTCAAATGGTACATGGAGTATCGGTGCTGCAACCCCAGTTGTTAGGATCAAAAATAATGTAAAACTAACAAAGGAATTTCCAGGTCTTTCAGAAGCTAGCGGATTGATAGGATCAGACCAGATTCAGACAAGAGCGAGTCTTGGAGGGAACCTCTGCACTGCTTCTCCTGGAGCAGATACAGTGCCGTCTCTGATAGTCAATGATGCCTTGGTTGTAATCGCTTCAAATAAAGGTTCGAGAACAATACCTGTTTCAGATGTTGTTACTGGACCAGGCTCAATTTCCCTGGGAGTTGGAGAATTCATAATCGAGTTCATACTTCAACAGTCTACTCCAAGAACTTCGGATGCCTATGAGCGTTTCATTCCACGCACCGAAATGGATATTGCTGTGGTGGATGCCGCAGCCAGGATTAGCCTTGATGAAAGGGGAAATTGCAAAGAAGCCAAAATTGCCATAGGTGCTGCAGCACCGACAGTCATAAGGGTCCCTGCGGCAGAAAGAATTCTCCAGGGTAAAAAAATCAATGATGAGTTGCTTGCAGGGGTGATGAAAGAGGCTAGCAAAGCCTGCAACCCGATTAATGATAAGCGAGGAACAATCGAATATAGACGTCAGGTTGCTGGAGTATTAGCAAAAAGGGTGGTTCTTATGGCGGAAAAACGTGCACTAGATAAAAAGGAAAATAAATGAGTCGTTTACATATTGAATGTGAAATTAATGGGGATGATGCAGAGTTTCTATGTGACACAGATGAGTCATTGCTTGATGCACTGCGGGATGAAGTCGGGCTCACCGGGACGAAAGAAGGTTGTGGCACAGGAGACTGTGGTGCATGCTCTATCATCCTGAATGGCAATTTGATTTGTGCCTGTCTTGCTTTTGCACCAGAGGCACAAGGAGGTGTTATTGAAACCGTAGAGGGAATGGCAGATGGGGATCAATTGCACCCTTTGCAAACAGCATTTTTAGAACATGCCGCTCTACAGTGCGGAATCTGCACTCCAGGGGTTCTAATTACCTCTAAGTCATTATTAGAAAGAAATCCGGATCCCACAGAAACTGAGGTTCGCTATGCCATCGCTGGAAATCTATGCCGTTGTACAGGCTATGACAAAATCGTAAAAGCCATTCTTGTTGCCGCTCAAGAAATGAAACAAAACCCTATTAAAGGAGCCAGATCATGAGTGTTGTTACTGAAGAAAAACCTATAAAGCAATCCTATAAATACGTTGGTACCCGCCCTGTAAGACATGACGGGTTGGAAAAAGTCAACGGCAAGGCCCGTTTTGCGGCAGACATGACCAAACCAAGGATGATTCATGGTCATGTGCTAAGGTCTCCATATGCTCATGCGAAAATTCTTTCAATTGATACAACTGAGGCTGAGGCTATGCCTGGTGTCAAGGCAATTGTCACTGAATCTGATTTTCCGTTACCAAAAAAAGATGAAGGATTTCCACACAGATCGAAAAACTTGATTGCAAGAGACAAGGTCCGCTACGAAGGGCAGGCCGTTGCAGCTGTTGCTGCAAACACCCGCCGTCAAGCAAAAGAGGCAGCCGCTCAAATTAAAGTCAACTATGAAGAACTGCCGAGTGTGATCACAGTGGATGAAGCAATGGCAGAAGATGCGCCTTTGGTGCATGAGGATCTGCTTACAGAAGGCCTTGATTCTGAGCCTACAAAACCGTCAAACATCGCCAAACGCAACTTTTTTGAACAAGGAGATCTTGCAGCAGGTTTTGCCCAAGCAGATGTAGTCTTTGAGCATGAATTCACTACCAAGGTCGTACATCAAGGCTATATTGAACCCCACGCATGTGTTGCAGATACCAGTAGAGATGGCCGTTCAGAGATCTGGTGCTCTTCACAGGGACACTTTATGGTTCGTTCTGCAACAGCAAATATGCTCGGCTGGGAGACTTCCAAAATAAAGGTCATTCCAGCTGAGATAGGCGGAGGTTTTGGTGGAAAGACTACAATTTACCTTGAACCATTGGCGGTCAAACTTTCTGAGAAGGCAGACCGTCCTGTAAAAATGGTTATGAGCCGAGATGAAGTCTTCAGGGCAACCGGTCCCACACCAGGAACGAAAATACGGGTCAAAATCGGTGCCAAGAAAAACGGTGAGATAACTGCAGGCAAGGCGTGGCTGGCCTATGAATCCGGTGCTTTTCCTGGCCCATGGGGATTGCTGGGAGGATGGTGCGTTTTTGCTTGCTACAATATTCCCAACATCCAGATTGAAACACTGGAAGTTGTAGTCAACAAGCCAGTCAACATAGCCTACAGGGCGCCATCGGCCCCTATGGCTGCTTTTGCAACAGAGACTGTCATAGATCAGATTGCCCGGGATATCAAAATGGATCCCATTGAATTGCGCTTGCTGAATGCTGTTAAAGAGGGTGACTACAATCATAGTGATATGGTGGGAACATTTCAGCGTATTGGGCTTAGGGAAACCCTTGAGGCAATACGTAATCATCCCAATTACAAAATTCCTTTGGGTCCCAACCAGGGTCGTGGCATTGCCACTGGATTCTGGTTCAATATTGCTGAATCTTCCAGTGCCACTGTCAATCTTACAGAAGACGGTACAGCAGTTGTTATTACTGGTAGTCCGGATATTGGAGGAAGCCGTGCCTCTATGGCACTCATGGCTGCTGAGGAACTCGGGATTGATCCTAAATTGATTCAGCCTTTAGTCGGGGATACGGAGGCAGTGGGTTTCACCGATGTCACCGAGGGTAGCCGGGCCACTTTTGCTACTGGCTTAGCAGTGGTTAGAGCCTGCCAGAAACTTGTCGTTCAACTTAAAGAACGTGCTTCAATCATGTGGGAATACAGTGTCGACGATATAGAATGGGTTGACGGCAGTGCTGTGCATAAAGAGGGTAAGGAGCCACCTTTAACCCTTGCTGAAATAACTAGTAAAGCAAAAAAAACTGGTGGACCTCTTAATGCAACCGGCTCGCTTGAGGCTAAGGGACAGGGGCCTGCCTTCTCCACTCAAATGTGTGATCTGGAAGTTGACCCTGAAACTGGCAGGGTTACGATTTTGAGGTACACCACTGCCCAGGATGCAGGTACCGCTATTCATCCAAGTTACGTTGAGGGACAAATGCAGGGTGGAGTGGCCCAAGGCATAGGCTGGGCGCTCAACGAGGAATACATACATAACAAAAAAGGGAGGATGGAAAACCCGGGATTCCTGGATTACCGAATACCAGTTGCCTCAGATTTGCCCATGATTGAAACCATCATTGTCGAAGTCCCAAATCCAAAACATCCCTATGGTGTAAGAGGTGTTGGTGAAGTTGGAATTGTTCCACCAGTGCCAGCAGTAGCCAATGCCATCCATGATGCTGTTGGAATACGTCTGAGAGATGCACCAATGTCTCCAGTTAAGATCCTTAAAGCACTCAACCAGAAAAATGGAACAAATGGATGATTAAGGTTTTCCTCGGGTCAAACCTTAAGAATTTAACAAATGGGATAGAAGAACTTGAGTTGGAAGCAACTTCAGTTAAATCCCTCATTGCTGAAATGGACAGGAGATACCCTGGGATTGCTGATGCCCTTGAATCAGGATTTGCATTGGCAATTGATGGTGAGGTGATTGCAAACCCTGGTTATGAGAAACTCGCAGAGGTTTCGGAGGTCAGATTTCTTTCCCCAATGCAGGGGGGATAATTAACTTCCTGAATTCAACAGCGGAATTCGTTAAACCTATTGAGTGTTTGTTGAATTCATCTATGGCTTCAACTGAAAGAGAAGGATAATAAACTAACCCTTAAATAAAGATAAAAAATGGCAGACGATCAAATGATCTCCTTTACAAAAAGTTTTTGAGATAACGAAGTTATTCACAGTGTTGACTTAAAAGATGAAGATAATGATTTCATGGACTGCGTAGGACCTTCCGGATGCGGTAAATCGACATTGCTTAGTCTGATTGCAAGACTTGAGGATTTCAATGAGTGAGAGAGTTTCCCTGAGCGAATGAGCCGATGAATGGGGGGGACAGAGGCAAGCCGTCTTGATTGAACTCACACTGAACCGATGGCGACGAAAATAAAATCGGTTTTCGTCCAATAGTTGACATATAAAGATGGTTTATCAACGATGACACAAAGATTAAAGGACAAAGTGGCCGTTATCACTGGAGCCGCCTCCGGTATTGGTCGAGCCAGCGTGCTGCGTTTCCTTAATGAAGGGGCACGGGTTGTCGCCAGCGATATTAATGAAGATGCGTTGCAGGCTCTAGCTCAAGAAGTATGTGATGACGCAGCTAAAATGTCACTCAAATCAGGCAGCGTGACCCAACGCAGCGATGTGGAATCCATCATTGATTATGCGGTTGTCCAGTTTGGTCGCCTTGATATTTTGGTCAATTCAGCGGGTATTACGCCTCGTACAGTTCGTCCGGAAGCCGATTTTGAAGAGCGATGGGAGGCAGTGATGGCTGTCAATGCCAAGGGTACGATGCTTATGTGCCACGCTGCGGTCGAAGCTATGCGAAAGACGGGTGGTGGAGCGATTGTCAATGTCGCTTCTATTATGAGCCTGGTCAGCTACCCGACATCGTTACCCTTTTCCGATGGCTTTAGCGCCTATCCACAAAGCAAAGGGACTGTGCTTCAGCTAACACGCGATTTGGGAATCAGGGTGGCTCAAGAAGGTGTCCGGGTCAATGCCGTTTGTCCGGGATTTATTTATACGGCCCTCACCGAAAATGTGATCGGAGACCCGAAAGTACATGAAACCATGCGTAACCTCCATCCGATTGGACGTATGGGTCAACCAGAAGAGGTGGCTAACGTGATTGCTTTTTTGGCCTCTGATGAGGCCTCATTTGTAGCCGGCGCGGCTTGGACGGTTGACGGAGGGTATACGGCTACCTGATTGGCAGTTTATTACATTGTAAACTAAGTTTCTATAGGTTGTCATTTCGAGAAACTCATAATCCTTGGTATAACAGGATTACGCTAACGTTAATGAACATAATCCTCTGCGCACGGTTCGCCAGGAAAATTCAAAAGTCAAACCAATGTAAGTTGTATCAGAACATGAAACTAGTTGATTTTAATCACCCATTTTTTGACCACTTATGGCGCAGGTTGGCTGTCATTATGGTCTGTCTCGGATGGGGCGTGGTTGAGTTTTACCAAGATGCGCCTATTTTGGGAATTGGGTTTGGGGCACTAGGGTTATACTTAATCTACGGATTTTTCTTCATCCGGCATAACCAAAACGAAAGTAAGTAAACTCGGAAAGCTGTGGCTGACAATGTTAAACATTTGATCCAATGAGTTTATTGCGTACCTTGGGGTAGCTGCAATTTTCGTCTAGCCAGATACGTAAAAAGTTTTACCAAACCACTAATTCTTCACAGTCAGACGCTCCAAATTAGATATATGGCAAGGAGAGGTAGGCTCTTTTAAATTGACATGAGGTTAAAGACATCTCTAAGATCATTCCAATGTGAGCATGTGAGCAAATAGATGCTCTTGGAAAACAGTTGCTCAATTTGTATTTCTTTATGTGGGATTCCTTAATTCAAAACAAATTGTTGACAAATAAATATAATTGATATATTTATAGATTGATTATGAAAAAATGAAAATTCTGACTCAATCTCATTAGATAATTTCCAAGTCAATAGAAAACTTTTAGTTACGTCTCAAATATATGAATTGCTTAATGAAGCAATTGTTTTACTCAGATTTTTACCAGGACAACAAATTAAAGATAAGGTTATTGCGAAATAGCTAGAAATGTGGTGAATATGAAAGACTTATTTTCTCTAGAAGGAAAAATTGCACTAGTTACTGGTGGTTCCACAGGAATTGGAGAAATGATAGCTGAAGGATTCTTACATTTTGGGGCAAAGGTTTACATAGTAGCTCGTAGAGAGGAAATTCTTAAAAAAACACAAGAGAAACTGTCGAAAATAGGCCTATGCGAATACATAGTTGCTGATCTGGGATCTGTAAACGGTGTGGAAACCCTAGCAAAAATATTTTGTGAACGTGAACAATCACTGGATATTTTAGTTAACAATGCCGGAATTAGCGATGGCGGTGTAGAGATAGAGAATATTACTGAAGAAACTTGGGATTCAGTGATGGATCTTAACATCAAGATAATCTTTTTTATGATTCAAAAGTTTCTACCGTTACTAAGGGTGGGAAGTTCGCCGGAAACCCCTAAAAATGTCATCAACATCGCTTCTATTGACGGCTGCGGTAAGCTTAATTCATACTATAATTATGCCTATGGCGTTAGTAAAGCAGGTGTAATACAGTTGGATAGACACTTAGGGGACAGGTTAGCATGGGAAGGAATTCACTTAAACACAATATCCCCTGGAGATTTTCCTTCCGATTTGAATACGGTAGCAAGGGATAATACAGAAGATATTAAAAAAGTAATCCCAGCTAAACGAGTAGGTCAAAAAGAAAATATAGCTGGGGCAGCAATATTCCTCGCCTCTAGAGCCGGAAATTACAGTGTAGGCTCAAATATTGTTATTGATGGAGGAGAAAGTGTTCGTGGTATTCAACGAGCTTTTTATGCTAAAATATGGCCCGACTTAGTAAACTTGGAAAGGTGAATTAGTCAAAATAGTATAAAAACCTGCAATTTTGAAACACAGACTCTGTGCTCGCTGATACGATCATCGAAGGTCTTATCACTGGTGGCTCGACCAGAAGATTAAAACATTTTCAGAATACCCCATCATCTCCTGTGAATCCCCCCACTAATTCTTCACAGTCAGACACCCACCACCGTCCTTTCCGTTAACCTTACTAAACAATCTTCAGTCTCAATCTATTAAAGACTTATTGAGACAATTCACACCTTTTTGCAAAATACATTAAATTATTATATATTTTGGGTTCTCGAAAACCAATTGTTAAGACAGTTTTTGAAGAAGTAACATTTTTTGCAAAAAAGGGATATGTAAATGTAAGTTGAACACCCTATTTTTTCTAATCTAAAGGGCCTCAAAGTGTCGCTCTTTTTAGTCATGCATTAAGAGCAGGTGAATATCTTTTTTATCACTGGTCAAATGCCAACATTTAAGAATGACAAAAAAAACTTGACATCATATAATATATTATATATATTAGCTTCCACTCTGTAGAAATGGTTTTTCAGAGTTGTTCAATTTTTCTAGTATTTTCTGGAGAAAATAATTTTTAACCTAAAATAAGGCAGGGACAATGATTAAATTATTGAAAGTCAATTTAATAATTAAAAAAGTAGTTAAACTATTTTTAGCATTAACTTTTTTAGTGTCGTTAACAACAGGAGTAAATGCTGCAGACCCGATGAGAATTGCTTATCTTTCTCCTTCCTTTGATATTTCAGATGCTTGGGAAAGAGTTTTTTGGGCTATACAAGGAAGACTTGATGAACTTGGAGTAAAGTATGAAATACAATCACTCGCGGTTGCAGGGCATGTAGATCACGCTGGGCAACTTGCTCAAGTTGAATCGGTTATTCAAAAGGGTGTTGATTATGTAGTTATTGGGCCAACGGAATACGATGCAGTTATACCTGCTTTGAGGAAACTTAAAAGTGCAGGAATACCAACAGTTGTATACAATCATCTGACGCCCCATGAAGATGAAAAAGCTCGGGCAATGACTTATGTGGCGTTTTCGCATTTGCTTGGAGGAAAAATTTCTGGTTCATGGGCAAGCATGCATCTTGGTGGAAGTGGAAAAGTTGCCATATTACAAGGAGCACCAGGTCAAGCCAGCGATCTAAGAATGAATGGATTTTTAAGTGTGGTTAAACAATATCCTAATATTGAAGTGATAATTGGACCACATACTGATTTTGATCGGAGTAAGGCATTTGATGCTGCCCAAAACCTTTTAGCAGCTCATGATGATATTGATTTAATCTATGGAGTATCTACGACAATTGGATTAGGTGCTGGTCAAGCTATTAAGCTAATAGGAAAATCAGACAAAATTGCTTCAATGGGATTTGGTGGAACAGGTGATGAAATTATAGCAATGCGTGAAGGTTGGTTAACTGCATCAGTTTTACGCCCCATTGATGATAGTGGAGTGGGGGTTGCAGATGCATTAGTGGCACATAGTCAAGGAAAATCAGTGCCAAAGAGTTGGTCAGGACCTTTTAAAATGATTGATAAATGGTCTGATGCCGATGAAATAGTTGAATACTCAAACCGCTACTCAAAAGCTAAAATGGGAAGATAAATTCTACAAAATATTTGTTACCAATTATTTTTTCTGCAGTTCATATCCTCTATGAGCTGCAGATTTAAAAAACAGGCCAGCCAATAATTTGTTCATTCCTGACTATAATTTATTCATTAACAAATTTAAACATGGAGAAATTTTGGAAAAAAGTATTCAGTTAAATCAAGAATCAAATGTTTTAATGAGGGTGAGTAGGCTCATGAAAAGCTATGGTGGGTTGAAAGCAGTAGATGACGTTAGTTTTGAAATTTATACTGGTGAAATATTTGCTCTTGTTGGAGATAATGGCGCAGGTAAATCTACTTTGGTAAAAGCTTTATCTGGAGCTACGCCTCAAGATAGTGGAAGCATCGAGTTTAATGGAAAACCTGTAAAATTAGTTACACCTCGTGATGCAGATGAAATAGGAATCGGTTGTCTGTACCAAGGTCTTGGACTTGTTGACGCTTTAAACGTGCCAGAAAATGTCTTTCTAGGACATGAAATACAAAAACATATTTTAGGATTCATTCCTCAACTTGATCACGTTCAAATGCGTGAAAAAACAATTGAACTCCTTCAGCAATTCGGTGTTGACCTACCAAAAGTTAATGATGCCGTAGTAAATCTTTCAGGTGGACAACGTCAAACAGTTGCAATTAGCAGGTTGTTACTTAAAAATGTCAAATTAGTCATAATGGATGAACCAATGGCTGCACTGGGTGTGGATGAGGGAAGTAAGGTGCTTAAACTAATTGAAAACATGAAGTCAAAGAATATTAGTGTAATAGTTATTAGTCATAACCTTGAACATGTTTTTAAACTTGCAGACCGAATTGCTGTAATGAAAAACGGAAAGCTAGTTAATATAGTTGAGACCTCTTCAGCTTCTCGTGAATCTGTTGTAAAAATGATAACTTTTGGTAAAGATCAAAAACAATAATTTTAGATAAAGAAAAAAAATTAAAATGGCAAAAAATGTAATTGGTCATGCTGACCGTAAGTGGATTTTTCAAGGTATGGGTCTGACAATAGTTGTTATCGTTTTAGCGTTGATATTTTCTTTAATTAATCCCCGTTTTGCAACGATATCTAACTTCTTAACTATTTTGACTCAAGCATCTTATTATATAATTTTAGCAGTTGGAATGACTTTTGTGATTACTTCTGCAGGTATAGATCTTTCAATCGGTTCCATTTTAGCTCTTATTACTGTGATCGGATTTGAATTAATTAAAGGAGGAATGCATCCTTTACTTGGTGTATTAATCATGTTCCTTCTGGGCGGCTTTATTGGGAGCATAAATGGTTTGCTTATCACTTTAGTTAAGATCCCCCCTTTTATTACAACTTTGGGTATGATGGTTAGCATAAGAGGTCTAGCTCTTATTCATTCAGCTGGGAAGATGCATTACGGTCTACCAGAATCAATTACATGGTTTGGTCAAGGAATCGTCTTTGGTGTTCCAGTTCCAGTGATAATTTCATTAATAGTCGTCTTCTTTGGAGCATGGCTTTTTAATATGACTAAATTTGGGCTTCATGTAAAAGCAATTGGAGGAAATAGGGAAGCCGCACGGCTTGCCGGTGTACCCGTAAATTTAATTGAAGTTCTTGTTTATTGTTTTATGGGACTAATTGTTGCTTTAGGAGGACTGATAATGATTGCTCGAATAGATTCAACTCAAGCAACAATTGCCACAACTATGGAGATTCATGTAATTGCTGCTGTGATTATTGGAGGGACGAGTCTTTTTGGTGGTAGAGGAAGCATCTATGGAACTTTTATAGGTGCAATTCTTCTATCAATGATGACTAATGCTTTAGTGATTGCGGGAGTGGATTATTTTTGGCAACTTTTCATAATGGGTATAATAGTACTTATAGCTGTTGCAATAAATAATTTTCGTGAGGGAAAGATTTCTATTTCAAGTTTCTTTCAAAATAAAAACTTACCATAAATGTATTTTTCCAGAATTTTTTAAATCTCACTAAGTAAATCTAAGGTATATTTTTAAAATAATGAAAGATTGGATTGTTGAACTTTTTAAATTACTTCCTAAAGGGCGATTTTCAATATCGCAGAAAGATCTCCTAGAACATAGTTATGATGCATGGTCTGTATCAATCAAGACAAGACAACAAGGAAAAAAAGACTTTTTCCCCGATGTAATAGTTTACCCACAATCTGAAAAGGAGGTGTCTGCCTTGTTAGCCTGGG
>Ga0209091_10003715_pt1 | contig 12170 bp, 4 predicted proteins | sample ArcticOcean_MG_C_6_FD_187438 | JGI IMG/M metagenome (GOLD analysis project Ga0209091, IMG submission 187438) | Marine microbial communities from western Arctic Ocean - ArcticOcean_MG_CB8_128 (SPAdes) (version 2) | ecosystem: Environmental > Aquatic > Marine > Oceanic | place: Arctic Ocean...
TTTAAATTGTTTAACATAAAAGCAAGGGGTTAGTGCATAACATCCTTTGATTCCGTGCTCTTGTCCGTGTTCATACCTTGTATGAAACAGGCCATTTTTGAAAAGAAAATAGTTTCCTTTTTTTATATACTCACAAATGTATTTTTATTATATGGTTCTGATTCAAGAAAGTATTTTACCTGTTGCTGAGTCGGCTCCGTGTCTACCTGCGGCAGTAAATTGGCACTTTTGGCCATGGTGTAATTATGGCTGCAAATTTTGCTTTGCAACCTTCGAAGACATCCCGCGTTCCGACCGCCTGAGTAAAGAAGGTGCACTGACAATTCCAGGGCTGCTTGCTGCAGCTGGTGCTGAAAAATTAACTTTTGTTGGAGGGGAACCAACACTTTGTCCATATCTTGGCGACCTCTTAAATGCTGCAAAGGAGGCGGGTTTGATAACTTGTATTGTTTCTAATGGTTCAGGACTAACTGAGGAGTTTCTAGATAACTATGCACACCTAATCGATTGGATCGGTTTGTCAATAGATGCCTCTAATGATAATCTACATGCTCAAATTGGGCGCGGGCTAAAAAAGGATTTAGCAATCCAACGTAGCAATCATCTTGAACTTTCAATCAATGTCTGGGAACGGTGTCAATCGCGTGGAATAAAAATGAAATTGAATACTGTCATTTGCTCTGTAAACAAGGATGATGATATGCGTGAACTTGCTCTTAAGTTAAATCCGGATCGGTGGAAAATATTTGAAGTTCTACCTGTAAAAGGACAGAATGATTTACATATTGATGAACTCGTTTTACAAGTTGGTGAATTTGAGGCGTGGATAAAAAGGCACTCCGATGTTGCTGATTATGGAATTTCATTCGTACCAGAATCAAATAATGTGATGCGCGGCTCGTATGCGATGATGGATGCGCTTGGTCGTTTTTACTCAAACATTAATGGTGGCCACGTTTATTCTACTCCGTCCCTTGATGTTGGAGTTAGAAATAGTTGGATCGAAAATCAATTTCTTGAAGAACGTTTTATTGCCCGTGGCGGGATATATGATTGGTAAGTGAATATTTATTCCATTTGAACTGTTTTAACCTTATATCATGGTGCTACATCATTCATCTTAAGGGGGGGGAGAAAATTAAGATTGGTAGACAAAATAATTCTGAAAAGAAAACCCCTGCATGGAGATGGAAAGACCGTTTCCATCGTGATAACCCTCCGTTCGGAGGCTACGCTGCTTATGTATCGCGCCCGACTTTTGAAGATCTTCGTTGCAGTGGCAAGGAAGGACGGCGAGTTTTTAACGCAATTTGTAAACTTCTCGAAATGCATGAGAATGATGACAAAAATCTTGAGGGGCGCTATGATGAAGAAGATGGAGTGCATTCATTCGCCATATTATTTCCTGAAGAGGAAATAAATTGTATCGCTGTAATGATTGGCCCGTTTGATGTATCTGATGAAATGGAAATATGTAAGCGCGGTATATTATTCCACGTTATTCTTTGTGGGAATGGGGATGATGATGATGTTCTGCCAGAAATGTCGAAGTTATCACAGCATCCAAAAGACATATTTAATCTGGTTATGCCTTTCGAAACTAAATTGGATTCTGACCTCGCTCCGAGTGAAGCAAAGCGAACAAAATGGTTTGAAACAGTGTTGGAAGGTGAAAATAGTAAGGGTTATAGTTTTTACAAATTCTTAAATATGGATGCTTTAGACTTAAGTGCTGCTAGACTTCTTCCTTCTGATGTTTTTATTAGATATTCTAGGGATAAAGAAATTAATGGATTTGAATATTGTCGGAGGTTTATGACTCGTCAATTTAATGAGGTGCGCCTACTTGGAGATATAGGAAAACCAAATATTGAGCAAACGAATACCATGAATGCATATGAATTCAACAAATCTTCTATTATGAATATTAATGGGCGACCTGGTACAGGGAAATCAACCATTTTGCACATGTTGACGTGTGAGTCTTTGCTGCAACTTGGACCAAATATAGGAAAACGGCGTGTACTTTATTTGGCAACCACCGACGAATTAATCACTGAAGCCAAAGAAGAAATTAAAAATTTATTGGAACATTTATATCTACTACATAACACCAAAAATCTGGAAGAAAAATTAGATGTACTACTTGCAGGAATTGATTTTGCTACCGAAGAAGGTTTTTTCCTAACGGCCCCTGGAACCTTGGGGCCATTGGATGATGCGGGGGCTTTCAAAGAATGCATTAAGAAGGCTGTTTATCATGATGATTGGGCCTACTGGAAGGATGAAAAAAATTATTCTCTGCTACAAAGAATATTGAGAAACTTTGTTTATGGAGTTTTTGGCTCACCTTCCGCTTTTTGTAAATGGCTTCCCAATCATCGCGATGTTGATGCAATACACGAGTTGTTTAAACGCCCGTTTAATTTTTTTGCCCCTGGCGAGAGATACATTCCGGATGAGGATGATTTGCTCTCATCTGACATTACTCCGTTGTATTTTTGGAATCCGCATTTTGATGATGACCCTGAAGTAGCGGCGAAACGCGTTGGCGGGTTGGCCCTATTTTTAGAAATGGAGGGGGGTTTGGGCGACTATCTAATCGATTATTCCATTGGGAAAACTACAGGTCTTTGGGATCCGAGTGGTGTAATTCATGGCACTGCAACAAAGATGTACGAAGCAGATGAAGAAATGGATTTAACCTATGCCCCACTATGGCACCAAATGCAAACCAAAGGATATGATTCAATTTTCATTGATGAATCTCAAGATTTTTCTGCTCGCACAATTGCGACATTGTTACAGTATTTTTCTAACCGGGGGGCCCAACGGGGGGTGAATCATTTACCCTTTACATTCGTTTGTGCGGGGGATGAGTTCCAAACAATTTATGGGACCTTGTTTCAAGGAGCGATGATTCATATCAATAAAATATTTACCGATTGGAAGTTGTTTTTACTCAACCAATCCACTGGAGAGATGCGTTCGTTCGCTTATGGTTTGCCCAATCCAGTGAAAATCTCATTACGAGCGAGTTACCGCACCTTTGACACGGCCGTTAAGGTAATTGATAATGTTGTTAAAGACATGAGGGAAATCACACTTAAAGAAAATCATCGCAGAACTGTTGGTGCATCCAAAATTGGCTATACGCGAACTGGTGTACTGGCTGGCCTCCGAGCTAGTGGGCGGGGACGGGGTCATTGGGATACCGCACTAGGGCATCTTTGCGAACAACTCGAGGAAACACTAGAGCGGGAGGTTGTGCAAACCGGGGTAAAGGTTGCACTAATATTTCCGGAACAGCGTATTAGGAAGAAGGCCAAATTTTGTAAACTATTGGAAGATTTTTCTAACCTTGAACATGCAGAACCATTTAAGGAAAAAATTGGAGCAATGATAACGCTCATTAATGAAAAATACGATACTGAATGTCTGAGTGATGGTGAAGATGCCGCTAATGAAAAAGTGGTTTCCATGATTAAGGAGGCTGGTTTTTATGATATCGCCGCGATAAAGGGTCAAACTCATGTTGCAGTAGTGGCATTAAAGCCTCCAATTAATCCCGACAAAGATAAGAGGTGGTTTGATAAATTGCTTGACCTTTCACTAAGTCTTGTGATGGTAAGCAGATCTCAAATCGGATTGTTTATTGCTGCAACGGATTCAAACACCAAAAAAATTGTTGGGGATACTATCTGGGAGAGTGATTCATATAATAAAAATCAATATTATTCATCGATTAGTGAGGCTTCGGATTTTAGTACGCGGTTGAGAAACTCTGCAGCACCAGTAATTTCTCCTGAAAAACTATTCGCATATGCACTAGAGGAATGGTATAACCCTCGTGCTTGGGAACGGTTGCGTAAATCAGATGTTTTGCGGGCCGATGCTCGAGAATTTATTGGAGAGATAAAACAAATTTTCCAGGCCGTACGAAACAAACAACCTAAAGTTCAATCTGATTTTAGTGTATTAGAGGACTTGTTTGAGGACCCAAAACGGAAGCGAAATATTATCTCAGTTCTTGGCAGTGAGGCGTTTTTTGAAGAGGATGCCATTCATAAACTCAGACATTTCTTACACTGGCAAATGATAAGTCGGGAGTTATTAGAGTTTGATGATGGTTATGGGGTTCAAACGCATGTTAAGGAGTTAGAAAAATACTGGAGCAATGTGTCGGATGTTGATAACCACACCAATAATTGGATGGACTTGATATTCGATGAAGACAATTCTGCTGTTGAACTCCTTATTGGAGATCCGGCCCATGCCCCCTGGGAATTAGACAGGGATTCAATCACCCCAATTCCTTTCCAAAATGAATGTCATGTGCCTCGATTAAAAATAGGGCCTTGGAAATTTACCGCGCCCCCTGAAGCTAAATTTCTAGCTTCTTGGGTCAGTGAAAATCAACATTGGTCGCCATCTGTTAAAGTTCTTCGAACAGTAATAAGGCATACGCTTAAAGGAGAAAAAAATTCAAAGAAACGAAGGAGGATGTTTTGGGTATTAGACCATATTAGCCAAGATGGTGAGGCAATGGTTGAAACTTCTTTGCAACATAATATGTCCGGTGATTCTTCAACCATAAGATGGATTATTAGAACTACGATTAATACCGGTGGCCGTAATACAAATGTAGGATTGTGGTTTTACGAACAATTAAGAATTGCATTAAAAAAGAAATTGGATACTAAGGACCCTTCATTATTATCTGCAATTTCTAACTGGTTAACTGGATTGGATGATGCTTGGGATATAGTCAAAGGATTGGAGTATGTTGCGGATTTGGTCATAGATGGTGCTAAACAATCAAGAAAGCCCGTGAACGAAATTTATGCAAATCTTGATCCTTCGGTTCTTACTAAATGGTTAAGATTGGTGAATGTTGATGATCTTGACTCGATTCCTAGGGAAATAATCGCTCTAGGAGGAGAAAGGTGTCTTAATATGTTTACTCAACTAAATAACTTGATGGTTGCGAGCAATGTGAAAGAAACACTTGAATTTGATGATAATATTGATGTAAAGGGGAATAATACGGGTGATTTTGCCACTTCATTATTTAAAATCAAAATTGGGACCGTGAGAACAGAATTCCAAGCACCACTTAAAGGGGGGTTGGAGGATTTTATCATAGCGATTTTTACCAAATTACTTACTGATCTTACTGTTCCCTTTGGCGGGCATATGAGATTGGGGGATATTAGAAAGGAAGAAATTTTTAACCGATTCAAGAAATTCGATGTGCGCGAATGTCCGCGTGGTGATTCTGGAAAAATGAAGAAAATAAGAGGTGGTGTGCCACGGCGTGAGTGTGATACTTGTGGGATGATCCGAAAGGAGGGTGAAGATGATGAATCTGTAGAATGGTTTAGAGATTTTAATGATACAACTGTAGGATGGAGTGGGAATCTCCCATTAATTGTGTTGATACAAGAGGTTATTCGCTCAGCAAGAGATAATAGATTTGAATACCTAATGGATAAAATCAGAACTGGGAAAATACCATTCCATGCACAGTTCCAAACTAGGGATGCCGAGGTTATTGCGGTTGGTTCGTCGCATTCTTGGCCATATTGGGAGCATGGGGGCGATAGCGCGGAGCTCTGGCGATATCGTGGTCATTTGTTTGATTGGAGTAAAATTCAAGTAAAGGTGAGGGGGATTGACGAGACCGCTACCGCGCGCTTTATTAAAAATAAGTCAAAACACGCCATTGCCTTGAATGGGAAGACGTTTGATGGTTACATGGCAGTGTACCGAGGGGATGATGAATTGGCAAGCAATTCTTTTTTTAGAGGGGGAGCCATTCCAGAAACTCAAGTTATGTTACTGAAATCAATTCAATTGGGCGGGGGGGTTGATGAACTCCTGAACGGTTTCTGTGATGCCATGATGGTGGAGGCAAGTATTTACCTCGCTCATGTGAATAAAAATATACACAATAGTGGATTCGCCGGGAGGGATTGGAAGGTTCTGCCGGGTACGATTTGGGATGTGTCAAAATCAGAGATTGAAAGGGATTGGCCCGCTGTCTGGGAACGAGAGATTGATCCATATATTAATCAAATGAATCAATACTTTGAACTACACGCGTTCCTTGAAAAAATAAAACTATTCTATGAGAAAAATGAAGAATTCTTGTCTGCGCCAGGGGCTTGTGTGAGTGAGGGGCTCGAAGTGGCAGTGTACAAGAGTGATGCTTTCAAGAACAAGTTGCCGAAAATAAATAAAGGAAAGGCGACAATGTCCAGCACTCGTAATGAACGAGAAACAATAATCTGTTCTTCAACCCCCTCAAATGAAAAAAGAAGAACAAAAATAATCAATGACTTTGCACTCTTGCTCAGTGGATATCGGCGCGCTTCTGAAGAGAATGATTTTACCATTTATCTGGATGCCATTTTCAGAGTAATATCTGCGCCAGGATTGCAAAGAGTATTTGATGAATCTTTAGAAGAGGGGTATGAGTTGGACGATAGTAGTAAAAAAATTGATGCGCGATATATTCTTTTACAATATTTAGAGAGTCTGGAATTATTTACTCCAACATTAATTGAAGGGATTTTGCAACAACTTGAACAGGGGAAACCTGAAGATGGTCTATTCAATGGGGCTGATGAAGAAATTCGTGAGGCATATGGGTTATTTTGTTCCAACGCTTTTCAGGAAGAAGAAAAATGATGTACAACTATTCTTCATCTAATCGGCTGAGCATTTCATCAAGTTTTTTATTTAATGATTCTTCTGCTGACTTTTCAAGGATTTCTTTTACGATAGTAATGTGTTTATTATCGACTTTCGTAACTTTGTACAATGTGACGAAATTTGTTTTCGTAAATACATCTTTTATCATGTTGGGTTTTAATTTAGTGCATATGTATTCTAGTTTCCTCCAATTAGGGTTCGTTTGTTCGTTGTTTTTAGGACCGATTTTTTTGCTTTTCGTTGATTTGGAAATGTAGGTAGCTACATGTTGGTTTTCGCAATAAGAAGATATTTTTGGATAGGGAGTATCTTCGGGGTAATCATTGTAATTTTCCATAAGGTCATTACAATTTGAACTCATACTTTTTTGCAAACGAGAAGATATATCATCTTCAAACATATCTCTGAAACGTGAAAGAGGGTTGTGTTTTGGGCCACTGTTTGGTTCTCTCCATCCTTTGCGATACGCTTGTGGTAGATGGTAGCCATAACCTAAAGCAGTACACTTTGTATGTGTGTTCATTATTTCTTGTGTGGCTGTAATATTATAGCCATTAAATGTAACTTTTTCTGCATTCGGGTGGATTACTCCAACAAACTTCTCCTTGCCTTTGGGCCACATTACAGCGGAATGGAAGAAATTTTCAATGGCATTAACCGTACAAGAAATTTTGAGGGGTTCAAATAATGTTTGGGTTGTGACGAATTCATCAAAACCAAGGCCATCTGTATCAAAAAAATAGGCGTGCGTATTGAGAACAAGATCTTTCGATTTGTTGAATGGGTTTAGTTGGATCGATGACCTTGGTGTTGGGAATGGATTGGTCGTAAAATGGTGGGGATTACTTTTTTCTGGGTTCTCAATTTCCTTGCGAATTTCGGTAGCAGTTTTAATGGGTTTACCGAACTTATCATGAGGATAGATGTGAGTTAAGTTCATCGTTTTTCCGGCTTGGGAAAGGAGATTTAAACAGTAGTAAAGTAATATCGTTTCCCTGGTGAACTTCTTTTCAGATTCGAGTAATTTTATCTCTTTCGCTTGTAAATCTTCACCTCCGATGCCCTCAGAAAGATACAGATTTTTCCTTTCCCCATCGATTAATGGGTATAGTTCGGGAAAAAGATTGATTATAGGGGCAGTGTCTTCATAGAAAATTACGTTTTTTGGAATCGCTGAGTTTCCAATAGGTTCTTTTTTTACTGCAATCGCCTTTCTTTTTTTTTCTTCAAGTTTCTTTTTCTTTGCCACTGTTTCGCTAATTGCTTTCTTTCTTGCTTCATCATTATTCGCAATGTTTTCCTCTCTTCCAGACGCTTGCTGTATTCTTGGCGTGATGGGTTCTGATGACTTTTTCCTCTTGACTGGTGGAGTGGTTATGCGGTTGCGTTTTGGCAGGGGTGTTTTGCCATTCACATTACCACCCCTCATTATCTAAATCAGAAACTTCTTTTCATCGTACATGTTCTCGCATGTTAAACAAGAATATCCATGGATATCTGCACGTATCAGCATATATTGCCCACACTCATCATCGAAATCATCATAGAAGCGGCTGCTTTCATCTCTATCGGCTATTTCTCTAGCTGCCTTTTTGAAAGCGTCTGCTCTAATCCAAATCTTCTCCTCAGGATCTAAATCGTTCTCATCTGCATATCGGGATGCTAAATGTAGAACAAGTTCCTCGGCGTAATCGTTTATTTCCGCTTCTATGATTGATGCAATGAGTGTTTTTTGTGTCCAGCGGTATTTTGTAGTATCAAAATTTGCTTGCGTCGGATGTTTTTCTTTGTCGCGGAGTCTTAATGCTACTTTGGCTACTTTGGAATGAAGTCGATATTGTTTTACGTCGTGGAACGAGAATTTCTTGGCAACTTTATCCATAGCCTCTTCAGATAACATTCCAAAATCCTTACCTGTCTTGTAGGGAGGATCTGTTATAATTATATCTGCGTATAATGACTTAATCTCTTCTTGAAATTTTTTCATTTGGTTGAACTTGTCGCTGGGCGTGATGGGATCTGTTAATGTGGTCTCTTCGAAATCTGTTATGGAGGTGGGGTTTTCTTGTGTTATTTGTTCGGGCATTTTCACGCCAAGTGTTTTGAGATATCCGAAAAAGCCCTGTTCTGTGAACTGTTGATTTGGGCCTGTTGCAGGTTGGCGCGCGTTGATTTCGTCTTGGCTTTCCAACTGGGTAATAAGTGGATTCTTGGTTAACTGATTTTCCAGTTGTAAAATATATGTCTCTAAGGCGTTCTTTGTCGGCATTTTGGGGTTGCCACCTTGAAGGGAAGCAAGCCGCACTTTTAATCCAGCAATGAAATTATTAAGATTTGTTGCAAATAGGTCTGCCCCATCTTCCTGTTGTTCTGCAAGAGCAATTGTTTTTCTTACATTGGATATCCGAGAGTTGCTTATCTTCAAGCCATTGGTTAGTGCTAATTCTTTTATTGTCTTGTTGTGGTAAGTTTTAGATTCTTCTTTTGGGCTTTTGGGATAGCTTGTAGGAAGGTGTGTTAATAAGAAATTTAGTTTGATAGTTTGTGGTAATCCGAGCCCCCCCCTGTGTATGCCTTTCACTAGGGTTTCAGGTCGTTCATCTAAATGGTCGAAAACATCTCCATACTTCGGGGTCTTGGTTACCGGCCACATCAGCAGCTTATATTTTAGATTTGAAGGCCAGATTCTGCCATCCCAGAGTATCAATAATAATTCTTGGTTGGATAGAACATGATTGCCCTCGGCTTGGTTTACAAATTGTTTTATGTTAATGTATTCGGATTCGGTGATATTGGTGGGCTTCAAAATCCATTGGTTTTCTACCGCCTTGGTTTCCATCCATTCTTCTGATGGAGTAATTGTCTTAGGGAAGTTTACCCGCCACCGCGACATTCCTTCTTGAGAGTCCGGATGATCAACAAATGCATTAATAAGCACAAATGATTGTTTCGCTTTTGTGGATAATTTAGATTGGAGGGTCCCATAATCTTTGTAGGTTTCTTCATCGACCTCATCTATATCGGGTTGGACAGTGTGCATTATTTGATATTCCCCGGATGAATTAATACTTTCTAGAACCATTCCTCTATGTGAAAGAATGAGTATAGGGTGTGTTGAAATATGGGTTGATAATTTGTGCATCAGTTGATTTACCCAAGATTCTGAACGCCCTGCTTCAGGCTCATCAATAACCAATACGACCTGTTCTTCCGTATTGCTTGTATTGTAACAATGCTGATATTGAGCAAGTGTTGTTTGGAGAATTAAATCGTTGCGTTGGCCAAATGAAAGTTTTCCCCATGGGAGGATATTACCTGAAGATTTGTCCATAATGTCCAGCGCTTTTTTGCCATTTGGACTGAGAATTCTTAATTCGATGCCCCATCCATCATTGTCATTATTGACGAGTGCATTTATTTCAGATTCGATTGTTTGAATGTTGGCAATGAGGGTGTGCAATGCATAAGTTCCTGTGCCGTGAATGGGTGGTACGGATATTTTGTCATCTTCTTCTTCAGTGATTTCTTTTTCAGAATCATTTGCATTCCAAGCTTCTAAAGCAGTTTCTAATTCAGCCTTCTTTAGGTAGCCCCTGTTGGAACCAAATGCCCTTGCATGGGCTAAGAAACCAGCACGATCTTCTATTCCATGTGATTTCATAATGTGAAGGAGAAGATCCTCTCTGCAAATTGTGTTGCGATGAGAATTATCTGTGGCTTCTATAATTTCTTCTTTCTTGAGGTCGTTGTATAACTCCTTGAGGGCTACAAGTAGAAATCTATCGCCCCCCTCTTTGGAGAACACCGCGAGTAATCCATGTTTGTCAATTTCAATATCTGGATAAATTACGCTGGTAAATTCATCTAAAAGGTTGCTAACAATCATTTTTATGTTTTCTTGGACAAATTCCCCTGCGTTTGGTTGATATGCCAATGACGGGATTTCAATGTAATTAACATTGAGAGAAAGTAGTTTTTCTAAGGCGGCTATAGGCCATTTAGTATAATGATCTTCACTCATCAAAGTATCATGTGAAATCTGTTCAAGATGGAAATTGCTATTTATCCAATTTGGTAGTTTGATGTTTCCTTCAACAACAATTAAATTAGCTACATTTGGAGCGAGGAGATGAAGAGAATAGTCCGATACATTTCCGGTTACGTCATATTCTACCTCAATGCGGATTGAAAAAAATTCAGTTGCATGATTATTTTCCAATGCTTCAACAGAGAAACAAATTTGGCGAAATGGAATTAGGCGTTTTTCGGTTTTTTTTTCTCGTTGCGCATCGTAAGGAAGGGGAATTGTTGATTTGTTTGAGTGGCGGAGAAGGGCGGTGCATTTCCTTAAAAAGTCTGTAAAGAGTTCGTGTGTATTCATCGCACGTTCGCCAAATTCTAATGCTTTGGTTTCTTGGAGAGTCTTCAAAATACGAGCAAAAACAAATGTTTTCCCATACCCATTTGGGGCCCATGCTCCTGATACCCCATTATCAATGGGGATTGATAACGACCGTTTTGGAACAAGTGGGAAGTCAAATGCATCATAACCCTCGTCGTGGAATTGCTCCCACAAACGCTTGCTAATCCCGTAGGGCTTAAGTCGCTCTTCAATTTCTTTGTGGTTGCGGCGTTTGCGTTTTTCGTGTGGATGAATGTCATATTCTTGAAGGAGAACTTTAATCTTAGGTACGTCCAATTTGGGCTCCGATAAGATATCAATAATATCGATTTGCGAAATACGAAGTGTGAGCCCGCGGCTATTTGTCCCTATTAATTCGTCAATGAGTTGCGCGGGATCGGTTTGTTCAGGAATGATTGAAAGAATCTTTTCAGATAACAAATCTTTGTACTCTTGAATCTCTTTTTCTTCAGTCATTTTTCTCACCTCCAAAACAGCCCAATAGTATCTCATTAATTCTTGATTCGTGATTTGAGAACTTCGGCGTTCCTCCGAAGCCCTCGGTTGCTATAAAGAGTTCTTTGCGCGTAATCTTGTGCTTCTTTCTTGCGAGTTGATAAATTAATTCTTGGTGATAACTAATTACGGTGTTCCCCCTCAGAGGATAATCTGTTTCAGAAAGAAGGGGTTTTATTTCTAGTGGAATGGTAAACCCTGTTGGCAATATCTGGGAATGTGTTAGACTTGCCACCATGTCATCGAGTAATTCATCTCGCTTGCGGATTAATTGGTTTTGCAGTGAAGGCTTACTCCCTGATTCGGACTTCCATTTTACCAAGGCTGAGTGACGAAGTATTTTCCTAATACAATTCTTTAGAGAAGGGTCGCCGGGGATAGCAAAAATTCCGCAAGGACTTGTGTTCTTTTGGGACAATTCGAGTAATTGGCGGAGAATCGTGTTTGGATTTGTAGGTTGCTTCAAATGGATTTTATGAAGGATGAATGTGATGGTGGCAGCCATTAGATCGGCGGCGTATCCGCTGCCAAGTCG
>Ga0209091_10003717_pt1 | contig 12166 bp, 8 predicted proteins | sample ArcticOcean_MG_C_6_FD_187438 | JGI IMG/M metagenome (GOLD analysis project Ga0209091, IMG submission 187438) | Marine microbial communities from western Arctic Ocean - ArcticOcean_MG_CB8_128 (SPAdes) (version 2) | ecosystem: Environmental > Aquatic > Marine > Oceanic | place: Arctic Ocean...
ATAGGTATTGCACTACCTGTTGCTAAAATCACATAAAGAAAGAACATAGTTCCTAAAAATTCTACTAAATATTTATTGATCATTATATTATAAACGAAGAATAAATTTAAAAGCTCATGCGAGGGAAAATTCCTGAAAATTTAATATTTTGTGAACCATCTCCTCTATTTGGTTGACGATGAACACTTTTTAAACCCCAGAAAACTGTGGCTCCTTTTAGACTTGTCTTTTTTCTAAGCACACGATTTTGAATCTTTTTCTTCATAGCAACACTGCTATCACTCACTGATGTGGGACCTACTTTACTGTAAGATGCTTGAATTACTGCTATTGTACTTGGCATTATATATAGAACCAATAAAAAAATTTAACCAAATGTTGCTTCGCCACTATATCTAAAATATAGAAACTTATCTTCATCTCTATATTTATCATATATCATACCCATAGTATATGAAATAGGAGCTAAATTATCTCCACCAACAAATAAATAAATAGATATTTCTGGTGATATTTTCATACGTTTGCGTATAACATACATAAAATCTCCCATACTAATATCAGTGGGAACTAGATATTTACTTCTATCTAGTCTAGGAGCATCCGTATTTGCTCGTTCACATATTATAGGAATTCTATTAGGATATTTTGCTAAAACTTTTTCTGCTTCCTGCATTCTTGTCATAAAATCTTTCTTTTTTTTAAAAGGAATATCTGTCCAAGTAGGATCTTTTTTTATTTCTAAAGCTTTATTTCGAACATAATCTATGGCGCCTTCTACAATATTCATATACACATTACAAACAAATTCTTTCTAAATTATTTGGCTCTAGCTCTCATTTTTCTCCGCTTCCTTTGCAATCTTCTTGTTCTTTTCTTTTTCCATTTCCATCTCATATTTGCTGTTGACTTTTTAAATCTACACGATTTGGACATTTATCTATATATTGCGCCATATCTTTATTTATATTTTATTAAACTACTTTAGCTATGAAATTAAAAATTCTTACCTGGAACTTGAATTTTTTTTATGATAATTGGTATAATAGAATTAAATCAATTAATAAGGTTTTAGAAAAAGAAATTCCTAATAATGATATTATGGTTCTTCAAGAAGCTACACTACCTTTAATTAAAAATATAGATACTATATTTAATTGTTTAAAGTCACCATTAGTAGCTTATACACACCATTATACTTTTTCCGATGAGATAAATGTATTATTTGATAAAATATCATCTTGGTTTCCCCAAAAAAAAACACAAATTTGTTCCATAATAAAGTTTGTTATGGACAAATTTTTTAACATAGTGGGTTGGACTTTCTACAAATTTGGTAAGTCATTTCAGAATATTTATTTTAAATACCCTGTTTTATTGTGCTTTATATGCTTTACTTTGTTACCTATAATTTTAATATTAGGATATGCATTTTTAGGAATGATTACTATCACAAATAAAAAAATAAAAACAACCGTAAAATCAAAATTTGTAGGAAGATTATTTCAATATAGTAAATTCAAATACAACAATAGAGAGATATTGTTCTGTAATGTCCATTTGAATGAAGCTAGTTGCAAAAAAGGTTATGAAGAAATCAAGAAAATTATTTCATTTACTGAAAAAATTCCCCACGATATTCTTATTTTTGCTGGTGATTTTAATGCATCTCCTATATCAAAAGTCTATAAATATTTAACTACTCAAGGATTCAAAAGCACTATAAAAGAAACTTTCGGTAGAGAGATTAAAACGTGGCCAGCTCACAAACCCGAAACTTGTATTGATTATATATGGGTTAAAGGAAAAAACGTTGAAATTTGTAGTGCTGAAACTTTTGGGGAAAGTTCTGAAACAGACCATAAAGGTATAAAATGTTGTTTAGATATCATTTAGTTACTATGCAAAATTGAAATTAAATATAAAATGCTTATTAATATAGAAATGACAAATTATATATTAATAGATGGAAGCTACTTTGTGTTTTTCCGGTATCACGCAATACTAAACTGGTTTAGATTAAGTCATCCGGATGATGATGCAAAAACAGCAGATAGACATCCAGATTTTCGAAATAAATTTAATAAAACATTTATTTCCATATTTCAAAATATAGCCAAACAATTAGATATTAAAAATCCAACATTTATAGTTGGAAAAGATTGTCCACGCAAAGATATTTGGAGAATGAAATTATTTAACACATACAAGGGACACAGAGTTTATGACGATACGTTTATGATTGGTGAATATTTCCAATCTGCATATGAACATCTTTATTATGACGCAGGAACAAGTGGTATTGTTGAACATCCCCATTTAGAAGCCGATGATTGTATAGCAATTCTCTCTAAAAAAATTCAAGAAATAAACCCCACAAGCAAAATATGGATTATAACAAGTGATATGGATTACTTACAACTGTCTAGTCCTAATATTCAATTATATAATCTTAAATTTAAAAAATTAACTGATAGCAAAAATAGTTTTAATGACCCCAAAAAAGATTTATTTTGTAAAATTGTCACTGGAGATAAAAGTGATGGTATTAAAGGAATATTCAAAAAATGCGGAATTAAAACTGCCTCAAAATATTATGAAAATCCGGAACTTTTCAAAAATAAATTAGAACAAGAAAATGCTCAAGAACAATTTGCATTCAACAAAAAAATTATTGATTTTAATGAAATACCTAAAATTTTACAACAAGAATTTTTAGAAACTTATGGATTTTAACTTGTAAATACTCCAATGCAAATATCATCTCGATTCCAATCGGGAAATTTTATTTTTTGATTTCCTAACACATTTACATACATCCACTCTTGCACCCATCTATCATATATCCACTCCATAAGATTTTCTGCATCCACGTCTTTACTTGCTAGAAAAGGAGTATCTGTGTTACATACCAAATCCCAAAGACCGTCACTACCAACAACTAATTTATAGCTAGAATCTATATTTCTAGGAATAACGGCAAATTCTATCTCATTCCCTGTCATATTTTTGTGACCTAAACATCTTGTCATAGCAATTTTATCCAGAGATGCCATAATTATTCTGTAACTAGGCACCATTGTAATAGAGGTTGGTGTTAAAACAAAAGGTTTATGTTCAGATTTAATATGATAACCTTTTTCAATCAATCTTTCGCGTTCTTGTGTATTGCAAGCATCATGGTCCAAACTTTTCCATATTTCTTCTGAATTTTTATAGAGTCTAATCGATGAATCTCCTATCCACCAGCATTCAAATAAATATGGGTATATTCTTACTACACTAAGGGTTGAACCGGAACCACTACTTTTTGGCACTATTTCTTTAAATTCAATTGTAAATTTCGAATACCAATTTTTAAACCTTAATTTTGTATCCCAATCATAGTTTCTTATAAAATCTATTACAATATCTTTATTAATCCTAGAACCGTGTCCATCTGCCAAAACAATATAATCATATTCAATACCATTCTCGTCAAGTGCTCTACCGTTTTTGATAAAATCTTGTTTTGACGTATTTTGCTTAATTGATGTAGTAACTGATGCCGTTGAATTGCTTATAGTAACTGATGCCATATTGATATATTATTTGTTGGTGTTGTTTTTAATAATAAAAAAGTTTTTTTTTATTATCAATTTTCTAATTCACCTTACTATATGCCATTCTATTCTGTAACAAATCGAGGTGCAATATTCATTGAAATTAATTCTTGTGTCAAAAGCTTACAGGCATAAGGTATATTTACAATTGAGAAATCTGTTCTATTTTCACAAGTAGGACATAAATGCTTGTGTTTTTCATCATTGTATATGGAAATTAAACCACATTTTTTACAGATTGGAACTTTGAAACGGTCTGATGCATAATATATTCTATCTTGTGTAAATCTACTTGCTCCGTGTGAAATCATACAATCACGTTCCATTTCTCCAAATCTTAACCCACCATCTCTAGCCCTACCTTCAGCTGGTTGACGCGTCAATACAACCATAGGTCCTATAGATCTACTATGCGCTTTATCTGCAACCATATGTTTTAGTCTCTGATAAAATGCTGGTCCGAAGAATACAGATGTTTCTATTTGTTCACCAGTCATACCATTATATAAAATTTCTTCTCCTCCAATCTCTTTACCCATATTCAAAAGAATTTTTCTAATTTCTTTAACGGAAAAGTCACCAAAACTTGTTCCATCTCCAAAACCACCTAATTCCAATAAAACTTTTCCCAATAATGTTTCTTTTAATTGTCCAATAGTCATTCTACTAGGAATAGCGTGTGGATTTATAATAATATCTGGACGTAAACCTTCAGCTGTGAACGGCATATCAGCTTCTGGGACAATATTACCAATAGTTCCTTTTTGCCCGTGCCTGGAACTGAATTTATCTCCAATTCGTGGTTTGCGATAAGCTCTAACTCTAATCTTAGCAAACGTATAACCATCTCCATTGCGGTGCACATAATTTTTATCAATATAAGTATCTTCTTTTGTTCTATAAATTCTACTTTGGTCACGATATTTGATTACTTTGGTATGATCATTGCGAGCTGCCTTAATGGGAATTACTTTGCCTATGATAACATCTTTATTATCAATTAATGTATTTTCTTCCATTACGCCGCGAGGATTCAGTTTTTCATAATTTGCAAATTTCATCCCTTTTGTTCTATTTTTATCTGGTTTACATCTAATTTCTTCATCCCCGTGGATTTTCTTATCTTCATCTTTTTCTGTATGATATACCGTTGCCGAAAATAAACCTCTATCAACACTAGCTTCATTAAACATAATACTATCTTCCTGATTATATCCCGAATAAGTCAGAATTGCAACAATTACCATTTCTCCTGATGGTATCTTATGTAAATTAATGAAATTCATAATTCGAGTATCAACAAGAGGTCTCATTGAATATGTTTGAACATAAGCTGTTTTATCCATTCTTTTATCAAAATTTGACACAAACATACCCATAGCCTGTTTACCCATAGCACACTGATAAGTATTTCTAGGCGACTGATTATGTTCAGGATAAGGAATACAACTAGCCAAAATACCAAAAATAGCACTAGGATGAATTTCACAATGTGTATATTTTTTAATTATTTTTGATTCTTCTGTTAATCTCTTAGGCTCAATTGCTACCATTGAAACACTTTCTTCGTCTGCATCAAGATATTCAATATATGATTCATCGGTTTTTGAAGCTACTAATAAATCTTCCCAAACCATATCATCCTTATTTAATCTATCAATAATTTTGTTTGTAATTATTATCTTATTATCACGAACCTTTAAAACTGGACGAGTAATCCTACCACCATCATTACAAACCCTAATCTCTTTTTTCTTATAATCAAATATAATACTCGTGTATATATTAATAATACCATTCCACTTTTTTTCTTTTAAATATTGATATAATTTTACAGGATCTTCAGCAATTCCAACCCAACTACCATTGACAAATACTTTTACTTTTTGGTATAATGCTTTGGGTGGCATATCATCGACTGCAACCATCAAATTAGCAATCAAATCAGTTATTGGTTCTGTATTAGATTTAATAGTAATATGTGCTAAGTAACTAAGATTTTTAACAACACCGACACTACCACCTTCTGGGGTCTCAGCAGGACAGATTTTACCCCATTGTGTATTATGCTGTTTGCGAGGTGGAATTAACTTTCCACTTTTATCTATAGGTGTATTAATACGTCTTAAATGACTTAAACTAGAAATATAAGTAAGTCTATTTAATACCTGTGCTACACCTACTTTGTTTGAATTTGTATGTTTTATTCCAAAATCTCCTGTAGCCAATGCTCTCTTAATTCCATTTGCGATTGTGGTTGATTTGATAATTTTATAAATATTTGTTTTATTGATAATATTGTGATAATTATCAGTAGATTTCCATGAACCATTATTCATTTCTCTGACGATTTGTTTCTGCATATCTTTTACTAATTTATTGAAATAATTTCTAAAAAGGTTATTCAATAAGGTTCCAGTCAAATCAATTCTTTTGTTTAAATAAGAATCTCTGTCAGTAACATTCAACCAACCAAAACTTGTTTGTAGAAGTTGATTTGTCATATATCCCAAAAATTTAATTTTTTGTTTTTCAGTTTTACAATGAGGAAATAAATCATTATTTAATACATTAACTGTAAACTCACGTTTTTTGCGAGCACCCTTTTCTTTATCCATATTGATAGGAGTATACATCGCAAAACTTGTAATGTATTCAACACATTCTTCTTTTGTAATATATTTATTAGCATCAACAATACAAGCTTTTAATCCAAAAAGCATTCTCTTCATTTTTTTATCATCTTTATTTAAAATAATAATATCACAAATATCTTCATCCGAAATAATGTCAAGTGCTCTGAATAAGATGAAAAGTGGTATTGGTTGTTTAATGCGCGGGATATTAATATAAATTGGATAACCAAAACCATTGTTTTTTGTAGCTATCATTAATTGTATTTGCTTAGGTGATATGCACTTAAAATCTGGAACCGATTTTATTTCGGCCATCCACAACCATTTATTATTATTCTTTTTTACATTAAAACAATAAACACGATTCTCTGCTGCTCTTTCTTGGGGAATAACTGTCTTTTCTGAGCCATTAATGATAAAATATCCTCCTGTGTCCATTTTACACTCCCCAGTAATATCTGGGTTGAGATGATTATGCTGTTTTAAAATACAAATATCTGACTTCAACATAATGGGCAACTTACCAATATGAATATTAGGCAATGTTTTATAAAAGGTTTCTGAATTTTTATAGTTTTCACCATATCTATGTGTAATTTTGATATTTAAATCTACTGTCATTACTGAAGCATATGTAAAATTACGCAATCTTGCCTCGTGCGGAAACATAAGCTTCATTGCTCCGTTATTTTCATGAATTTGAGGACGGTATATTCTAAAATTTTCAAATGAAATAGACATATCCAATGAATAAATATCCAGCTCTGGATGTTTATAATGTATTGAATGCACCTGCACAGGATTAAACATATCAATTGTCTTTTGGATTTGATAATTTACAAAGTCATTATATGATTCAATCTGATGACGCACTAATCGTTGCAAATGTTGTTTGGCAAAGTAAGATTTAATAATATTCCATCTATCTAACTCTTTTTCTTTTTTAGTGGGCATTGAATTTGTATTATATTTCATCATATTTTATATTTCAATTTTTCTTTATATTGTTTGGCAAAAATAAAAATACCAATATATATCAATGAGTAATAAAGGACCCAAAAATAAAAATCCAAAAAAAAATATATATATACCTCCTTCGCGTTTAAATATCGTTAACCCATTTAAAGACCCTAGTGGGGTTAATTTAAACAATCCTCTTTTTTATCCTCTACAAAAGTCTAACAAGAGAAATTTATTATTGATTAAAAATATATCCAAAAACAATAGTCAAAATAATTTAGAAACAATTGAAAAAATATTTAATATGACAACAAATAAAATAATAAAGCAAATTAAAAATTCTAGAGACCCAAATTTTAAAAACACCAGTAAAAAATGTAATTTGGTTCTTTCAAAACTATTAGATGATAAAAAATCCAATGTAAATAATGATAAAACCCTTTCATTGTCTGTTTTTATGCAGAATGTGAATAATAATTTTAATACATTACATAATTCTTCAAATAGCATATTTAATACAAATTTTTCAAAGTCCCCCGGCAAATTTTCTAATATATTTGATAATAAAAATGATAAGTGGAAATTCTATGCAGGTAATAGACCTCGTTTACCACCTCCCCCACCACCTTCGGTTTTTCCTCCTCCACCTGAAATACAAAAAATTAAAGTTAATATTCAAGTAGAAATCGAATCATTGGATGACCTTTTAAAACTTATTTCTGATTATCCTCTAGCAATTGATAAAGAATATAATATTAATATGGCAGCTATTCATAAAATAGAAGAACCTTTGCGCGCTTTAAATAAAATGGTTGGAATGAATAAACTTAAAAATTCTATTGTTGATCAGATTTTGTATTTTGTTCAAAATTTACATAAAGATGCTTCAAATAAAAATGGAGATTTTATGCATACTGTTATTTATGGCCCTCCTGGAACAGGAAAAACTGAAGTTGCAAAAATAATGGGCAAAATTTTTAGTAAACTTGGAATTTTATCTAAAAATAAATTTAAGAAAGTTACAAGAGCTGACTTAATTGCTGGATATTTGGGACAAACCGCTTTAAAAACTCAAGATGTTGTAAAAGAATGTATAGGAGGAGTTCTTTTTATTGATGAAGCTTATGCTTTAGGTAATTCGGAAAAACGTGACAGTTTTGCTAAGGAATGCATTGATACTTTATGCGAAGCTCTTAGTGATAATAAAGATAATCTGATGGTTATTATAGCTGGATACGAAAAAGAACTCAAAAAATGCTTTTTTGCTTATAATCAAGGTCTAGATTCTAGATTTACGTGGAGATTTAAAACAGATGATTACAAAGAAGGTGAACTTAATTTGATTCTTCAGAAAAAAGTTGATGAAGCAAACTGGAAAATTAAAGAACAATTAAAGGATGAATGGTTTAAACCTAAAATGGACTATTTCAAATATTACGGCAGAGATATGGAAACTCTTTTTGCCAAAACAAAAATAGCTCATAGCAGAAGAGTATTTTGTCTTCCAACAAAAGAGAAAAAAAATTTAACAAAACGTGATTTTGATAAAGGTTTCGAATTATTTCTCTCCAATGATGAAGTAAAATCAAGAAAGGATGATAAAATCGATGACCTGCTTCATAGTATGTATGTATAAAAAGAGGTAAAATATAGTATTTTTTCTATATAGTTTTATTATTGATGTCAATAAAAAAACTAAGTATTAATCCTGATTTTTTTAAAATGTCCAAAGGAAAATCAAAGAAGAAAAATACTAAAACAATTTCTAGTTCACTTTTGAATAAAAGTATTAAACCTAATGATATCAAAAAGAAATTATTGCAGCGTATAAAAGAACATCAAACTAAAAATCGAGATATTCCAAAACCTTTAGAAAACTCTAATATTAAAACGTTTCACGACGAATTTAAGGAATCAATGGAATATTTGAGCGGAGTAATGGAAAAACGTAAAAAAATACGCAAAAAGAAAACTGTTAAAAATAATCAAATACCAAATTCACAATCATTTCAAAATAAAATTCAAGGCGCTCCTCCATATGGTTGCTTAAAAAATGGAAACAAACCTACCTTTCGTCAATATCAAAAAACGTTGAAACGAGGTGAAAATCGGGCAACACAAATTCCCAAACTCATTATAGCTGATAAACCAAAAACTATGATAGAACAAAACAGTTTTAGTTTGGCTCGGAAAAATAAACTACAAAATGTTAAATCAAAACTTTCCACGGTTTTTACAAATCCTCTTGGAAATATAAATATACCATCTCCTCCCCCCCACAAAATGGTAAAACAACGCAATAAAACTATCAGAATAAAAATAAAATTAGGGAAAATTAAAAATACTGTTGGTGTTTTAGTAAAAAATAAACGAACTCGAAAAAGAATTAAGCGAGATATGGATGTTTTAAAAACTACAAAATTACACGACATTAAATATTATTTAAAAAGACATAATCTTATCAAGATAGGCTCTTCAGCACCAGAAGATGTTCTCAGAAAAATTTATGAAGATGCGCGCTTAGCAGGAAGTATCTATAATAAAAATCCCGATATTCTTATTCACAACTATATGCAAGATAATTAATTTACAAAATCAATTTAAATTGATTTCATTATACCTACATATATGGGTAAAAAGAAATCAACTAATCAAAATGAAGTAGGCAAGTATCTGCAAATAACTAAAGAAGCAAAAGCTAAATATGGAGAAAAGACTTTGGTTTTTTATCAAGTGGGGAGTTTTTATGAAGTATATGCTCTAGAAGACCCCGTGACAAAAGAAAGAACTGGTAGCGATATTGATGAATTTTCAAGAATATGTGATATGAAAGTAACACCAAAAAGTAATATGAAACCTATTGACGGCAAAATCATTGTTATGGCTGGTGAACCTCTTCACGGAAATCCTGAACGCAAAATACGTAAACTTGTTGAAAATGGTTATACTGTCCCCATTTATCAACAAGACCCTGTTGTTAAGACAATCAGAAGTTTAACTCACGTAGAAAGTCCCGGCACAGAAGTCAATGTAGATAGTGATATTATTAGTAATAATACTATGTGTTTATGGATTAATTCAAGAGAAAAAACAATGATTAATAAAAATCCTTTTCTAGTATTTGGTATGTGTTGTGTTGATGTTTGCACCGGGTCTGTAAATTTATATGAATATAAAAAATCAATTGTTAAGAGAAATCAATCCACTATTTATGATTCATTAGAGAGATTTTATCAAATTCACGACCCCAGCGAACTAGTCATTATACATAACTTTAATGATTCTGATTCTGTAGATGAGTTAATTCAGTTTACTGGAATACATTGTGTGAAAATACACGTTATTCACGTTAATGATGAAGAAAATATACATCATACAGCTATATCAAATTCCAGTTCACAAATTTATCAACAAGATATTCTTGAAAAGTATTATCAAATACCAGATTTTTCCGTTTTCTCCGAAACATATCATTTAGATTCACAACCAATGGCTATACAAGCTTACTGTTTTATTTTAGACTTTATTTTTTCACATAATGCTAATCTTGTTAAAAATTTATCAGAACCTTTTACTGAAAATCTTGAATCTAATCTTCTTTTAGCAAACCATTCTTTATGCCAATTAAATATTCTTAATATTGGTAGAATTAAAGGTCATCTATCCAGCATTTCAAGTTTATTAAATAAAACTAAAACTCCTATGGGGAAACGACTTTTCAGACAACAAATTCTTCATCCCAGAACTGATATTGAATACCTTAATAAAGAATATGAAATTACAGATTATATTATTAATAACTGGGATACATTTGAATCTGTGAGAAAAGATTTTTCAAAATTTAAAGATCTAGAAAAACTTTACAGAAAGATTGTATTAAACCGTGTTTCACCTTGTGAACTTGTTCTTTTTTATGAAAATATGGGATTAATTATGAATTTGAATGCTAATCTCTCTAAGGATGCAACAATACAATCATATTTATTAGGTAAAATTTCTGATATAGAACAATTAGAAACAAATTGTATTGAACTTCGTGAAATGTTAAATGATAATATACTACTAGACAAAGCAGAAAATCTAACAAGCACTATGAATTTTGATGGAAACTTTTTCCAACAAGGTGTCAATGGTGAGATAGATTCTACACAAATAAATATAGATAAGAATTTTGAAAATTTATATTCTGTTCAAGCCTTTTTTAATAAATGTATTCGTTCCATTGAAAAGAAAAGCAAAACAACCGATTTTGTGAAAATACACACTACTGAGAAATCACCCTTATTCTTAATTACAACACAAAAAAGAACTACATTTCTTGAAACAGCTCTGAAAAAAGTGGATTGGGAGAAATATCCGGATTTGAAAAAAGTCATTGATGGTATGGCTTATAAAAAAGGTCCTTCAAGTAACAAACAAATCCAATCGCCAAAATTATTTGAAATATATAACACTATTTTTGGTAATACAGAAAAAATGAAGGAATTGTTGCGCGACGAATTTAAAACATTTGTTCGAAAATTACAAGAAACGGATAAACAAATGCATCAATTTGTCAAATATATCTCTTTATTGGATGTAATCTTCAATAAAGCCTATATAGCTATTAAAAACAATTATTGCAAACCGACGATTTGTAACGATAAAGATAAGAGTTTTTTAGATACGATTCAATTGCGCCATCCTCTCATTGAAAAAATACAAAGAAACGAAACATATGTGCCCAATGATTTGCATTTGGGTTGCAACAACCAGGATGGTGTTTTATTATATGGAACCAATGCAGCAGGTAAAACAAGTTTTATTCGTTCTCTAGGTATTGCTGTTATAATGGCTCAATCAGGGTGTTATGTAGCCGCACAACAGTTTTGTTTCAAACCTTACACATCTATTTACACTAGAATTCTAGGAAATGATAATCTTTTCAAGAGTTTGTCTACCTTTCAGGTTGAAATGTGTGAATTAAAC
>Ga0209091_10003723_pt1 | contig 12158 bp, 8 predicted proteins | sample ArcticOcean_MG_C_6_FD_187438 | JGI IMG/M metagenome (GOLD analysis project Ga0209091, IMG submission 187438) | Marine microbial communities from western Arctic Ocean - ArcticOcean_MG_CB8_128 (SPAdes) (version 2) | ecosystem: Environmental > Aquatic > Marine > Oceanic | place: Arctic Ocean...
GTAGTAATAATAATAATAATAATAATAATAATAATAATAGGAATATTAACAATAGTAGTGTAGAAAAATGAACGCACCAAATAGCAGCACGAGCGAAGGAATTCGGAAATGTTTAAAAGAAAGAATATTGGACGACATGCTCGGCGCTTTTAACAGTTTCAAGGAAGAAGAAGAAGAAAATAGTGAAGGAGTTTCGTCTCAATCGGCGTTCGAGTGGAGAGTTTTGATTTTAGACGACGTGACGACCAAAGTCATCTCTTCCGCGGTAGGGATGGCTGACTTGATGGCTGAACGGTCCATCACGAGCGTCGAGTCTATTCTCAAATCTCGCGAACCGCAACCAGAAAGGGAAGCGATATATTTTATTTCTCCAACAAACGAGAAAGCGATACGAGCGTTGATTGACGACTGGGACGTGAGCGAAACTAATGATGATGATGATGATGAAAAAGGCGATAGCAACGAAGAGGAGCAGAAGAAGAAGAAGAAGAAGAAGAAGAAAATAGCACTCTTCGGCAACAAAAAGTACAACAGCAACAACAAGAAAGAGTCAAAGAAGAAACCAACGAACCCGTATCGCGCGGCGCATGTATTCTTTTCCTCACCGGTTCAAAAAGAAACGCTTCTGCGATTGCAACAGACGGTAAACTTAATACGACATTTGAAGACGTGCAAAGAAGTATACGCGGAGTTCCAAGTGAATGATTCGAGATCTTTCTCGGTCGATTACGCCGGTGCGTTACCGGCGTTATTTGGCGAACGCGGTAGAACTTTGGGCGAATGTGTCGACGCGTGTTCGACGCGTTTATCCACAATGCTATCGACGATTGGAGAATTAAATGCAAACGTTCGGTATAAGAAAGGAGCCATGAACGAAGACGGGGAAATTATCGGAAGAAACGCATGCGAAGCGGTAGCGAGACAGACGGAGTATTTGCTCTCAAACATGCGAGAGAAAAAATCAACGGACGAGGAGACGAAGAGAACGAATGGCTCCTTTAGCTCGAATCTAGGCACAAGTGGAGATACATCTACGTGCGAGGTGTTGATATTAGACCGATCGTTTGACTACGTCGCTCCAATTATTCACGAGTGGACGTACGAATCTATAATTCACGATCTCTTGAACGTACCAAATTCTGTGTACACGTACTCTATAAACACAAAGAAAGGTGTTGAAGAGAAATTAGCGAAATTAGATGAAAAAGATGCCTTATTTGTAGAGCTGCGACACGCTCACGTCGCGAAAGTAATGGGTGATTTGTTTGAAAAAGGGCGCATTGAAAATGAAGCGAACCAGAAGAACGCCTCGAATTCAGACATTAAGAGAATGGTACAAGCGTTGCCGGAAACCTTAGCAAGACGAGCGAAACTTAGTATTCACACCTCAATAGCCGCTGAACTAAACCACGTGCTGAATGTTTGCGACTTAGCTTTAATAGGGAGAATGGAGCAAATGGTTGTTTTCGGGGAAGCGACATCGAAAGACATTATTCATCTATTATCCAGTCCTCCTTCAAGCGTAGTCGACAACGCGAACGGGGGAGGAAGCAATGCGCCGTCGACAATTACCATTGAACAAATGCTACCGGCAGCAGAAAAGCTTAGATTATTGATGATTTACGCTGTCACGCATCCAGAGAAGATTGACGAGCAAGAAGCGCTGAAATGGATTCAAGCGAGTGGTTTAACCGAGAAAGATATCGACACCGTCGTAAAATTAGAACAGCTCGGAGCAAAGATTCGTAAAACAGATGCAACAACTTCAAAAAGTACGCGGATGAACAGACCTCGAGTAGATGAGCGATTGAAAGCGCCGTCAAGTAACCAGTCTGAAGCGAGCTTTGACCGATTTGTTCCAAGAGTCGCGGCAATGGTGCGAGAATTGGACGGTAACGCGCTTTCACCAGACGATTTCCCGTCCTGTTCTGTTTTACCTTCATTCACTAACGAAGCAAATTACAAAAATAGCGACGGTGCGAAGACTTTCCAAGACGGCACCAGCATTCGCGTCGATGATGACGGGTCGAAGAGTTCGGGCTCGAATTTTTCAGCCCGGCCCCAAACAAAGTTAGGACGATGGGCGTTGCACGCTCGAAGTGGTTCGGCGATTCCTGATGTTCCAAGTCGAGCGGGAACGCCGGATTCTTTCACAGAAGACGATATGGAAAAGAAGAGAAAAATAAAGAAGAAACGCCTAATCGTCTTCGTCTTGGGAGGCGTGACTCGTGGCGAGATTCGAGAGGGATTTCATTTGAGCGAGGAGCTCGACCGCGACGTGTTCATCGGCGGTACGAATATTTTGAATCCAGAAGCATTCATCGGTGATTTGATGAGCATGGAGGGATCGCTGACTTTACAAAGCCCATCGCGCGTTTTGTCTTCTCCGTCTCCACCTCCTCTTCCTGATGTTGCCCTTGGACAACTTCACCCAAGTACACCTCCTCCTCATCAACACTCTCACCCCAAAACGCAAAATGCGAATATAGCATCTCCGGAAGCTACAAAGTCGCCACAGATGGATCCGAAAGAATTAGAAAAGCTACTGAGCGGTTTAGAAGAGTTATAATCCAATTGTCAATTTAACGCACGTTTTGTTTGCACACGAAACTTGTAATTATCCATCTAAAAGACTATTGCGCCTATTCGAACGTCGGTACGAGAAGTCGTTCCCATCACGGCTGCGTTCGAAAGGTACCTCGCGTATTGGTGCTTGCGTTTTCAAGTATCGCGTCGATGAGTCGCCATCGACGTCGCTTCTATCGTTTGGATCCAACGGGGCGGGGACTTTCGCAAGCTCTTCTGGTAATCCGGCCAAACGCCTCACCAATTCGCGAGTTGACACCACCTCTTCTTCATTTCCGTTTTCCTGGGCATCGCTACTGCTATCACTATCGCCGCCGCTACTATTGCTAGTGATATTCATGAACATTAAAATGGCGCCCGAACCATCTTTGTAATAATTTTTCCGAACCGCTTCCGGCGAGGAAGAAACGAAGCCGTACCTTTTGTACAAAGCTATCGCTGCTCCGTTCCTCTCGGAAACTTCCAAGTGCAACTCGTTTTCAGGAGCGGCATTCACGGCTGCATCGAGAAGTCGTCGCGCGATGCCTCTTCTTCTCTGATCGCTTCTCACCGCGAGTTCTAAAATCTGCGTCTCCCCGGCGACGAGCCAACAGACGAGAAACCCGAGCACTCTTTTGTTGTTTGCTCTGTTGAGTTGCTTTTTCACATCTTCATCTACATTATCATGACCATTTTCGTCATCGACCTCAACGGCTAAGAACACGCGAGATATGTCCCTCCCTAGTTCTTCTTTAATTTGCTCGTTCGACCAGGTAATCTCTGGAACATTCTCGGCGCATTCGACGAGAGCTTTTTCTATGAATGCCTCCATTCCCCTAACGGCCTCCTCGACTCGGATTTCTAACGACGACGACGAAGAGGCGACGTTTGTTGTCAGTGTTGCTGGTGCTTTTGCATTGCATCGAGGAATGTGACGATGACGACGATGAAGTATTCGATGGGTATCATACGGAACAACAACGGCGCCGGGTGATAAAAGAGACGACACCAGAAAGTTCATGTTCGTTGTTGTTTTTGTTGTTGTTTGAATTTATGAAGAAATAAAAAGGTGTGAGAACGACGAAGTGACGATGAGAATAAAATATTACAATATTTAGTTTTAAAGTTCCTCGTGTCGTGCTCCCTCAAATCCGCCGGAGAAGCGCTGCTCCACTTCCTTCACTCGACAGAAATGAGGCACACACAGAAAGTCTACCATCTCTTGCAGCTCCGGGGTACCTAATTCAAACGTGTGATCGACGAGCGCGTGGAACGCGTGGTCCAGTCGCCTCTCGTCCTCCTCTACATCGCCGTCTTTGCCTTCAAGTAATACTGGCCCTCTCTCTTCGCCACCGAAAAGTATCATGTGACACGCATCGCAGTCGTGATCTTGTAAATAATACGTCTTCTTGCGGTCGTAATCCGCGCACTTTACGCACGCGTGTAATACCGTGTCCCGTATTTTCGGTTCGCTTCTTCCGTGTAAGAGTTTTCGTTTTCTCGTTTTCATTTCTTTCGCGTGGTGTTTCGCCAACTCCTCCTCGTTTTCTATGGCATCGACGTTGGTTTCTTCCTCCATCTCGACTAACTCGGCGTGAAGAAATTCATTCACTCTTACGCACGTGTTGCAATCGATATCCTTTCCGTGCACGGCATCGAGCCGAGTGCGAAGATTCTTTGTTACTTTTTCTTGCGTGCCAACTCCACCACTCGCAACAACAAAAACAGATGCGAGACAACTCATTGCGACGACCAAACAAACTGCGCTGAATGATAAGATCGCGCACATAAACGGTAGCGCCGCAGATGAGCGGCGAGTTGAAGCAGTATCGGCAGTCTTTCGAATCATACCCGTATGCGCGTGTTGGAATGTGGAGATATTTTTCCTTCCGGCACTTTTTTTTCGTCGACCGATACCAACCGATTCTGGGTTATTCTGTTATTCATACTTACACTTATGAGTACAGCTATAGTATGCATATTGTACATTAACAACAAACAAAGACTAGTTTTTAATCAATCTTCACGGCGCCGTAAATCACCCGCACGAAGACGTAACACGCCATAAATCCAATCGTTCCAGTTAAAATGCCGAAACCATACGACAACAAACCCATGTACGAAAAGTACATGATCGAAGGTACCGTTTTCTCGATGTCCAGATTTATGTAAAAATAGTACGCAGAATACAAGAACACGTATAAACTCGAGCTCGCGCACGTAAAGAACGATCTCCACTGCCACCTGTAATCCTCCGCACACAAGTGAAAGTAACACAAGACGATTGCAATTTCCGCGCACGTCACGCACAGGATGGCGAAAACTATAAACAAGACGCCAAAAATGTAATACACTTGGTTCAACCACATGGACGTCAAGATAAAGAAGAGCTCGATGAACACGGCGCCGAACGGTAAAATGCCTCCAACTAATACAGCGAAATTGTGTCGAATGAACCACGGTTGCGGTGGGACTTGTCTCGGAATCTTATTCGTTCGCACCGGCGACTCCGCCGCGTCCTTTTTGTATCCGAGGTACGACCCCGCAAAGACAAGCGGAACTGAGATGCCGAACCATAAGAAGACTAACGCGAGCAACGTACCAAAGGGTGCCGCTCCAGACGATCGCTGACCCCAAACTAACAAGTTCAAACAGAAGAAAATGACCGCTGCTACACCCGGGAACATCAACGCCGTTCTGATGGTGACGGATTTCCACGCTAAAATTTGAAACGTCTTGGCAAATCTACCGGCGACGTAGCCTCCGACGATTCCCATCAAGACAAAGAGGAGCAGCATGGCGGTCATTAAGCTCCCACGATTCGCTGGCGATAGAAAGCCAGCCACGGCGAATATCATCAGAACAAAAGACATGCCGAATAACTGCGCACCGGAACCTACGTAAACGGCCAAAGTTCCCGCCATTTTTGGTGGACGAAAAACATCGCCGTGCACGAGCTTCCAGCCAGTCTCTTCTGCATCTTGCGACATAGCTGCGTCGTCAAGAAGTATTTGGTCCAGTTGGTTGTAATTCGTGATATCACGTCGCAAGGTTCGGATCATAATCACCGCGACCATGCCGGAAAGGAAAAGCAAAATCATGACAGAGTTGACGATAGAGAACCAGTGAATTTGTTGATCTTGCATGCTTAAATAGGTGTCCCATCGCGATGCCCAACGGATGTCACTCATTTTGAATTTGACGTCGTACGTGAATATAATTTCCTCGCCTGCGACCAATGGTTGTGGCGAAACCATGCCGTCGTTTCCGTTCTTGATATCAAATGGCGATACAGTGGCGGAAGAAGAGGAGAAATCCTCCGCGCCTTGCTGTTTCGTGCACGTTTCCAACCGCGGATACGCTTCGTTGAACTCTTTGCGCGTGTCGTATTCGTGCTTAATCGACATCGGTTCAACTTCAAATCCAACGACTCTGACTAAATCCGTTTCCAAGTCTTTGTGGAAAAGAATAGTAAACCGAACGTGGTTGTTTACGAAGATATCGTCATCGGTCTGGTACCCGACTGGGAATCCTCTGTCGTATGTTTTGTACTCCTCGCCTGTTTGTGAATCGATGTTCTCTTTCGCAATGGCAACGGGAAGGTTGTCTAAAATCATATTCACACGGTATTCGTCCTCGATGATTGCTTTCAACTTCTCCGTGTCCTCAGACGACAACGGATCGATTTTGCAAAGCACTTTACAGCTCTCGTCCGTTCGCATTTGTATTTGATACTTGGAATTGTAAATGCGATCGCCACGTAAAACTTCCCCGAGGTTCTCCGCCGAAGACATTATCACATTTGGTTTACAAAAAGGTAAGTCCGTGTAATAATCTCTCGGCAAGTGCGATTTCATGGATGTTAAACTGTTCACTTTCAGATTGACCAAATCGTCTCTCTCGAAATCTTGAGGAGCAACTCCGGGGAGATAAAACGCGTTCGCAAAGTTCGTCGTCGAACAACAACATATCGCGAGGATGATGATGACGATGACGACGATGGAAGAAAAGAAGGAGGATGAGTACGAGGAGGAGGAAAGTTTTCTGCTCTTCATCGCGCGTGAAGTTGAAGAAAGTGAAGAAACAGCACACACAAACACACTTGTAACAGCTCGCACATCAGCAAACACGAAGGAAAAAAAATCAAAAATCAAAAAATCGAACATTTGATATGCTCCACATCCACAACAACAACTCACACCGGCCCGTTGAGAAGAAGTCGAAAAGAAGTCGAGAGTCGAAAAGAGAAAAAGAGAGAACGAAGATAAGAGTGTTTAGCATGTATCCTCACTCGATGACGACGATGGGAGCCTTTGCCACTGGCGCTGGTGCGACATCCACCAACAGAAAACAACATCATCACCTTCGTCGTTATTTGAACACGTTTTCAACTAACAAAAATAATAAAACGAGAAGAAGAAGTAGTAGCAGAAGAAGAAAGGGAGACGAAAAGAGAACGATGGTATCGGCGAAATACTCGTCAGGTTTACAGAAGTTGGAAAACTGCGTGGACTCTGGTCAGTTCGATCGTCCAATGATGGAAGAGTTATTCACAATCGCGGACGAGATGGCCAAAGTGAAACCCGGGTCCAAGGACTCTTTGTTGTTGCAAGGCTATTTGATGTCAACGCTGTTTTACGAAGCTTCCACGCGTACGAGATTATCGTTTGAATCAGCCATGGGAAGATTAGGTGGAGGAATTGTATCCACGGAATCAGCTGGTGAGTACTCCTCCGCGGCGAAAGGCGAAACGTTAGAAGATACCATGCGCACGGTGGAGAGTTACTGCGACATAGTTGTTCTCAGACACTTCCAAGCCGGGTCCGCGGCAAAAGCGGCAAAAGTTATGCGGGCGCCGTTAATCAACGCTGGCGACGGTCCGGGTCAGCACCCAACGCAAGCTTTGTTGGACGTGTACACCATTCAAAAAGAGATTGGTCGATTGGATGGTTTTAAAATAGCATTCGTCGGCGACTTGGCCAACGGGAGAACCGTGAGAAGTTTAGCCATGGCGTTGACAAAATTTAACGACGTGGAGTTTTTCTTCGTGGCCCCAGACGTGGTAAAAATGAAAGACGACATCAAGCTGTTCCTGGACGAGCGAGGCGTGAAGTGGTCGGAAAGTACGGATTTGATTGCCACGGCGATGAAAGTGGACGTGATGTACCAGACGAGAATTCAAAAAGAACGCTTCGGCGACAGATTGGACGATTACGAAAAGGCTAAAGGAAAGTATATAATCGATCAATCTGTGATGGATGCTTTGTCGGATACAGCCTGCGTGATGCACCCCTTACCGAGAGTCGATGAGATCGACCCAGCGGTTGATGGCGATAAAAGAAGTGCGTATTTTCGCCAAGCGCAAAACGGATTGTTCGTGCGCATGGCTTTATTGAAGGTACTGCTATTGAAGTGAGTATCATAGAGAGAAAGAGAAAGAGAGAGTGGGAGAGTGAGAGATGAAGAGGAACACACACACAGACACACACAGAGAGAGAGATTAAGGAGTAGCAATGCTCGCTGTCGTTGTTCTTCTTGTTATGAAAAGATATATTAATACACCTTTTGTTGCGCGAAAAGTACTTACTCTACTCTTTGTAAAAAATCCCCTAAATTCAAATCTTTCGAAAAAATTTGTGCACGAGTTCGCGCCAAAAAATCACACACGTTTTAAATATCATCCAAATGTTTGCTCGTGCTACCGCTGCTACGACGGCGAGTGGCATTGGATCTCACCATAGGAAACAGTTTTCTTGTTCGTCTTCTGGTCTTCTGGATCGATCGAGTTCATCTGCCGCCGCCACCTCCGGAAGGAGGAGGACGTCTTCCTCGTCGCAATTTTGTAATCGAATTCCCGCCATCAATCCTGCGACTGATCGTCGTTTTCGTTTCAAAAGTGCACGACGACGACAACAGTTGCGAGTGACCGCCGACGATGCGGTTAACGCCGGCGATGCGAATGAGGAAAGTAATGAGAGTGGTGACGCGAAAGAGTACGATGTGCCTTCGGAGGAGGATCCGTTGCCGTGGAGCACGCCAGCAGCACAAGTCGAAGATGCTGCTGCCGCTTCAAATAGTGCAACAAACGAAGAAAAACCAAAAATATTGTCCTACGCCGAGCGCGTGGCCATTATGAAGAAGGAAAAGGATGAAGCCGGAGGAGGAAGAGAAGGAGAGAAACGAGAGCAGCAGGCGAAGATGGACGACGAACCAGGAACGATGAGTTCGTTTAATTTACCGATGCAGAAAGAAGTGTTTGAGATTCCGGCGGAGAGGTCCTCACCGGTTGAAGAAGAGGATTCTGTTATGAACGAGATGAAAAACACGCACGTCTTTTTGCCAATATCGTACTACGGCATTTTGGACTTATCTCCTGCGCGTGCGACGCGCGCGACTATTCCCAAAGCCGGCGAGGCGATGAAATACGCGCAAGTCTTTGAAGGCTACTCGAACACGTTGCGTCAAAGCCGAGAAAGTTTAATCGAGGAAGCCGTGGCAGTTTTATCTGATAAAGAAGCCCGAGCGTACCACGACGAAGATTTGCGAAACGGTGTCTTGACTCCGATTGATTTCGAACGAGCACCGGCGGCTTTGGCGATGTTGCTGGAAGCGGGCGAAAATCAAAAAGTTTTAGAGTACGCGGATGCCATATTAACGGCGAAAAATAGGAGAGGCGGGGATTCAGTTAACAGCAACGGGAAGCGCGATGTCGCGTTAACGTCCTCTATGGCCACGTGCGAATACGCGCAAGAAGCTTTATATAGCTTAGGTAAACGACCAAGTTACGTGGAAGGAAGCGACATGCTAGAACTGGCGTTGAAAACATTGGAGAAGGCGCCGGGTGGCAAGTCCAAATCTTTCGCTCCGGATTTGAAGGATGCAATCTACAAGGAACTCGACGACGCGTTACCTGGCGTCGCGCTTGAACTGCTCGCGGTGCCTTTAGACCAAAGGCGAGGTCGCGAGCTCGGCTTAATGGCGTTGAAAAAGTGTTTATGGGCGAAACCAGGGGTCGATGAAAACGAAGCTGAAAACGACGACGCGGCGTTGATTTCAAAAGCAGATTTACAAGCGCAGTCGTCTCGCTTCTTAACCGCGTATGAGCACGCCGCGATGTTTGTTGAAGCGCCAGATCATGTCCCGGCTGACCCGGAAGAAGTGTACAGAGCTTCCATCTCGCACATTGTCGCCGGTCTAATGAGTGGCAACCCGTTGCTGCTCGTGGATGCGGATGACATCTTGGAACAGCTTGAAATCGCTGCTAAGAATACCAACCAAACTTCGGAAATTGGGGATGTCACCATCGAGCGCACGGTGTGCTTAGTGTTGCTCGGTAAAACGGAAGCCGCGTGTAAGCTTTTAGGTTTGTCTTCGGAGGAAACTTCCAACTCGGAAATTGCAACTTTCGTTCGAGAAAATTCTCCGTCTGGTGACGTCGTCGAAGGCGTGTGCGCCTTAGTCGATCAATGGATTCAGCAAGTCGCGTTTCCTCTTTTCAGAGACTCGGAGCGCGTTGCACCGATTTCTTTGGAACAGTGGTTCTCAAATCCGAAGGTTACTGGTTTTGTGGACAGATACGCACTTTCTCCGGCGTTTGCGAAGATTGAAGGTGCGGGATCTGCGGCCAAGCGCGCTTTGACGAAAGGTTCTGCGAGCGTGTTGAGTTCGTTTTTCCCGAGCGATGACGTTCCAGTCGCGTTGAAAAAAGATGTTACCCAGTACCGTTTAGGCGTGATCTCGCGATTAGCTTTTACTGGAGCGATCGTATTCAGCGCGATGAACTTCTTTGGCAATAACTCGAGCGCTTTTCAAAACGTGCAATTGCCCTCGTGGCAAAGAAGCGCCACCGAAAAGAAAAACGCGAATAAGAAATCTACGCCCGCGCCGAAAAAGAACACTAACAATAACAACAACTACAAGACGACGACGACGACGAAAGACAAATACAACAAATATAGTAGTGGTGGTATCAGTGGTTTGAAGCCGCCACAATTTCCAACTGTGCCGAAAATTGAAGTTCCCAAGATTGAGATGCCAAAAATTTCAGTCCCTTCGATCTCGCTACCGAAACCGGTGAAGAAACCTATGGACGAAAGCACTGCGGAGTCGGTCGTGAAGAGATGGCAACAAATCAAAGCAAAAGCGCTCGGTAGCTCTCACGATTCTCGCGCATTGAGCAATATTCTCGACGGACCGATGTTGAGGCAATGGACGTTGAGAGCAGAAGATGTCGCCTCTCACGGCTGGTGCTGGGAGTACGAGTTGAATAAGCTGGTGATTGAAAAGATTGAAATTTACAACGAAGACGAGGCCATCGTAGAAGCGAGATTGACCGAGTTGGCTGTGTTGAAGGATAGATCCAAAGTGGACGATGACGATGTGTACGAGTCGACATATAGAGCACGATATGAAATGCGCCGAACTTCTGACGGTGGATGGAAGATCTTCGGCGGAAGTGTCGTGTATTAGATACTTTCTTTTTAAATCAAATACTTATATGCGCGAAGAATAATAACACTGCAACGCTTACTGTAATGCTACTACTTATATATACAAAGTTGTTTTATCTGCTAATATAAAGGTGGACTATAAAAAGACTACTACTGTATCGAACAACACGAAGGTTGCGCGTTACCATTCCCATTGACTTCTCCGCCGCTAAGCAATAACTTTGTCCCTAACGTGGCTAACTTTTGCGCCGAACTTCTCCTTCGCATGTTTGGCGGAACTACGTGCGCGTGCATAATCGTCGTGATTCCGGCGGCGGGAATACCGAGCTGAAACAACGTCGCATCGTCGCAACCGTCTAGAACTTTACCTAAATGAAGTATCTTTATATCGTCCGTCGTTAAGTTATTCGTTATCGATGATGTTTTTCCTCCGTCTTTTTTTTCCTCGTTTTTCTTCGCGCGTTGTTCTTCCTCCGTGACAAACTGTTTCAGTTTTTCCTTGATGTCCAAGACGGTCGTTTTCGTGGACGAAAGTTCTATGGGACCGATGTCGTGCACGGAACTCTGCCTCCGAAACCGTATTCTGGAGATGTCCGAAACGTCTCTTTTACTCTCTTTTTCTTCTTCTTCTTCTTTCTCACCGTCGTTTGTTCTTCCATCAGAGATTTTAGGTGATGACGACGATGGTGGTGATGTCGGTGTTGTTGTTGGTGTCAATTCATTTTTCCCTTCCGCGTCGTGTTCTTCTCGTTTTTCTTGTTCTCGTGCAAAGGGATTGTTGTTGTTGTTCCTACTCGTCGTGGTAACGGCGGTATCGTTTACTTCTGCTTTTGATGATGATGATGATGATGATGCCATCTCTTCACACTCACTGCTTTTGCGCGTCGCGTGTATAATCAAGAATACTGTCTAGGAGAGAGAGAGAGAGAGACAAACAAAAGAGACAAAAGACAGAGGTTGACTTTTTTTACGCAAACACAGCAGACAGCAGACAGAGATGGCAAAGAAAAAAAAAGGAAAAAAGAAAAAATCAAAGAACGAATTTTACAAAGAAGAAGACAAAAAAGAAGTTGAAAACAAAGAAGAAAAGTTCTTCTTTTGTTGAACGCGCTTTTTCCACACAAAAAAGGTGATCAAACACCA
>Ga0209091_10003725_pt1 | contig 12154 bp, 15 predicted proteins | sample ArcticOcean_MG_C_6_FD_187438 | JGI IMG/M metagenome (GOLD analysis project Ga0209091, IMG submission 187438) | Marine microbial communities from western Arctic Ocean - ArcticOcean_MG_CB8_128 (SPAdes) (version 2) | ecosystem: Environmental > Aquatic > Marine > Oceanic | place: Arctic Ocean...
GCGTTCCTAAAGAATCAGTTCGAGTATATATCTCGGAATCGTTTGAGGCAGGTAGGGAGGAACTTGCATCGGCAATCCAAGTTGGTTTGAAGTTCGGTGATCGTATTGTTTTATGCGATACGAAGGGAACGGCAAAACCATTTGACATTTCATGGTGCGTTAGTTTGGCGCAGTTATTTACCAACAATTTATCGCTGCATCTTCATCATGGTCAGCACCTTATGGAAAATGTATCGACTGGTTATGCCAGTGGGATTCGAGAATTTGATTCCAGCATTGGCGGTCTTGGTGGCTGTCCGTTTGTTGAGAGTTCTGGGGCGAACCTTGCTACTGAGGATTTAGTCAAGTGGTGCAAGAAGCGAGGCATTGAATGTGGCGTGACTCTTCGCCAACTCAAGGCGGCACGAAAGTTGGCACACAAAATAAAGAACCCGACGTTGAAGGTTGCCGCTAAAAACAAATACAATGAAACCAAAAGCAAATTGAAGGCGGTGTGGTTTTGACAGCATTCGATCAAGCGTGGGCTTTGTTGAAGATGCCCATTGTTCCTAATTCATTCAAAGAAAAAATCCCATTAGAGTATTCGGCAATTTTTCAAGACCCTGTATCAAACGAATTATTAGATATGCAAGCAAAATGGGTTGATACTCCCGAAGAATGGGGGAGTGTATATGATGCGTCTTATCCAGGTGAGGGCGGGGAAATAAAAGCGGAGATAAAACACCCTGCCGATGATACTTACAATTTAGGAGATCGTGCAATTGCCCATATAGGTCAAAATGAAAACCCTGAACAATTTTCTGCTTTTGGAACAGGTGTTGATGAAGAATACCAGCGAAGAGGGTATGCAACGGCTTTGTATGATATGTTGGCTCGCATACTGCACGAACAAGGAAATTATAAATTAACATCTTCTGGTCCTTCTGGACTTAATGAAATGTCAAGAGGTCTTTGGGGCGATAAGAAAACATGGCCTGTGAGGGATGATCTATGAAGTGCATTAAGCCCATAGTTCATAACCCTCAATTTGAAGGTAAGTATCACTGTAAGCATTGTGAAGCCGATGCCATTTTAGATTTATTAGATGCGAGAAAGTGTGGTGGAGACTAATGACGGCCTTTGATACTGCTTGGGCTTTGCTGAAAGCCCCTTTTGTTCCCATTCCTGATTCGACTATGGATCAGAACTTACCAAAATACGAGCCATTTGAAGGCACTTTGTATTCGGGCGGGGATGCAAACGATACACCCCAGTTTTGGTCGAAAGACCCAAAGTTGGCTTTGGCTTACTCATTGTTTGGTTCAGCAGTTCCAATCGCAGATTATGAGAGTTGGTTTAGAGGTCATGGCGGATATTTCGATTCGGGACACGCACCCCCTATGAGGCAAACCGTTCCAACAATTCGAGTTTCACGTAGCGCACCCGATTGGAAGGATTACATAAATGTCGATCCTCATACAAACGATGGCTATTCAACAGACGATAACATAACAACAGAACAGATGTCAAGAGAAGATATTGAAGCGATGATAGATGAAGCAATTCAAGGAAGGGGGCGTTATTGGCGGGATTCGGATTGGCAAAACGATGCAATCTATGGGACTTCGGCAAGACACCATACGGATGATGAAAGAGTGCAACATATGATTGAGGCAAAGCAACGCTTGGAAAGTGGCGAGGCAGGTTTGCTTGATATTCCAGACGATGCCATTTACAAACCTTTAATGTCTTTTGGCGAAAATGATAACATAGAGGATTGGATAGATGAAAGCCCAAGCGAATTAGCCAATTGGCAATTACAACGGCTGCTTAACGATACCATGTTTGAGGGATTGCCTCATGCTAAACAGGAACACATGGATGAAATGAATAGAAGAAAGGGGTGGGTGGAATGACGGCGTTTGATACCGCTTGGGCTTTGTTGAAAATGCCGTTTGTAAATGCAGACGGACAACTACAATCGGAAGTTCTCTATCAAGGCAGAAGAACAGGCGACAAGGACTCAAATTATTGGACTCCGCATAAGTCAAAGGCAATGGCATATTCAATGTTCGGACCCCGTTATGATTACGAAGGATCACCATTCGTTGATGCAAATAAGCATTACCCCGAATTGCACATGGCAACCGCACCAAAGGATGAATACATTGAGGTTGATCCCGATGATGAATACATGGGAGGATATGGTGAAGATGGTGCAGTTAGCAATGGGCGAGTTGCGTTTAAGGATCCCGTGATAGGTCGATACTCCGAAAAATTGCCTGATGATCACGTCGCTCAAATCATTGAGAACATTATCAATTCTGATCTTTATTCCGATGATGGCGATTATGAAGAACAAATATACATGGATGATGAGGCCGAACCCTGGGAATACAATAACGAATGGGATAGGATCTTCAACGCAAAAGGAAAAGGGAGAGCAAATTGGGACACCCTTTATCCAAAAGATGATGACAGCCACATTAGAGATGCTTTGGAGGAAGCGTATGGTAGCGAAGAACCCCTTTGGGACTTAGTGACCACCAATCAAGCCTTAACGGGAGGAAACCTCAATGATTTTGTAAGGCGTTTGAGGGAGAGAGGGCAATGACCGCCTTTGAAACCGCTTGGGCTTTGACCAAAGAGTGGAGTCCTTCATGGAGAGATCGTGCTGAGGAACTTCCGCTTCTTGAAGATATGAATTTCGCAGAAAGAAACGATACCCTCATGGGCGAAGGCACAAGTTTGAGAGTTCATCCACACCCTTTAGATTCTCGATTTGTTGTAAAAACACCGCACCCTCCAAGTCGAAGAATGGCAAATATGTGGGATAAATCCAAAATACGCCCTGATGAATACAATGATGCTTTGATGGCAACAGCAAGATATGGACTTGAACATGAGCAAGAAGGAAACAAGGGGCTACCTGCTTTCATGGAACAATTGGGATTCCCTGTTGCGAGCGAGATGTATGTTGAAAATCCAGACAATATGGATTATCTTATTCAACCTAAAATGGGTTATGATAATCGAGATTCCTCATTAGATTATCAAATAGACAGACATTACAAAAACATAGGGGAATTTGCATTGGAGAGTGCTTTTGGCGATAAAGAAACACCTTCAAATTGGGCGGAAGATCCAAAGGGGCTTGAACGATTATTGGATTTTGGAACAGACTTCCCCGATTATTGGGACTGGGATGGCGTGAAAAATACTTGGAGTGGCAAACAACAAAAGGACATCCCGCTTGGAGAATGGATGCAAGAAAGTTTAGACCAGCATGAAATCCAAATCCCCGCTTCACGATTATTGAACTTCATACAAGATCAGCCATCGGTGTATTCTGGAAAACCCTCGCATGGTTTAGAACAATACCTTGAAACGATTGAGCCATATTCGGAAAATCCTAAATTGGTTAAGGTGGGTGGCAAACCAATATGGTTGCAGGGGTATTGATATGACGGCGTTTGATACCGCTTGGTCTTTGTTGAAAACAGGTGATTTTTTCACCCCCATTGACGATTTACCTATTCCTTCGAGAGCATATAGTGAAACAATACGCCTATTATCGGTGATGGATCAAAAAATGGGTTGGCAACCGATGGATTGGTCGGTGACTTTGAAATCAGATCGAGATTTGTTGCTGCACCTTGAAACCGAATCTCAAAACAATGAATACGGCCAAAAGTGGAAAGAAATGATGCAACGGACTCTTATGTTCTATGAAGGCTTAATGGCGGAAACAAATGATATGGAGGGACTCGAATGACGGCATTTGATACCACGTGGGCGTTGCTCAAATCCGATTTCTATTTTGGAAGCGATAACCCCGATAAAGAAGGAGGGTTTCATTCGACGGGCGGTTGGAAAACACTTCCAGGTTCGGAAAACGTTAGAAGTAGTCGTGATGGATATGCCACAGGCGTTAATTTGAATCATCCCTATTATCATCACAAAGACTGGTCTGGTGAACGTCAAGAACCTTTGAATGAGGATGAGCAAATTAAAAACATCATCAATACAATTGTTCACGAAGAAGGACATGAAGCCATTTACAATCCTTTGGTGGAAACAAATGATTTGGAGTTCGAGGATGCGGGGTATGAGCCACAGTTTTTCTCCGAATCATACCCAGAACAATTACCGCAAGAATATGGTGCGATGTTGATCGAAGGGATGCGCCATAAGGAAATCAATGCTGAACTCAAACGAAGAGGCTACATCTCAAATACGGGTAGTTTGATTGATCAAGTTTTAACACGTCTGGATGGAAAATATGAGGGCAGATAGCCCTAACAGGGCTGAGAAGGGTTAATTTATAAGGAAACCGTCGCCTATACTGTGCAAGACCCCTTCCTGTGGCGAAGAGAGCGTTTGTTAAAGGTGCTGCGTAAGTGCGGATTATCCAATTATAAGATGGGAATACTCCCTCATTTGGAATCCATCGAATCGTGCGGCTTCAAAGACATAAGTTAATTCGTAAGGTTTTTTTTGTAGGGATTGGCTTAACGCCTGATTCCGCTTCAAAAGGGGTAAATCCTTCGTTATTTTTTTTGTAGTAGGAATGGGTTTATGGTTTGATGGTTCATGCACCATTCATGGCATCGGCATTTACCCACGTTTGGGAGTTGATTAAAATGCCAGTAGTGCCAGGTTCATTGAGCCAAACATCTTATTCTCCTTACTATGAGTGGGGGCATCCAAAGAGAGAACCTGGTTTGGGGGCAACAAAGGTCGAAGAAGGAGATGAAACCGAATCAAATCACTTTTCGTTTGGTGCGGAACACACGGAAGATCCAAACCGTTTTGTTAGCCTCAAACCCTATCAACAAAGATACCCTCCAATTGAAATGTCTATTCAAAATTATACTGACGCAGGGGATGATGGAACAAGACCGTTTCCAAAGGGTAGGCAAATGGCTTTACATGGGTCAATGGGAGAGTTATTCGCATATCAAGACAAAGATGGGAATTATCGAGTATATGATGGTGCTTCATTGTCTCAAGGAGAAGGGGCTACGGCAGCAAAACAAGTGGGGGGTTGGGATGATGGACCGTTGTTTGACGCTTATGATACTGATTTTGGCAATGAGGCCGCACCTGGTTGGGATCGCCCCGATGAAACACCAAATCGAATAAGTGGGCGCATGGAGTTGTTAGAAGTGATGGCTACGGCTCTTTCTCAAGCACACCCTAATGCAAAATTATTCCCTTATAGGGGCGACACCCCCGTTGCCCCAAACCCTGAATTATTCAAAAAATCATGGAATTTGATGAAGATGCCCTTTCATGGCACTACCACCGGAGTTCTGGAAGGAATAAGGCGGCGTGGCCTTCAACCACAACAAGCAGATGCCTTTACCCCGCCTTCTGTATGGTATTCACAATCCCCTGAACAGGCAATTGGTTTTGCTAATATCCGTTCCGATTTGACAAGAGGAAAGGATGGTGGCGATCCAGTTCTCCTTCAATTCCCTCAAGAAGCCGTAAAAAACCCCAATCGAAGGTTATTCGCCCCAACAGGTGATAATCAATGGACTGAACACCCAATTCCAGCAAGCGCAATAACTGAACATCATGGACCTCCAAAGCCAAAAAATGTGCTTGACGAGGCTTTATTTACAGAAAGAGGGTTAGATGAATCTTCCGAAGATAAATGGGATGAATGGCAAAATTCTTTGGATGAGTGGAAAAAGGAATTGATGTTGAGATATGAACAGGGGGAGTTCTCTTGACCGTCATTGACCTCAAAAAATCGGATTTCTTTTTGGGAGGCCGTTTCAAAGGTCAAAGGAAACGCAAGCGTGACCCATATGGAGTTCATATGAACCAAGAGGTCACTTATCAGTATCGCTCTCCAATCGGCTATAATGAAGATGGTTCGCTGGCATATGGTTGGGTTCGTAATGAAGTGAAAGGTCGAGATTGGACTTATCCAGCCCCTATTTGGAGGAATACAAAAGACGATGAGTATCATGAAATGCCTACCGATGAACGAATAATGGCTGCAACGATGAAACCCAAAGATTCAACAAAGGATTGGGTGGATGATTGGCTGCAAAACAAGGTTGAACCGGCGGCAATTAGAGAAATAGGCGATACTGCATCCCACGAAGCAGGGCATTCCGCACATGATATTGCCGACCCTCGAAGAAGGAATCATGAATGGGATGAGATGCAAGCCAATAAAGAACGTGGCGGATATGGTTTGTTTGATGAAAAAAATGAATCGAGTGCTGATGAACACGTAGCCTATACCACCGAATATCCTCATAAAAGAGGGAGGTGGGGTGGAGATAACGAAAGAAAATATCACGAAGGCATGGAAGGCCACCCCGATGTATCATCCAGATATGGCAAGAAATTGGGTGAACCTTTGAAAGCCACGCATTCAGGGGGCTATCAGCGTGACCCTCGACGCAATTTAAGAAATGCAGTTTTGGATATGGCCGCAAGTATTGGCAAAAGAACTGGTGCTGGCAATTTCCAATTTGGTGACATAGATAGTGCCGCTAATCGAAAGAAACAAGCGGAACGTGAAATACGACCTTTATTGCAGCAAATAGAAAAATTAACTTTGCCTAATGCTCAATCCTTTTCCGATCTCCCTCAAGAACTCCAAGAAGGAATTGGCGGTTTGCGAACAAGAGAGATGCTTTCACGATGGATGGAAGAGAATCATGAATCCTCATCTCAACAAGAACTAATGGTGGGAAGTGACGGGGGGAGTGCGGCGGGTCTTTTTGCAGAAAATCCGCAAAAATTCCTTGAAAATTATGAAACGGGAGACATTGACTATGATTACGACCATAGGGGGCGTTTCAAATTAGGTTCGAGTGCCGATGCAGTTATTCCTGATTGGATGCCGATATGGGGTGAAAAACCCGAATTGTTAGACCTTCTTGAAGAGAACTTTGGTAATCCCGACTATAATCAGGGTTGGGGTGTCAAAGCAAAAGTAAAATCCAACCCTTACAGGCGTTCACCAAAGAAATACTATGACCCCAGATTCGGTCCAGAAGCAATTCTTGACGACATCAAAGACGCTTTTGCGACGGCTGAGGAAAATGAAGGCGTTGAATTTGATTCATCGAGGGCTTTTATGAAATCGTGGGGATTGCTGAAAAGCATGGGGCAATGCGATAGTTGCGGCGAAGAAACCCAGATTGGCAAATTGCGCTTGAGTGATACCGAGTATTCTTCTGTGCTTCACCTTTGTAGGGGTTGTTGGGCAAATGAAATGGAATGGAGACAGGCCAAGAATGAGGAATTCGAGTATCAAATGCAACCTGATGTGAAGCCCGAAATACCTGATGAACTAAACGATCATGGGGCTGTTGCCGATATGATTGAACATCTCGCCCCGTTCTTCAAGCCAACGGAAGAATCGAAGTTCCCAATTATTCCGTTCCCTGATATGGAGGGTGACGAATGACCGCCTTCGAAAACGCATGGAATTTGCTTAAAGAGTTCCGATACGACAAAGGATTCCCAGGTATCATCCAACGAGGTGCTTACGATCCAAAGACAGATACGCCTTATGTTAATCTCGCCAGTCATGTTTCCGATTTCAAAAGACCTACGGACTATGAAGCGGGTGAATCACACCCTATGTTTCGACCAGATGATGAATTGATGGAGAGAGTTATGCAAACAATGGGGCATGAGAATATGCACCAAGCACTTCATCCCCCTTATAATGATGATTTATGGAATCAAGTGTCGATGTTTGGATTGAATAGCAAAGACGTTGATGAAGAAGAAAAGGCTCTCCTACAAGCCCAAATAGATATTGATTGGGAGAGATTTCAAGAATATGGCGCATGGACTGGAACACCTGGAATTGACGAGGATGAGAAGTGGAGAATGTTAGCATTATACGGGATTCATCCAAAGGGGGGAGGCCAATGACCGCCTTCGAAACCGCCTTCGCTTTACTAATGAAATCCCTCCCCATTGATGTTGATTGGGATAACAAAAAATTACCCCCGCCAATTGAGGTTGAATGGGATTGTAAAAAATGTGGCAAGTCCAAGAGTGGATCGGATAAGTGCGAATGCCCTCCTATCAAAAAAGGCGAGGCTATGGAATTTGCTTGGCAATTGCTCAAAATAGACGAGGGAATGTGGGAGGAAATCTATGCCCCTCTCTTGGCTCAAACAACTGGAATGGGGAAATTAAATCATGCCAAATACACATCCGATTTTGTGCCAACTCAATTAGCAATTGACAACATTATTGCTGGCCGACCCAAACGAGATTCAAATTGGAACTACACGGAAGAATCAAAGAAGCGTGGTGGTGATGGGTTAAACACCGATGAAAATTGGATTGCTCATTTGAGGCGAGATAAAGGAGATCATGGTTTTGATGTTGATACATTGGCTCAAAGCATACTCGAAGAAGGCTTCAATCCACTGAAAGAAGGGGAGGGTTGGAATCGTTCTGGCCGAGAAGATCCTACTTTTGAGTTCAACCGGCATGGAATGAGTCAATTTGAGGGTCGCCATAGACTTCTCGCTCTTGATAAGTTGGGTGCGCCTTATGTTCCTTACATGGGAATGCAAAATAGATTCGTAGATCAAGAGATGGTTGATAGGGGGAGTGCATTGAAGCACCCTTTCCCTTTAGGTGAAGAATATAAACAGGTGTCATTGAAAAAAGACCCCTATTCATTGGGTGATTACATAGGTCGGGGTCAAATTTCTGTTCCGCCGTCATATTTGTATGGCCGTGAAATGGTTCCTGGTATGGGTCGGCTTTTGCCTATGAACAGGTTGGGAGAGCCAATTGATATGCTGACCCACATTGACGATAGAAACGCCTTCGACCCTTTAGATCAATACCAACAGCGAAACCAACGAGAACCAATAAATCCATTTGATGAAATGTCTGTTTCTCGCAATCAAAAACGAGTCCAAGACGAGTCAATTCGCAATAATGCCAAATGGGATTGGAAAAAACAACCAACGTGGAGGGTGACTCATGACGACGTTTGATACAGCGTGGGATTTGTTGAAAATAGGGGTGTCTATTGACCCTGATGATTTTATGCGTGACCTGCTTGATAATGGCCGTATTCAAGAACACAAAGGATTAGACCGTTTAGGGGCTATTTTTGCCGATGAACCGGCGTATCAAAAAAAATACAGGGACATTATTCTCGAACAAATGCTTGAACCATCGAATCAATACAGTTTAACCGATGCGAAAACACCCACGATGTATAGGGCTGAAACGATAAGCGATTATAATAATCCACCATATGCTCACCCACAGGATTTTAGAGATGGTCGTTTTTTCACCCCTCAGCGTTTGACCGCAGAACAATATGCGAAGTATCAAGCGAATAATAGGGGAGAGCCAAGCCAAGTTCACCAATATGAAATGCCCGTTGGTTTTGATGATGATTCGGTGTTGAATGTGCCGTATGATAATTACGGGTTAAATATAAGGGGCGGTATATTCGATACTAAATCGCCAGAAATTGCACGAATGGCGGAAATGAACAATATGTCTCTCGAAGAAGCAAAGAAAGCGGCGGGGGCTTGGAACAGCGTGTATAACGGTTTTATTCCACGTGGAAAGGAAGAGATAAGATCGGTCACAGCCCCCATTCAAGATGCTGGATATGATTATATCGCTTGGCCTGAAACCGCTTCCGCAGCATTTTATCCTCCAACGGTTGGTTCTGCTTTTGGCTCAATTGATTGGGGCGCACCTCACGAAGCAAAATATAGTCGTAAAGATGTGGATAAATGGTGGGATCCTACAAGGAAACTTATGATGGAACAATTGGGCATACCGTTTAGTGATTCGGACCAACAGGCTATGGGCAAACATAGTGGTTTTCCACAGTGGGGCGCATGGCATATTGGTGATGAAGATTCAGCCCCTACATGGGTGCAAAATGACGGAACGCCAAGAAATCTTAATCGCAAATACCAAAAAGTCGATTATCCCAACTTTGGTGCGGCGGCGCATATTGCTGAGAAAGATTTAGGAATCACTGGTAAAAGATGGGATAAGAGATAGAAGGTGGCGAGCAAACGACAAGAATTTCGGTGAAAGGGTCGAAAAAATGAGAAGTATAGAAGGAATATCGCTGCTCGCCAATCAATGCTTTGGTCATTCTCTATTAAATCCTCTCCATTTAACTAATCAATTGCGATAAGTTCTTATCAGGATGCAGTATGCAACATCATATGGGCGAGGCTTTATTTCGGGAAGCCTACACGCTAATGATTGAGAAAGAAATGAAACCCGATGATTTACAAGCAATGCGAGATAATTTCGCATCGAGGTTTCCCCCAGTTCCTATGCGAGAGGATATAGGGGCGGTCACGGAGTTTGCAGGGGCGGGGGGCTTTGATGAGGGTTTTCGAATGGCAGGTATTCCAACATTAGCATCGGTTGAGGCGTGGAAAGCGGCAAATGATGTAAGGCGGGATAATCACGGCGGAGAGATTATTGAAGGCTATATTGGAACAGAACAAGGGCAATTGCATCCTGATGATTTGATAGAGCGTTATGCTGATGCTTCGCAAGGCAAACCAATTCATTATCACGCATCACCTCCATGCCAAGCATTTACTAATGCTCAAAGGCGTGTTGGTCCAGCAGGGAAAACAGCCGAAGAAATTCATGAAGATCGGTTAGCGTCTTTTCCAATGATTGGAAATGCGCTCTATACTGCTGAACGGATGATGAAACATCCAGATATTAACCTCAATTCTTGGTCATTAGAAAATGCAAAAGAAGTGGCGAAGTTCATTCAGGATAATCCCGATTTGCTTGATAAATATGTTAGCCCCCAGTTTAAGCATAAGGTTATGTCACTTCTTACAGACAGGCCGAAGTTGGATGCAATCAATTTTGGTGTTCCTACAACAAGAGGTCGAACATTTATTGGTGAGGGATGGGATGCAGAACCAACACATCATAAATCCGCACGAAAACCAATCGGAGGAACTTCACCAAGCCCTTCCGTTCTTGACTTCTTGCCGCACCTTGCACGTGAAGAAGAAGAAAACAAACCGCATAAAAGGGCAATCCTTGATGAATTGATAAGTCGAGGTCAAATAGACCCCAAAGTTGGAGATTATCTTATGCAAGGTTTTATTTCACAATCTGGAGGGATAAATCCAGGAAAAGGCGGTTCAACGTGGCGAAATTTCAATTCAAAAACCGCCAAGAAACCAGGTGGACCAGGAACGGCGTTTTTACATAGAAAGCCGTTAGATTCATCAACAACAGGCATCACACATAATGTGCCATCCCATATGTATAATCGTAGTTTAACTCCCGAAGAAGTGATGATGATTCAAGGCGCACGACCAGATTATGACATTTCATCTGCATTATCCGCCCCACCCTACAAAAAAACCAGTTCAAAAGGAAATGTTAAGTCGATACGAGCAGAAAATCAAATGATTGGCAATGCAGTTTCGCCACCAGTGATGCAAGCAATTGGGCGAAGCGCATTCGGCTCAAACAAACAAAAGACACTTCTCGACGACTTTCGATGAGTCAAATTGATAGCCAAAGCCGCCTTGCCGATCTCATGGCTGGCGAATGCTTTGAGAGAGTATGGACTTTATTCGCCAAAGAAGCATGGTGGGATGAAGACAATCGCAACGATGATATTGATGCGGCAGTTAATGAAAACATGAAAGAACACACAAAGCCCAAAGAGGAAAAAAAACCTAAAAAGGCTACTGGTAATTCAACAATGGACCGAATGATTGCGAGAGCAAAAGGGAATGAACCGCCTCGCAAAGAATCTGGTCGAAAGCCAGCGAATCTCCCAACTGAAACGCTGCGTAGGCTACACGCCAAAGTGAAAAAGGATTGATGAAGATGCAAGCCTTTGAAACCGTTTGGGATTTAATCAAAGCGAGTTTTGATATTGATCTTGATGATTTCAACCTCGATGATGTAGTCCGTGTGGATTCACCTTTTCCTAAAGGAACAGAAATCATGGAACACATGAAAACGCCACAGGGAATTAAAGAAGCGGGGAAAATGGCTGCGAGGGCGAGAAGAATTGATTATCCCTTAGAAGGAATGGAATTGCCCGATTTTAAGCCAAAAGACCCTTACAATATGCAAAACGAATTAAGAGATATATTCGGGGGTTCAGGAGTAAAAGGCAACAAATGGACTCAAT
>Ga0209091_10003728_pt1 | contig 12150 bp, 16 predicted proteins | sample ArcticOcean_MG_C_6_FD_187438 | JGI IMG/M metagenome (GOLD analysis project Ga0209091, IMG submission 187438) | Marine microbial communities from western Arctic Ocean - ArcticOcean_MG_CB8_128 (SPAdes) (version 2) | ecosystem: Environmental > Aquatic > Marine > Oceanic | place: Arctic Ocean...
CTCCTAGCTCTTTAATTCTAATTTCTTTATATTTCTCTGACTTTGGATCAACGTGCAGAGGCGAAACAGCAATAGGTAGTGGGTCTAGGTTACCTCTGGTAATATCGACTTCTATAAGAGAATTAGCAAAATTAATATTTACAAAAAAACAGAATAAAATTAAAATTATTTTTTTCATTAATTAACCTTTTAACATTTCTGTAGGATTAAAATTAAGTTGAATGTCTTTCCATTTATCATAGCCTGTTGGTGGCACTTTTAGTGGTTGGCATAATCGAACTGCACGTAATGCACTTTCCGCTAAAATTTTATAAAATTTTTGACCAGGTTTATTCATTCTCTCATGATCTAATATCTCCGATTTCATAATAGTACCATCTTTTTTTAAATTAAGTTTTATTCTTACAAGTAGATTTTCATTATAAGGCAAACCTAATGGTACACTCCAGCATCCAAATATTTGTGCTCGTAACGCATCTTCTTCCGACAAGGTAAGCCCTGCTGCAAAAGAATTTTTAACACTACTTTGAGTTAATTTTTTATTTTCCACCTTTTTCTGCACCTCTTCTTCTTTAGCCTTATCTATTAAAGCTGCTATTTGATTGGTGTCAATAATCTCTTTTTTTTCAAATTCAGAAGATTGTCTTATTTCTGGTTTAATCTCCTCTGGATTCTGCTTTTTTTTTACAATCTGTTTTTTTTCTTTTTTTACATCAGGCATAGGTATTCGATCTGGCTTTTCTTTTGCTTTAGCAGAAGGTGGCGCTTGCTCTGAAACAACTCTTTCTTTTTCTTTTTCTTTTTCTTTAACTTTTTCTATAACTTTTCTAGCTTTCGGAGCATATGGAATGTTTGTTTTATCGGAAATTTGAATTAATTCTACGGAAACAATTGGTGGTAAATCTATTGGCTGCCTAATCATAAATGGCAAGGTTAGAACGGTAAGTAAAATCATTACACCGTGAAAAGCTATTGAAAAAGTTAAACCTTTTGTCATTTTTCATTTAATTCTTATATGGCTCAGATATTAGAGCAACTTTTGAAAATCCTGCGCCTGACAAAGTTCCCATCACCTCTAATACTCTTCCATAATTTATTGTCTTATCTCCCCTAACATATATTCTAGTGTCAGTTCTATTTTTTGCTATTGCTAATAATTTTGGGACTATCTTTTTATATGTTACTTGATGTTCTTGTATGTATATCTCACCTTTTGAGTTAATGCTGATTGTTAAAGGCTCTTGGTCATCTGGAAGAGAGTCTGCCGCTGATTCTGGTAAGTCAACTTGGACTCCCACTGTTAATAGCGGTGCTGTTACCATAAAAATAATTAACAAAACTAACATTACATCAACAAAAGGAGTAACGTTGATTTCACTCATTGGTTTATTTCTAGAGCGATTTAATCTAAATCCCATAATATTATATTATCGATAAAAATCTTTTACAAAAATTATCTATTTTAGAGGTGTAATTTTTTGCGTCGCTGTTAAATTTATTATATGCAATTACCGCTGGTATTGCCGCTAGCAATCCCAAAGCAGTTGCAAACAAAGCTTCCGCTATACCTGGGGCAACTATTGCTAAACTTGTGTTTCTTGAAATCGCAATTGATTGAAAAGAATTCATAATTCCCCATACAGTTCCAAATAAACCTATAAAAGGCGCTGTAGATCCTACAGTTGCTAAAAACGTGAAATTTTTTTCAATTTTTTTAATCTGAATATCTGTGCTTAATTCTAAAACTCTTTCTACTCTGACAGCTTGTACGGCTGATGATTTAGATTTTGTTTTAATAACTTCACTCATTGCAATTTTAAAAATATTTACAAGTGGATCTTCTGATTTTGCAGGCAAACTATTGTTAAAACTTTCTGCAGACTTTGCCTTCCAAAATTTATTTTCAAAATCTTCTGAAGAAATATTTATTTTTTTAAACAGTTTATATTTATCAAAAATCAGTGCCCAAGAATAAATTGAACTAGCCAATAATATAATAATTACTGATTTTACTACAAAGTCAGCTCTTAAAAATAATTTCCAAAGAGAAAAATCTGTACTTCCTCCTAGGCCCACAACTTGAGATGCAATTTCTTGTTCCATACCGATTAGATACTTTGAGAATGTGTCATGAATTTGGCCGTTTTATTGGTAAATTAAAAAGATTTATTTTATATCCTCTTTAAACCTTGTTTCACTATAAAACCTTGCAATTAGTATGGCATCAGACTTATTTACATCTTTTTTTTTTGATAGTTTATCTGAAAGATTAGGATACATTTCAATTGCTTTTGTTCGACTAGCGTCTTTTGATGACTTTATTAAATCAAAGTGTTTTTTCCATTTTGCAGGCCTTACAAAAAATATTGGCAACCCTAAAGCGGCAGCTACACCTTTAATTGCACCAAATGTCTGGCCAAAATTAAACATACTGGTCACACCTTGCCCCGGCATCGCATTAACTTGCTCGACTACAATCACAGAGTCTTCAATGCTATTAAGGTTTACATTATTTTTTAATAAAACTACTAATTGAGCGCTGTTAAGCTGTCTTTTGTTTTTTTTACCCTCTGGCATAACTGGCATATCAAATATTTCTTTAACTATGTTGTTCTCTAATATTGCGATCCCGCCACTTAGCCCTGGGTCAATGCCAATAATTTTCATATATTTATTTTGCAGTTTATAAATGTATTTTGAACATCATCGTCTTCTTCTAGAGTTTCCAGCATTTGAATAACCGTTTTACTTTGTTCTTTTAATAAATTTAAATAACTATGAGGCCTCCATTCTATCCCAGAATAAGAAAAATTAATCACTTTTTTTTCAATTTCACTCTTTACTTTATAAAAATCTTCTTTTTCAGTTACTATTTCATGGTAATCATAATTGCTAATACAATCTTTGGCGCCAGCACTTATTGCTAAATCTAAAATTTCTTCATCAGAAAACTTGTTTTTTTCTACTTGCAAAACTCCACAAGTAAAAAATAAATGTGCTGTTGATCCACTTTCTCCTAATCGTCCGCCATTTTTTTGCAATATGGTTCTAATGTTCGATGCAGATCTATTTTTATTATCTGTTAAAGTTTCAATAATAAGAGCGACATTGAACGGGCCGAAACCCTCATATCTTAAATTAATATAGTTTTGACCAACATTCATTTCAGATTTGCTCACAGCTCTAGAAATATTGTCTTTTGGCATATTAGATTGTTTGGCAGCTTGAATTGCTGCTCTTAATCTTGGATTTGTCTCTGGGTCCTTTGCGCCAAGTTTTGCTGCCACAGTTATTTCCCTAGATAACTTGGAAAAGATTCTTGATCGTGCTTTGTCTTGTTTGCCTTTTTTATGCTTGATGCCTGCCCAATGTGAGTGCCCTGCCATAATTCAATTTTTAAAAACCCCGCCTTCAACCAGCCTTTCTACTTTAATGGCTAACCCTGTCTTTTCATCGGCATTAACAATTATGCCCGATATGGTTGCCTCTCCAACTGAGGGGAAATGTTGCTTTGCATTCTTGTCTTTTAAAAATTTTAAAATAGAGTTTGCTTTATTCATTCCAATTACAGAGTCATAATCTCCGCACATTCCTATGTCTGTTTGGTATGCTGTGCCTCCATTTAAAATTCTACTATCTGCTGTCGGCACATGTGTATGGGTTCCAACAACTAAAGTAGCTTTACCGTCATAGAAATGTCCCATGGCCATTTTTTCACTAGTGATTTCTCCATGAAAATCTACAACTATAAAGTCAGAATTTTCCTTAAGTTTAATTTTTTTTTGTAAATCTAAAGCTGATAAAAATACATCTTCTGTTTTTCTCATAAAAACATTTCCCATTAAATTGATTACAGCAATTCTAAATTTTTTACTTTTTGATTCATAAATACCGTATCCTCTTCCTGGTGAGCCTTCTGCAAAATTTGCTGGTCTCAATAACCTGTTTTCCTCTGAGATAAATGTGGTAGTTTCATTCTTATCCCATATATGATTGCCTGATGTTATTACATCAACACCATCCATAAAAAATTCATCTGCAATTTGCTTTGTTATACCTCTTCCGTCATCAGCAGAGTTTTCTCCATTCACTATTGTAAAATCTATTTTTTTTTCTTGAATTATTTTTTTTAAATTTATTTTTACCGCTTTTCTGCCAGAAGCTCCCATAACGTCTCCTAAAATTAAAATATTCATTTTTTTGTCATTCCCCCGTTGTTTAAAATGTAATCGAGTTCTACATCATTTTTTGTTATTGGAAGTTTATTATATTTTTGAAATGAAAAAGCAACTCCTATTGTAACTATATTTTTATTTCTTTTTAGGTATTTATTTAAAAATTTATCATAGTAGCCCTTGCCATATCCAAGACGATGATTATTGCTGTCAAATGCTAATAGTGGGATAAGCATTATATGGGGTAAAAAATTATTCTTATTAACAATTGGTTCAAGCATTCCATATTTATTTACTTTTAAAATATCTAAATAGCTCCATTTAGAAAATTCAAGATTATTATTTTTACTTACTACTGGAAGTAATGAAATAATTTTTTTTTTATCTTTTAATAATTGCAGTAATTTAATTGTATTTACCTCATAGTTTGAAGGATAATAGATAGACAGATATATTAATTTATTTTTGAATAATTTTTTTATTAAAAGTATTATAGGTTTAAAATAATCAATCGTTACTTCAAAATATTTTTTTTTGCGTCTTAAAAAAAAATATTTCCTGAGGCTACTTTTTGTGTTCATTTACTGAGCTGTAGCAGCGGGCTCGGTTTTTTCTAATATTTTTTCTAGAGATTTTGTCGTTCTATCTAACATTGACTCGTACAAACCATTGCTTTCTTCCATCATTTTTTTAAAATCATCAATTTCTGAATTTAAATTATTAATTTCACTATCTTTATTTTCTTTGTATGCAATAGCCAATGACTTTAACTCAATAAATTTTTTGGAGAGATCATCTAATTTATTTTTCTGCATATTAACTTTTTCTTTTAAGTCAAAATACTCATCTATTAGATGTATTGTTGTAATTAATAAAAGTTTATTTTCACCTATGTTGCCGAGTTTACCTTTTAATTCTGTATATTTTTTATCAAGATAGCTTGTTAATTTTTTTAAAGACTCTTCTTGTCCGTCATCACAAGAAAGTAAATAGTCTCGATTATTAAATTTAATATTTACATTTGCCATTTGTCAATTTCTTGAACTAAACTTTCTGTTTCTTGACTTAATTCATCTATTTCTTTGTTAAATTTCTCTTCTTGTTCAAACTTTTTATTAACTTCTCCTTGTAATTTTAAAATTTTATTTTTTAAATGCTTGTGCTCTCTTAGTAATTCTTCATGTTTAATTTCTATTGCTTTTTTTTCACTTTCTAATTGATTTTTCTCTGTTAAAATTTTTTCTGCTTCATTCGAATTCTGTGAATAACTAACTGACATATTGCTTAGTTTGTCAATTAAGGTATTTAAATTTTTTTCTTTATTTTCTATATTGTTCATCTTTTTTTATTAAATCATAATATTGATATAGTGAGCGTAAGTCTATATAGGTAAATTAATAGTGAAAATAAAATTTAATCAATTAGCAAACGCAATAAGATTTTTATCGATTGACGCTGTGCAAAAAGCAAATTCTGGCCATCCGGGTATGCCAATGGGCATGGCAGATGTTGCGACTGTACTATTTAAATACCACCTGAGGTTTAATCCTAGAAACCCAAACTGGGTTAATCGTGATCGCTTTATATTATCAGCAGGACATGGGTCTATGCTTTTGTACTCTTTACTTTTTTTAACTGGATATCAAAGTATTTCTCTAGAGGATATTAAAAATTTCAGGCAACTAAATTCAATTTGTGCTGGTCACCCAGAATACGAAAAAGGAACTGGAATAGAAACAACTACAGGACCGCTAGGACAGGGTTTGGCTAATTCAGTTGGAATGGCAATAGGAGAAGAAATTTTTCGAAAAAAATTTGGCTCTAATATAATAAACAATAAAACCTATGTGATAGCTAGCGATGGTGATTTAATGGAGGGAATTAGCCATGAATCAATGAGCTTAGCTGGGCATCTTAAGCTAAAGAACTTAATTGTCTTTTTTGATAACAATAAAATTTCTATAGATGGGCCAACTTCCTTAAGCGTGTCAGATAACTATAAAAAAAGATTTGAGTCGTATGGGTGGGAATATTTAGAAATTAATGGTCACAATGAAAAACAAATTTCAAAAGCTATTTCAAAAGCTTCGAAATCTAATAAACCCACTATAATATCATGTAAAACAATTATTGGATTTGGTTCTCCAAATAAATCAGGGAAAGCATCGTCTCACGGCTCACCACTTGGGAATGAGGAAATTGCTTTGGTAAGAAAAAAATTAAAATGGAATTTCGACCCTTTTTCTATACCAGATGATATTTTGGCATCTTGGAAAGAAATTGGAGACAAGGGTATTGAATTAGAAAAAGTTTGGAAGCAAAATTTAGATAAAAAAAGCGATATAATTAAATTGGAATTAGAGAATTTTGTAAAAGATTTAGATTTAAAAAATCTTGAAAGTCTAATAGCTAAAGAAAAAAATAAATACTACGATTCAAAACCAAGTATGGCCACAAGAAGCTGCTCTCAATCTGTTATAGAAAGTGTTACACAAATTTTTCCTCAAATAATCGGTGGCTCAGCTGACTTGAGTGGTTCAAACAATACTAAAACAATGAATTCAAAAGTCATCACATCAAAAAATTTTAACGGGAATTACATACACTACGGTGTTAGAGAGCACGGTATGGCCGCAGCAATGAATGGCCTAGCTCTGTACAGTGGTTTAATTCCTTATGGAGGTACATTTCTAATTTTTTCTGATTATTGTAAGCCCTCAATTAGATTAGCCGCATTGATGGGTTTAAAAGTAATTTATATTTTTTCTCATGACTCAATAGGACTTGGTGAGGACGGCCCTACTCACCAGCCAATAGAACAACTTAGTGGCTTAAGAGCAATACCAAATTTAAATGTGTTTCGCCCTGCTGATGTTAATGAGACTCTTGAATGTTGGGAGATTGCTTTAAAAAGTAAAAATACTCCTAGTGTGATTGCGCTATCAAGACAAAAGCTCCCTTATATTAATCCAACTTTGTCAAAAGACAACAAATCTGCTCTTGGAGCGTATGAGGTCAATATTACTTCTCATGATAATAAAGTTATTCTTGTTGCCTCAGGTTCAGAAGTGGAATTAGCCCTAGAAACTCAAAAACAACTAAAAAGGAACAACATTGATTCAAAAGTAGTTTCGATGCCATGCCAAGAATTATTTGATATTCAACCAGTAGAATATAAAGAGAAGATTTTAGAAAAAGATTCGATTATAGTTACCATTGAAGCTGGTAGTATTAGCTCTTGGACTAAATATACTGAAGGAAAAGGTGTTTCATTAGGTTGTAATGAATTCGGGAAAAGCGCTCCTTATAAAAAAGTGTATGATCATTTTAATTTGACTAGTGAAAAAATTGTTACACTAATTCAGAAAATTATTAGATAATATTTTAAGAATTAAATGGCTGGAATAAAATATTTCTCTCAAAATATCAGTGTTGAAGAAAAAACTATAATTTTACGTTTAGACCTAAACGTACCTCTGCAAGATGGAAAAATACAGGATGATACAAGAATTTCGTTAGCTATACCTTTTTTAAAAGAATTAATTAAAAGAAAATCTAAATTAATTATTATATCTCACCTTGGTAGGCCAAAAGGAGTAAGAAATAATAATTTATCTTTAATACCAGTGTATAAATATCTAAAAAAAAAAATTAATACAAATATTTATTTTTTTACGGGTGATATTAATGAAGAAACAAAAAAAAAAAGCTCTTTCTTAAAGCCAGGAGAAGTTATGTTATTAGAAAATATTAGATTTTTTAAAGAGGAGGAAGAAAATAATGAGACTTTTTCAAAAAAACTTGCGTCACTAGGTGATATTTATATTAATGACGCTTTTTCGTGTTCGCACAGAAAGCAGGCTTCAATTCACAAAATCACAAGGTTTATTAAAGAGTCTTACGCGGGACCAATACTAAAAAAAGAAATTGATGCAATAAATTTAGTAATAAAAAACAAAAAAGAACCTGTAACCTGTATTATAGGCGGTTCCAAAATATCAACTAAAATCAATGTTGTTTGCAGTCTAATGCAAAAAGTAAATAATATTATAATTGTTGGTGCTATGGCTAATAATTTTTTAGCTCACAAGGGACTTGAGATAGGAAAGTCATTAATAGAACCAAATTGTGAAGAAATAATTAATACAATATACACTGTAGCTAAAAAAAATAATTGCCAAATTATCATACCAGATGACTGTATTGTTTCGACTGATTTCGGAGGGATTGGGTCTTCAAAAAAACAAAACGAAGTTAATACTAATGAAATTATTTTAGATATTGGGCCCAAAACGATTAAAAATATTGAAAATATTATCGATAAATCTAATACAGTTTTATGGAATGGGCCCGCTGGATATTTTGAAAAAGAACAATTTTCTATTGGCACAAATTCTATAGCCAAAAAAATTTCAAAAAACACTCATGAAAAATCTTTAATATCCATTCTTGGAGGGGGTGATACTGTTTCTGCAATAAATAAAATTCAAAAAGAATTAATATTTACTCACTTATCAACAGCGGGGGGGGCTTTTTTAGAGTACCTTGAAGGAAAAGACTTGCCTGGACTAAGTGTTTTAAAATAAATACTAATTTATGACTCTTGAAGAAATTGCAAAAAAAATGTGTGCGCAAGGTAAGGGCATACTAGCTGCCGATGAAAGCACTGGCACAATGGATAAAAGATTGAAAAGTGTCAACGTTGAATGCACCGAAAAAAATAGATTAATATTTAGACAAACTCTTTTTAGTTCAGAGGCAATGAAAAGCTATATTGGCGGGGTTATTCTTTTTGATGAAACAATAAGACAAAAAACTTCGGAAGGAATTACTATACCTGAATTAATTTTAAACAATGACTCTGTACCAGGAATAAAGGTCGATAAAGGAGCAAAATTACTTGCTGGATCAACAGAGGAAACTATTACTGAGGGATTAGATGGTTTAAGAGAGAGATTAAAAGAATATTATTCTCTTGGTGCAAGATTTACAAAATGGAGAGCGGTATATAATATCGGTGAAAAACATCCATCCTCTCAATCAATTAAAACTAATGCTCATGCGCTTGCAAGATATGCGGCTCTTGTTCAAGAAGCAAAAATGGTGCCAATAGTAGAGCCTGAAGTTTTAATGGAAGGTTCTCATGATATTGATAAATGCTATCAAGTTACCACAAATGTTTTAAACGAATGTTTTAACGAGTTAGAATTGCAAAAAGTAAATTTAAAAGGAACTGTTTTAAAGCCGAATATGATTATACCTGGCAATAAATGCTCAAAAAAATCAAGTGTAGAAGAAATAGCAAAAAAAACATTGGACTGTTTAAAAAAAAATGTTCCAAATGACGTTCCTGGAATTGCCTTTCTGTCTGGTGGTCAATCTGAGGTAGAAGCAAGTGAAAATTTAAATGAAATAAATAAAATTAATGATACTAATTTTCTAATAACTTTTTCATATGGAAGAGGGTTGCAAGCTAGCGCTTTAAAAGTTTTTGGTAACGATACTAGTGATATAAAAAAAATTCAGCGTGTTTTTGCGCATAGAGCAAAAATGAATGGGCTGTCCTCTAAGGGGGAATGGTCAAAAAACTTAGAAAAAGAAACTGTAGCTTAATTAATTTGAAAAAATTAGTATATTTAATTTCACCCAAAAAAATTTATAAAAACTTTTACACCGATTTAAAAAAAGTTTTGTCGTATGGAAATGTAAAATTTTTTCAATTAAGGATTAAAAATACTCATAAAAATACAATTATAAAAATTGCTAAAAAAATTAAAAATATAACTATAAATTATAATGTAAAGCTTATAGTCAATGATAGTGTTAAAATTGCAGAAAAGATAAAAGCTGATGGATTTCATCTTGGTCAAGTAGACAAAAAAAAAATAAAATTAGAAAATTATAAAAATAATATGATTATTGGAGTTACCTGTCATGGTTCAAAAAGACTTGCTCAAAAAGCGTTAAAAGATAAAATAACATATATTGCGTTTGGCTCCTTCTATAAATCTAAATTAAAACCAAATACTAAAAGAGCAGATGTAAAGATTTTAAAATGGTCAAAAGAAAATATTAAAAAGCCGATTGTTGCTATAGGTGGAATTAATGATAGAAATTACAGAAAATTAATTAATAAAGGTGCCAATTATATTGCAATATCAAGTTTTATTTGGGATAACCCAACTCTAAAACCAGAAATTGCAATTAAAAAATTTAAATGAAAATTACAGCCATAGAAATTAAACCAGGAAATATCATTGAACATAAAAATGATTATTGGAAAGTTTTAAAAACTCAACACGTTAAACCTGGGAAAGGGGGAGCTTTCAATCAAGTTGAATTAAAAAGCATTATTAGAGGAACTAAATTAAATGAAAGATTTAGATCAAGCGAAAATGTTGAGAAAGCAGAATTAGATGATAAAAAATTTAATTTTTTATATTTGGATGAGGAAAATTGTCATTTTATGGACAATGTTTCATTTGAACAAATTTCAATTCCAAAATCTTTAACAGAGGAAAAATATAAATTGTTAAAAGAAAATCTTGAAGTAACAATTACTTTTATGGAAGAAAAACCCATATCTATTGAACTTCCAAAAAATATAGAATGTATAATTGAAACAACAGATGCTGCCATAAAAAATCAAACAGCATCCTCATCTTATAAACCTGCAACATTGGACTGCGGAATAAATATTACTGTACCACCATTTATAGAATCAGGTGAAAAAGTTATTATAGATACCCGTACCTTAGAGTATGTGAAGAAAGTAAATTAATGAGATTGAATTCTCCAAAAATGAACGTAATGCATAAAGCTTGTATGAAGGCTTCTAAATCACTTATACGTGATTTTGGTGAGCTTGAAAAATTACAAGTATCTACAAAAGGTCCGGGGGATTTTGTTTCTGCTGCAGATAAAAAAACAGAAAAAATTTTAATAGAAGAATTGCTGAAAGCTCATCCAAAATTTGGAATTCTAAGTGAAGAAGTGGGAGAAATTAATAAAGAAAATAAAGAAAATAGATGGATAATAGATCCAATAGATGGAACAATGAATTTTTTAAATGGCATACCGCATTTTGCAATTTCTATTGGATATGAAGAAAAGGGTGAAATTGTATCCGGCATTATATTTGATCCGATTAAAGATGAAACGTTCTTTGCAGAAAAAGGTGCTGGAGCCTTTTTAAATAATTCTAGAATTAGAGTATCTAATAGAAATAAATTAAAAGAATCTATGCTAGTTACGGGTGGCCCCAAGCCAGATAGCAAAAAAAGAGACCTAATATTTCAAGAATATATTAACATTTCAAATTTGGTTGATAACTCTATTAGAAAATTTGGGAGCGCTTCTCTAGATATTGCCAATGTTGCTTGTGGAAGATTTGATGCCTATTGGCAGTGGGAAATTAAATACTGGGATATTGCTGCAGGACTAATAATACTAAAGGAAGCTGGTGGATATGTTGATTTTTTAGGCGAAAATAAAGAAGTTTCAAATAATAGGAATATTATAGCCTCAAATTCAAAAATTCATCAAGATCTAGCAAAAGTTCTAACAAAAATATATTGAGAAAAATTAATTTATAATATAAGTAAATCTCTATGAAAAAGAAAATTCACCCAAGTTATCATAAAATTAAAGTTGTAATGACTGATGGTAGCGAGTTTGAGACTAGGTCAACATGGGGAAAAGAAAATGATACTCTTAAACTAGATATTGATCCAAAATCTCATTTTGCATGGACTGGTGGAACCCAAAAAATTTTAGATAAGGGTAGAGTTAGCAAATATAACAAAAAATTCAGCAATCTAAGAGATAAAAATAAATAAAATGCCTGAAGTACCTTTTATGCCTAAAGCTACGGCCGTGTGGTTAGTAGAAAACACAACTCTTACTTTTAAACAAATCGCAAGTTTTTGTAATCTACACGAACTAGAGGTTAAAGGAATTGCTGATGGCGATGTTG
>Ga0209091_10003731_pt1 | contig 12143 bp, 6 predicted proteins | sample ArcticOcean_MG_C_6_FD_187438 | JGI IMG/M metagenome (GOLD analysis project Ga0209091, IMG submission 187438) | Marine microbial communities from western Arctic Ocean - ArcticOcean_MG_CB8_128 (SPAdes) (version 2) | ecosystem: Environmental > Aquatic > Marine > Oceanic | place: Arctic Ocean...
GTCGGGTTGGTGTTAGAAGCGGTTGCCGACCAGTGGAAATATTTCCATTATCAAAAGAACGAAGGCAAGTTTTGCCAAACGGGCCCTTACGCGTTTTGCAGACACCCGAACTATTTGGGCGAAATTTTCTTTTGGCTCGGGTTATACGTCGCCGGCGTGCCTGCTATGTTGACGAAATGGTCCACGTTCATTCCGGCTTCCATCGGATGCGCGTTCATTTTGTTTTTGATGACCATGGCGAGTAAACGAGGCGATAAGAACGCTCTGGAGAAGTACGGTGATGCGCCTGGGTATAAAGAGTACAGAGAGAAGAGCTGCTCGCTCGTCCCTGGGTTTTAGAATGTTGGTAGTAAAAGTGTTCAGCGCGTTGAGGAGCGCGTACGTTTCATAACATGGCACGTTGTGATACGTATGTTGTTTCAGTATTAATAATAATAATATCTTTCTAATTACATTTTGTCTTTCGCTTTCATTTCCGCTTCCAACTCCGCAACCGCCGCCAAATCGTCAGCGCTCAAGTTATCCAAATCAATCTGTCCTTTAAACGATTCCTTCTCCGCTTTCGTCGTCATTTCGTCGTATTTCTCCGGGAACGCCACTTTCGCTATGGTGCCAAAGACGAAAATAGTCCCGACGATGATCCCCCAGGCTGGAAGAATAAACGACGCGACGTTGATGAACATCTGATCGAATTCCGAGGTGTCCACGCCTGGGATACCACCACCACCTCCTTTCGCGAGATTAGAAATGACTTCGTAATGATCATCCATGAGCGAAGATCTCGTGTTGTTGTTGTTGTTCTTTTTATTAGTATTCTTGGTGTTCCTATTCCCGATGGCTTTTCTTCTCATAACCGATGAGAACGATGATGATGTGAAAGAAGAAGAGGAAGAAGAGTTCTTCTTCGCGACGACAGCGGACCGATACACAGAAGAAGTAGTCGTAGTAATCATCATCATCGTCATCGTCGACGAGGCTTGGGCAATCATCTTATTAAAGGCGTGGTGGAAAGTGTGTGTGTGTGTGTTGTGCTTGAGTGTTATCTCAAGTTGTGAGAGAATTTTATCTCGTTTTCGAGATATTTTGATTTGAGATTTTGATCTAAAATGATGAAGAAGACAGAGGTGATGTGTAAAACGCTCTCTCTATTTCTCTCTTTCTCTCTTTTGGAGAATGCGTTATTTATTATATTTAAGCGTCTGCTAATTCCTCCTCGTCTTCTTCTTCGGCGTCCATGTCGTCCTCCTCATCGTCTTCCTCCATGTTTTCTTCGTCAACATTCTCGTTCTCCTCGTCGTCGTCGTCAATAACGATGGGAACCGCCGGCGGCTCTTGTTCTTCTACTTCTTCTTCTTTTTGTTTCTGTTCTTGCTGTTGCTCTTCCAGCATTTTCGCGTTGAGGGCGGCGTAATCGACCGCACCACCGCGACGACGACGTTTACCTCCGACTTCCTGCACCTCCGCCGGCGGTGGTGCTGCCGCTTCGGCCGCTTCAGTAGGCGCGCCTCCTTCTTCAGCTTCGACGTCGCCGTTTTCTTCGAGCTCTTGCAATCGCAAAAGTTCTCGTTCTCTCTCCTCTTGTCTTCTGCGCAACTGTTCGGTCTCTCGTTCTAAGCGTTCTAAACGCACCAACTCTCTTTGCTCTCGCTTTTTCGCGACTTCTTTCTCCAAAATACGCGCGTTTAACTTTTCGTCGAAACAATCGGTGTTGTGCGTGGCGAACAACGCTTTGCAATGTGATGCAACCGAGCGACCAAACGCAGAGACAGCTTTGCCTTGAATCCGATAACCGCCTTCTAAGACTGATATAACTCTTCCTCCGGCGTGCTTGTTCGCAATTTCGCACAATTCGTTCGTCAACCACTCGTAATCTAACTCTTTGACGCCTAAATTGACTGGTCCTTGAATGGCATCTTTAGAGTGCGCGTCGAAACCAGCGGAGATGAACACTAAGTCTGGTTTGAACTCATCCAGAGCGGGTAAAACTTTCGCTCGCCAAACGCGTCTCCACGAACTCCCCCGTTCGGCGCGTTTACCTTCGCCAATCATACCAACGTCAACGATTCTCGGTGGAGGCTTTTCAAACGTCGCCGTTTCCATTTCCGCCAACACTTTTTGATCGTCCTTGACGACGCCATCAGCGGCTTCGTCTTCCGCGGAGGAGTACCCGGAAACGTATCCAGTATCTGTGTTGTCGTTTTCCGTGCTAGTGTTATTATTATTGTCTTCGTTTTCAAAATTGATATCGTTTTGTTCTTGTCTTTGTTTCGTATCTTTCGTCGGTCCCGTTCCGGGGTAAAAATTTGACATTCTTCCGTAGCCGTGCACGGACGCGAAGAAAATCTCATCCTTATCGGTGTCCGGATCCATCCACGGTTTACACGTGTTCGTCGTTATCTCTCCGCTGCTCCAAGGCGTTGAGATTTTAACTTTTGGCGCGCTCGGTGCCGTATTCGCGACGAGCGCTTCGGTACCGTTGCCGTGATGGACGTCGAAATCAATGATCGCAACTTTCTTGATGCCTTTGTGTCTGTGCACGCACCTCGCGTATGCTGCCGCAACGGCAACGTTATTAATCAAACAGAAACCGTGCGACCCTTGTCCAATTGGATCGCCAGGAAGGCCAACTGGTCCTAATGGTCCCGCGTGGTGTCCCGGCGGTCTCACCGCGCAAAAGACGCGTTGACACTTTTCATGCTCTTCACCGATGACAACCGCATCGACAGCCTTGATTGCCGCTCCAGCGGCACAGAGCGCCGCGTGAAATGAGTGCGAACACACCGTGGTATCGCCATCGATGGTTCCAATCGCGCTGGAGTGTACCGTTACGTCTGGGAGAGATTCACAAATTTTTTGCACCTTTTTTATGTAATTGTACTCGTGGCATCGTAAAACGTCCACCATTTGCGCCGGCAACTCCGTCGTGTCTATGCTCAGGGTTGAAGACTCGGAGAAATCTGCCGCGCGCAGAGTACCATTCACTGGGTTCATGATGCACGTCAATCTTTGAACGTTTTCTGGAGGGACATCAAATGAACATCCTCTCTTAATGGCCGGACACGAGTGGTGTAACAAACACGCGTCCGGGGCGATAATCAAGCCATTCACACCAGGCGGCGTCGTTTCTTTCTTACCTTTTTTACCGTTCAACAAAGAAACCAAATCGTCGTACCCTCTTCTTTTGGCGATACACTTCGCGCTTTCTTCTTTCGCATTGACAATGTCCGCGTCCGCGTTCCTCTTTATCAAAACTTTCACGCACTCCGCGCTATTATTCCTCACCGCGTGAATCAACGCCGTATTCCCATCGTTATCGGTATCGTTGAGCATGCTGGAATCAATTTCCAACAAAAGTTCCACAACATCCGCGCGATTATAATTAGCCGCCCAAATCAACGCCGTCCTCCCCGAACGATCTTTCTGATTCAAATACGCCTTCAAATCGTCCTCCTCGTTTGGCGCTTCGTAGTTTTGAATCAAATACGCGCAAATCTCTTTACTCCCGTGTTGCGCGGCAATACTCATCGCCGTTCTGTGGTAATCATCCTCCACATCGTGTCGAGTCAAATGTGGTAGCAATACCTTTACCATCTCGAGACTTGCCTCGCGAAACTTGGCGAACGACGCCATCGTACACGCGATGTGCACGGGCGGAGACCCTTCCAAAGTTGCAAACGGATCCGCGCCTTTCTCTAACAACATCTCCACCATTAGATTTTGACCGCTTAAAATCGCGCAGTGCAACGCCGTTTGCCCGTCCTCGTCTCGACGATTCAGCGCGTGCTTCAAGTTGGTGTTGAATTGCTCCTCCGCGGCAGCGTCATCACCCTCGTCGTTCCCAGCGGTCTCGTTGTCACCATCATCACCATCCTCTTCTTCTTCTTCTTCTTCTTCTTCTTCCGCATCTGGATCGAAATCTTTCTCCTCGTCCGAGTCTTCCTCATCATCACCATCCTCTCCTTCTTCTTCCTCATCATCATCACCATCATCTTCTCCTCCTCCGCCACCGCCGCCGCCGCTTTCTCCATCATTTTTCTTCTTTTTCATAAACTTTGGAAACGTCAACGCTTTCCTCAACCGTTCCAAATTCTCTCCAGCAACAACGACACCCCCACCGCCAAAATTTACGTCGTCGTCGCACAAATCGTGAATTGGAAACTGACTGCTAATAAGGTGCCCCTCATCGTCCTCCTCGTCCGATGAATTATCGAACATTATATCTCGCGAGATTATGTGCTCGTATTTATTCTTTTCTTTTCTTCTTAATATAATTCTGTTGTTGTGATGTGAGAACTAAAAAAACGTGTCGATTTTCGCATGCGAAAAAGTGAATTGTGAAGAAAAAAAACTCATCATCATTCATATCTAAACTCTCTCTACAATTACTCTCGAAGTCATCTCTGCGCTCTGTCTTCTCGCCCGCGATATATTCGTCACATAATCAAAGAGAGAAAAAGAGATGTTTATTATTTATCCCACGACGAGGAAGACGACGACGAGAGGACTGATGAGTATCAGGAAGAGTTGTTCTTCGTGTTTTGCTGCGGCGGAAGAGAATCGTTTTCGTTCGTTGTTTACATCATCATCATCAGCGTCTGCATCAGCGACGGCGTCAACTGATGATGACAAAGACGACGACGAGAACAGAAGAAGAATTAGAGAAAGAGAAAGAGAAAGAACGAAAGAAGAAGAAAGTATTGAAGAAAATCCAAACGAGAACGCGTGGAGAAGAATGGTACGAGAAGCGGACGAGTTCGTGTTGCCTCCAGCTTTGAGATTGAAAACTTTAGCATCATCAATAGTCGACGACGGTAAAACCGACAACATCGAGTCATCATTGTCGTCATTAATCTCAAACGTCCCAGCGAAAGCGATCGTGCGTGAAACCAATCGACTGACGAACAGAAAAGGCTTTTATAACGACATCAACAGCGACTACATCATCAATAACAACAACAACGAGAACAACGGGAAGAACTCGATGGAGTTACCGAAACATTTCGAGAAAGCGGTGAAGAAGGCGATACAATCGGAAGGGAGTTCGAATAAGCAACTGGCGAGGAAAGGGAAGAGTTTATTGGAGGTGTTGAGGACTGCATCGAGAGGGTTTCCCGACGACCAAGTCGACGACTTTAACGACAGTTCCGAAGACTTTCGTGTGAGGAGTTGGGTCAAAGAAGGATTGGACGTCAAAGGAAGTAAAAATAGTAGTCACAGAAGTCGAATGAACGATTCGGCAACGAAGATGTATGAAGACGACGGAGAAGATGAGGATGACGTAGAGATTATGAAGCGAGATTGGGACGCGGACATTGAATGGGGAGCGAGACTCTCCGTGCGAAAAATGCGGCGGATGCAAATGGAAGAAGCGGTGTTTGTGGGTAAAGCGCAGACGCGAACGGGAGCGAAGAAAAAATTAGGTGATTTTGCCGCGTCGTCGGACGATCCTCGACAACAGATTCAATCAAGGAGAAACGCGCCGAAATACGATCAAACCGAAGCTGCGGCGTATGCGATAACGCGCGCACCGATGACGCTCGGTGCAATCACGAACGTTTTGAATGAGATACACTTGCGATTGAACGGAGGAAGTTTGGACGAGAAAGTAGCTTCGTTTTCTCCCGAGACGCTTCTTGATTTTGGATCCGGGAGTGTTTTCGTCGGCGCCATGGCAGCTCGAAACGTCTTTGGAGATCACGTCGGAATAAGTAAAACGGGTAGAAAAAGCAACGGTGACGATCGCGACGAGTCGACGAGGAGTAATAATCGAGTCGCCTTTGCCGCCGTGGACAAGAGTTCTCACGGTATGGTGTTTGCCAAACGAGTGGAAGAGTACATGCGAGATGAAGCTGAAAAAGAGGGAGAGGAGGATATGAAATTAGGAATAAAAGAAGACGAGAACGGGAAAGCAAAGGAGTATGACGACAATTATGATGATAACGACGATGATGCTTTACCCATACAGTGGTCCGAAGACACGTTCGTTCCGGAAAGCGTGAGAAACAATCGCAGATTTCCAACGCCGGAAGCGTGGTCGGAAGGTTCCAAGCAAAGGTCCGTCGCTTCTTTAGCCGCGTTGCAGGACAGAAGCGCTTCTTCTTTTGACCTCGTATTGGCGTGCTATTCTCTCGGAGAAGTCATGGTGGAAGCAGAAAACGAGGAAAGAAGAATCAAATCCGGAATGACATCGTCGAAGCACCTCAGCGGCGCGAACAAAACGTTCGGCATGCGCAAAGTTGATTTGCTCGCGAGGCAACTGTGGGACAAAACGGCCGATGGCGGCGTTTTAGTGATTGTTGAACCAGGAACGCCGCGAGGTTCGAAACTCGTTCGAAGAGTGAGGCAACTCGTGTTAGATTACGAAGAACGTAACGCGCGTAATGCGGAGAAAAAAATGAATGCAGCACCGAACAGCGTAAAATCAAACGCGCATGTCGTCGCGCCTTGCCAACACGATAAGAAATGCCCCATGAGCGTTGCGAACGAAAAAAATTCAACCTCCCAAATGTGGTGTCACTTTTCGCAACGCGTCGAGCGAACGACGACGCATCGGTTGATGCTCGCAAGAGGTAAAGGACGAACGTATCAAGACGAAAGGTTTTCGTACGTTGCGATTCAAAAGTTGCCCAGAGACCAAGCGGAGGAACTCGCAGAATCGAAAGCTCTGCGTATTTTGGAAGAAGAAAACAATGCGGATGTCGATGCTTTCTCTGCTTTTGAAAGTCTCGCATCTTCGGACAACGATTATAACGAGGACGACGAAGAAGAAGAAGAAGAAGACGAAAGCGAAGAAGACGAGGACGAAGATACCTTTATATTCGACGAATCCACGAAATCTAAAGCTCGTGCCGTCGCCATGGCCTCCCAACCTTTATGGTCTCGAGTCGTCCGTCCACCGATCAAACGACGCGGTCACGTTGTCATCGAAACGTGCGAACCAAACGGTAAGTTGGAGAAACGTACCGTCGCGAAAAGTCACGGCACGGTTTTCGGCATCGGAAGAGACGGCTATCGCCGCGCGAGGAAAACGAAACTCGGCGATTTGTTCTCCTTCGAAGATGTGAAGAAACGAACGACGATTGATGCCAACGACGACGATTTTGACATCGACGGTACGAAAAATACCACCATCAACAACAGAGCCGGGGTGGTCTTCGACGAGGAGAAGTTCATCATGGATTGGTTGGAGCAGAAGAAGAAAGTTGTCGAGTAATACTAACAACCATACGTAGTTTAGCAAAAAGTAGTTTTAGAAGAAGAGAGAAAAAACAGATTCAACAACAATTACAACAAATTTTTCCATTTTTTTCATCATTTTCATCACTTTTACGAGCGCATTCAGAAGCACGAATGAAGACGATAGTCTCGACTACCAGCGTCACGTGCTTATCGAGGAGATACCAACCGCATCATCATCATCATCATCACGCTACCTCAATCAACAGGATGACTTCTACTACTCATTCGTCGTCGTCGTCTTCTTCTTCGAAGCTCCGTCAGTTTATCCATAAATTCACGTCGTCGTCGTCGTCACCTTCGAAGCAAACGAACAACAACAGTATTCTTCCGCAGAGACGACTGGTGACGACGACCGCGAGCGCTACGGATGGTGGTAATGGCGACGAAGAAGTAGAAGCGTCGACGAAGTATAAAATCCCTCCGGACGACATCTCCGTATTCGTCACGCGTCCAGATGCGCCGTCGATTTCGTTGTCTCCCAGTCGAACGCAAGTGTTGTATTCGCACAAGCCGAAAGATAATCCACCGGTGGCGGAATTGGCGAGAAAAGAGCTCAAATTAGGAGGGATTCGCATAGATACGAAGCAGAATTCGAGTTCGAGGATGGGACACACGGTGAAGTTGTCGATTGGGAAGTTTCCGAAGACGGAAGCGGACATCGGCGCGTACGAAGACATCACGGGTCTGCCCGAGAACGGGTTGATTAACTTTGTGAGTTGGTCACCGAACGGGAAGAAGTTGGCGTTTACGGTCAGATTCCACGGCGATGAGCACGAAGACGAGGACGAGAGTCCATCGTCTTCGGCGACGGGGAGGAAGCCGCTCGAGTTGTGGATCGCGGATGTGGCGACGAAATCGGCGCAGAAAATCACCTCGTTGGCGGAAAACTACCAACTGAACACGATTTTTGAATCCTACTCGTGGTTGAACGATGACGAGTTGTTGTGTTGCGTCATTCCTAAAGATCGTCCGAAAAACGCACCGAAGAGACCGAAAACGCCGCTCGGGCCGAGAATCGAGAGTAACGTGGCCGGGAACGTGCGTCAGGCGCGAACGTACGCAGATTTGTTGAAGAACGATACGGATGAGAAATTGTTTGAGTATTATTGCGAATCACAATTAGTTAAAACGAACATTAAAACGAACAAAACGACAATGTGGTGTAACGGCGAGAAGAAGATATTCACGCGCGTTGACCCGAGTCCGTGTGGGAAGTATGTCATTTTAGAATGCTTGAAGCGTCCGTTTTCGTACGCCGTGCCGTGCGGCAGATTCCCGAAGAAAGTCTGGGTAGCCGAAGCGTCGACGGATGAGTTTTTGAGAGAAATTTGCGACTTGCCTTTGGCGGAGAACATTCCGATCGTTTCCAATTCAACGCGCGTCGGACCGCGAGGTGTGAATTGGCGTCCGGATAAAGAGGCGACGTTGTATTGGACGGAATGCCAAGACGAGGGCGATCCAAGAAACGAAGTCGGCGAGGGCAATCCGAGAGACATTTCGTATTTGGTTGATTTTACGAGACCAACCGCAGAAACGGCTGCGCCGAAAGCATTCTATAAATCCGGGTTACGATTAAGCGGTTACGCGTGGGGATGCGACGATTTATCCATCGCGTACGAGAATTGGTACAAGACGCGCACGTCGAGAGTCGCGCCTTTCTCTCCCAAGGAAAACGCCGAGAAGGATTCCTACGCATCGACTCCGATAAGCGATGAGGAGAAGCAAAAGGTACTCTGGGAAAGAGACTACGAGGACAGTTACGGCGATCCAGGAGGATTTGTGACGAGACGAACGGATTTGGGGACGTACGTCCTCGCGCGCGTGGAAGGCGAAACGCCGTTGGGCGAAGGCATGGCGACTGGGAAAGCTGGTGCAAAATTACTGTTACAAGGTTCCGGAGCAAATCCGAAAGGAAACAGGCCGTTCTTTGACATTTTTGACGTCGATACGGGTAAAGCGAAAAGGTTGTGGCGTTCGCCAAAGAAGGAGAAATTATTCACGTGCGGCAGTTTGCTTTCGGATTATGGTGAAAACGGCGAAGAGCAGATTACTTTGCAAACGATGCGCATATTGACGACGAAACAATCACCGTCGGAATACGTCCAATATTACGAAACATCGTTCGATTACAAGAGCGGCGAAGATGCGAAATATGCGCTGAATACCGACAACGGTGATTCGAACATCGTAGAAGAGTTTGAAAAAGAACGAGTGGAAGGCCCGTGCGTGTTGCCGGTGAGGGAGACCAAAATCTCGAATTTCCCGCATCCGCACCCGCAACTGTCCGATCCTCCCAAGGAAATCATCAAGTATAAAAGAGACGACGGCGTTGAGCTAAACGGGACTTTATGCACTCCACCTGGGTACGATGCTAAAAGAGACGGTACGCTTCCTTTGTTAATTTGGGCGTACCCGAGAGAATTCAAAAATGCAGAATCAGCGTCTCAGTTGCGCGAATCGCCGTTTAGATTCACAGGCATCTCTCCGCAATCCTCTCTCGTATGGTTAGCGAGAGGATATGCAGTCTTGGACGGTCCAGCACTTCCCATCATCGCCCAAGGTGACGACGACGATGCCGAACCAAACGATACGTACGTGCAACAATTGGTCGCCGGGGCGAAAGCGGCGGTGGACGAAGTCGTTCGAAGAGGCGTAGCGGATAAAGATCGTGTCGCGGTTGGCGGGCATTCGTACGGAGCTTTTATGGCTGCAAACTTACTCGCACACGCTCCCGATTTGTTTTGTTGCGCAGTCGCGCGAAGTGGTGCCTACAATCGAACGTTAACGCCTTTCGGGTTCCAAGCGGAAGAGCGCTCCTTTTGGGAAGCGCCTGATGTCTATTCTAAAATGTCACCATTTAACAACGCGCATTTGGTGAAGAAACCTATATTATTAATCCACGGTGAAGACGATCCGAATTCGGGAACGAATGTCATGCAATCGGAAAGATTTTTTGCGGCTCTGAAAGGGAACGGCGCGCAAGCAAAATTGGTCGTTTTACCGCACGAGAATCACGGGTATCGCGGCTTGGAGTCGGTGTTGCACGTCATGGCGGAAACGAGCGAGTGGTTGGACGAGCACTGCAAGGTAAAGAGAGTGTAAGTGTTTAATGATTTGTAGAGAGTGTGCGTGCGTGCGTGCGTGCGTGTGTGTGTGTGTAAATAGAGATAGAGATATTTATCATATCATCGTCAGAGAGGGCTTTTTCTAGGAAACGGAAGAGCTGCCTGCCCACATTAGGTATTTACAAAACAACAAAAGTATAAATTTTAAACTCCCCACCCGCTGCCGTGGTCGCTTCGGTGTCTCCCATATCCATCGTCTTCTTCGTCGGAATCGTACTCGTCGTCGACGTCCCACTCGTCCCTGTCGCTGTCGTCGCCGCCGTCGTCGAAAAATCCGTCGTCATCGTCAGTATCTTCCTCCGGGTAATCCCCTCGGTAATAATTTTCCGCGTTGCTATCTTCGCTATCGTCCTCCGAGAAATATTCGTTCTCGTGTAAGTTATGCTCTACGTTTGCGTTATCTAAGAAATCAGACACTCTGACGATTGGTTCTTCGCAAATGATATCGTCCGTTTCAATGGTACCTCCCCTCTTTGGAAAGACGTCATCTTGCTCGAGCACGTACAAGTCGTACACCCAATTCCCATCCGCATCCTCTTCTTCTCTCTTCTTTTTCTCCGTGTACTCTTTTACCAGCGGCATATAGTTCATCAAAATCTGATCTTCTAACTCTAACTTTTCATCATTTCTATTTCCCTCTTTCCCTTCTTCTTTTTCCTTTTCTTCTTCTTCTATCTTTTCCTCTTCCTCATCCCGGCACAAAATGTCGTAGCAATAAAACACCTCTTTCGTAGAATCGGTCGTCGTCGTCGTCGACAGAACATTTCTCTTCTTCCTTTGTTCCTCGTCGGTGATACGATCTCTTCTTGTCGTCGTCATACTTTTCATGCTCTCTTCTTCGCCCATGACCACCTTAACTTCCTCGTACGTCCGTTTTGTCCTCGTCCTCGTCGACGCGGTGTTGGTTTTACCGCCACCACCATCCTCTCCTTTTCGTCGTTCCCTTCTGCTCTCTAACAACGTCTTCACCGTCTGCGCATCTCTCGCGTCGTTTTGTTCCATCCCCGCTTCTCTCGTTAATCTTACGAACTTTTTCAGCATTCCATTGCTTTTCTTCTTCTTCTTCGTTTTCTTTTCATCCTCATCCTCGTCAAAGTCTCCTTCTCCTTCTCCTTCTTTCATCGTCTGATGAGAATTTCGATGAAAAGGCAGCGCTTGACTCCCACCACCTAAAACTGCGTCTAACTGCGCCGCCAGCTCCCGGTCGTATCTGCCTTTGACAAAGTCGTCGATTTTGTTGTTCTCCTCGTTCTTGTGTTTGTTGTTGCTGGTAGAACAACTGTTCTTCTTGATTCTTCTTTTCATCCCATTCGTGTCCCTCCCCGCGTTGTTTGCTTTTCGTTCATCTTCATCTTCTTCCTTGTCTTTTCCTTGCAAAAACAAAACCTCCGCCGCCTCCGCCGAGCCTCGCTTCCTTTTCACTCGCACCACCGACACCACTCTTCTTCTCTCATCCTCCATTATTATAGTATTATTTTAATGTCTTCTTCTTTAGTAGTGTTTGTGTTCGTGTTTGTTCTCTAGAGATGTTTTGCCGTTTTCCAATTTCAAAAGTCTTCATTTAATGTAAAGAAAGACGGTTGAGAAGATGGCGTTTTCGACTCTTAGTATTATTAAAACGAGTACTACGAACAACAACAACGGCGAATCGTCGTCGTATTTTTATCTCAACACTCTTTGTTCTTGCGGAGTGGCATCCGTTGTGTCTTTATATTCATATTATTATTATTATTCAAAGTACAAATGCAAGCGATTTGCGCTAAAGGAAGATGGAACGCA